>Ga0075363_100000001_pt1 | contig 74412 bp, 93 predicted proteins | sample EndMetdeltDD1763_FD_71470 | JGI IMG/M metagenome (GOLD analysis project Ga0075363, IMG submission 71470) | Populus endosphere microbial communities from Tennessee, USA - Endosphere MetaG P. deltoides DD176-3 | ecosystem: Host-associated > Plants > Roots > Endosphere | place: USA: Tennessee...
GGGGTGTCGGAGGGGGCATGTCTTATCCTACATTCGGAATTCGATCCACAAGAACCTTGATGACCTTTAGCCACGGCTCCATTTGCTGGTACTGGATCTCATCTCGTCGCCACCAGATACCCACGAGAGTTCGGTAAGGTAAAGACGCCGGTAGAGCTACCCCGCTACCGGCGAGTCCACAAAAAGCTCAGCATCATCACCTAGCTTGCTCATGAAGAGCATGTATTTCGTGAGAACCTTGATGCATTCCCCGTCCGTCATTCCATTGGTGTCACTCAAGGGTGGGATGTCGAACACCTTCCGGGACACCGCCGCGAGTGTGTCCCCTGCGATTTTCTGCTGCTTGAGTAGGTCTTCTCGAACATTACCGGGGGGGAACGCGGATGAGTCCTTGAACAGCGTCTCCATCAACGCGAATCGGTCGGGGCAGGCGGACTCAAACGCGATTCCCACCGCGATGGGATCGTATCGACGCCATTTCTCCCCATCGAAGAAGTGAAAGATGAACCGACTTCGATTCATCCACCACTTCGTCAGTGTTCCGATGAAAAACATACTGAGGATTCTCTCACGACGGTGTTCAGCTTTGCTTCTACCAACCCGATGCGGTGGGGTAAAGCGTCAGCCTAACGGATTCACTCCTACAAACCGGGAGTAATCGGGTGACAGATTCTCTTGCTGCTTCTACTAACCCGAAGCAGTGGGATATCGTCCAGACTCTCTTGCAGTTACTAACCGGCTGCACTCGGTTATGCGTCGTTGTCCAGAGCCACCACGCTCACCTGTCCGGTCCCTGTCACTGTAGCACGCGAAATGAACACGCTGGCGACATCCGTACTTCCGAACGGATTCGTGGCCTCGAACTGCGAGTTCCACTGATACGCATTGTTGGCATCAGCGACTTCCACAGCCTTCACCGTGACGTCTGACGCATCCGCGAAGACGATACTCGACCTGTCGGGTGCGGTAACAGCCAGGAACTGAAGATCCGCAGCGGTGACGGTGAACTCTTCCTGTTGTGGCACCATTGCAGTGATTGCGGTGTTCAGGACCGGAAGGTTGTCGCCCCCTCCCAGGTCGATGGGAACGGAATTGACACTCACTGTCCCCACCGTCATCCCGTATCGCAGTCCATCAGACCAGTACACGTCCAGACGCTGTCCCGTGGTGATTCCGTGACCGGTTGCCATCGTCAGGACGCCGGTGTTGTTGTCGGTACGAGTCGTGAGTGAACCTGACTTCGCGGCTCCGATGGTAGGGTCACGTACTTCACCCCCCGTCGTGGTTCCGGTTTGGACCGTGGTGAACGTCTTGCTCAGGGCAGTGGAGGTAGAGGTGGTCCGGTAGTTACTCACGGCGTGAAGCTCCTGCTGAACAGGGTGGTATCGAAGGCTTGCGTGTTCGAGTAGATCGACCACGGGAACGCGAAGAACTCCACCGTGAACGGATTAGCTCGGGTAGCGAGTGTTGTATCGAATCCCGGTCGTGTGCAGCAGTATGGGAACTGCCAGGGATCATCAATCTGCCCTTCAAGTGCCAGGGAATTCGAGGTAATCGCGACGTTGAACAGGAAGCTGTTTGCCCCCAGGACGAGTCCGGGGGTGTTGATCTGTCCGGGGGAGGAGTGATCCCCACGATTCATAATTTCGGCCAGGATGCCACGGTCAGATGCGATCAAGGGAACTTGAATGTTGGCGATGGCTCCCATGTCCTGAATGTCGTGGGGCGTCATCGGTCCGTAAACATCGGTGATGATGTCGGATTTGTTCTCGATGACCCGCATTCGGGCACCATGATCAGTGTAGCCCAAAAGGGAGTACGGACCAATAACTTGATCCTCGTAGAAAGCGACGTAGATGAGTGCGGGGCCGAAGGCGTGGAAAGAAGTGATGGCCATTTGTTATTTCTTTCAGGTCAGAGTTTCGACCTTGTTCCCGGCTGCGTCTTCAATCCACGCTTCTATGTCGGATGTCTTCCATTGGTCCTTCCCGAACATCTTACCAAAAAGCTGCCTCTTGAAGCGAAATGTTTTCATGTGGTGATGAAGGGCTTCTTTGAGTTCTTTCTTGGCGGCAGCATCCCCCTTGATCACGGATTCGACGCTTGCGACGTAACGGAATCCGTTGAAATTTGGGTGATTCTTGTATCGGATCTGAAGAACCATTGCCGATCTGTCCTGTAACTTTTACAATCCACGATGCGGCTAGGGGGCACCCGACAAAGCTGGAACCCTACCAGCCTGCCGCATTCATTTTTCTAGGGACGACGCTAAGGGAGCGTTCCATGTCCGATATTCTAACCACTTCTGAACTTGACGCCACTACAAACCCTGTGATCCTGCCGGGCGGTTTCTCCTACGACGAGGAATCCGGAGTCTGTTATCGATTGCTGGACTTCATGGGATTTCCGGGGTATCGAGTTGGGGATGACGGAAGTGTTCAAACTTGTATGGTTCGAGGCGGTGGCTCCGGAAAGGGGTGTTTCACTCGAAGCGAAAACTGGAGAAATATGAAGTTTCAAGCAGGGCATCGAGGACATCTCAGAGTCTGCCTGAGCAAGTTTGGCCAGAATAATCCTGACCGAAAGCAATTCAAACACAGCATCCACGTTCTCGTCGCTACTGTCTTTATCGGTTCACGACCTGAAGACTGCACTGAATGTCACCACTTTCCTGACCCAGACACGAAAAACAATCGAGTCGAAAACCTTCGATGGGGCACTGAACAGGACAACGCAGACCACAGAAGAATTCACGGAAACACAGCCAGCGGGGAAACCATTGACAACTCCAAATTAACCACAGAGCAGGTCTTGGAAATCCGTTCTCTGTATGCTACAGGAAACTGGAGGCAGGTTGATCTGGCCGCGAAATTCAACGTAGTCCAAACCGCGATCAGTTGCATTGTTCGACGTCACACATGGAAGCACATTTAACCCGTTCCGTCCCCCCTACGACCAGGTCGATTGACGATTCCCCGAGGACCAAAGTTCGGGAACAGGCGATTGGCATAACCAATTACGTTGCCGGTCTCAAGTCGATCTGGCCTCGGTGGGACAACGCTAGGTAAACCAGCGTCCATCGATTCGATCAAGCCGAAGATTGCCTCCCCCATCGCGAGCATGTGAAGCAACTCATACGACTCCTTCGCCATCGGCACGTCATCCATACGAGCCGTCATCGGCTTCAGGAACTGAGCCAGACTCCACACCCCCCGTGCCACGTTCAACTTGATCAAGAGCATCTGCGAAGCCCCTGTCAGGGCTTGCAGGTCAAGGGGAGAGTATCTCTTGGCGATGGTGCAACGGGATTCGATTTCCCCGGCCCCGATCAGCAGGTGCTTGTACAGACGCTTCCCCGCCACGGTACGAACGTCCAGAAGTGACAGGTAGGACGGAGGGGGGTAGTTCGGGGAGGGACGGCACAGATCCCCTAAAATTGGCTTCGTGTAACACTGAAGGGTGTCATAGAGGGAGCAATATGGGGTGTCGGCGGATAAGGGAGTTTGAGGCATGGAATCACTCCTGCTTGAGTTCCAAATCACAGCCACATTCTACCCGCAATATTCCTTCTGCCAGACGAGAAACCTGTATGGGTGACGACTGGATCTTCTCTGCTTCAATCCCCTCCACGTCGATTAGTGTATTCCCCAGCATAACGTACTTCAGACTGGTGCATTTCTGTTCGAGTCGTCGCCGGAATTCGTCAGGACAGGAATCACTTACCACGATTCCGGTAACGCGAATTCGGACGAGAATCAGAGAGTACCACGTCTCGGAAACTGCAGAGTGCCAGGAAAATTCCAATGTGCGGACAAGCCCCACTTGGATACCGTTGTATTCGTAGACTGATCCACCTTTGACTTTTGGTGGTGGTTCATGTTGTGAGGAACTTCCCCTAACAGACTTCAGTCCCAGAAGACCAGTCAGACACGACAGAATGGATTCCCGGCGATTCATTTCACTTCTCCCATGTCAAGGCAAATGCGAATTCGGGATTCACTTCGATTGTGAACTCGTCTGCCAGCATCCCAGATCCATCACCAGACGTTGATACACACATTTCCTTGCTGAACGATACACGGATCGTGGCGTGCTTGTTTTCTGTTCCTTCCGGAGGGACGTAGCAGATCAGTGCGAGTTCCTGTGGCCAGACGTAGGATCTGGCGAAATTCCCCGGCTCACCAGTGACTTTAACGGCATTCTCTATCACCAACTGCACGCCGTACAGATAATGATCCTTGTTGTATTTCTTGTTGGGGGACAATGGGTCGTCTAACGAAGTGCCTGATCCTCGATTCGGGAGTGATCGTGCTCTGATGGAGTTCACGACAAGACGCAATCCCTCAACTGGGAGATTTGCGGATCGGAGTTTGGTCTTGAGTGCTTCAATCTGTACTTCAAGCTGCTCAGACCCACCATGAACTGCCTGCTGAGAAGGAATACTTCGATTTTCAACAGATTTTTGAATCTTCTGTTGTGTCACTATGGAACGAGCACACATCAATATACAAGAATGAACCGCTGCGTGCTCAGCTATGAGTCCCAAACTGGCAACACGAAACAGACCGTCTTCGCCAAACAATTTCTCGTGTCGCTCTGCGGGGCTGTCTGTAACACCCTTCGTGACGTAATAGTTCCATCGAAACTTTGAGGCGTTTCTCGTGTATTCCAACAAAATCTTCGTGACTTCGGGATTCACTTCCAACTGCTCAGCACATTCGGTCATTTCGTTTCCCCGGTTGGGATTTTCAGAGTCTTCTGGACAGTGAACACACCCCGACACCGTTCCCCGTATTCAATTCGTGTCTGCGGGTGATTCAGCCACTGCACAGCGGGAGAATTCTCAGCCAACACCCAGGCGAATTCGACCGTACTTCCGGGAATGAAGTGCTTGACCTGATTGGGAAATGTGATCACCATTCCCAACTGTGGGTCGTCATCCCTTCGCTTCTGTTTGTTACTCTCGTCCCGCGTCAGATACAGCATCGGTGTATTCCCCTTCTTCCGTCTCCACCTGCCCGTGATGGACGGGGCAATAGTGTTTCTTGCCCACGGTGAGCCACCCACGACTGCAGAGAGCTTCCGTGGGCTTCTCGGCTGCATCCCGTGGATCGAGGACGCAGTAGCTTTTGCAACCGACAACGGAACAGGTGAAGGTTGTGCTAGGAGTTGGCATGTTTGGTTTCGGGTGAAGGTGTGCCCATCAGATTGCCGTAGTGAATTATCGACGTGAACTCATCGATTTTCTCTACGGACTTTGGCTCGATTCCGTCAATCCACAACGGAATGTTGTACAGTGTCGGGGCCAGCAAGCAAATATGATTCCGGTTTTTGGTGGTCGATTCCACCCGGACCGGTCAGATGAGGTCCTTCGCCGTCGATCACTCGGATGATGTATTTCTCTTGGGTCATTTTTCCTTACCACGTCAGTGCAAATGCGAATTCGGGATTCGGTTCGAGGATTGTGTAGCACTCCACTAGACGTCCCTGTAGTCCGTCAGGTCCAGTTTTCGCTTCCACAACCATCCGTTCCTCGAAGGCGATTCGGAGAGTGTTGTGTTTGTAGGATCGACAGTCAGCTTTCGACCCCATGCAGACAATCAAGATCAGATCATCTGGCCACGCCGGAACGGTCTTGTCTGGCAGTTCAACTATATTGGGTTCTTCAGTAACGTGGTGACGAAATCCGACCAGAGGATTGGACTTCAATCCCCGAACTCGGGAAGGGCTTCCAACAACACGGAGGGAGCATAATCCAGAACCTGTCTTTTCCCGCTGAATCAATCCCTCATCAAGACGCTGATAAGCAGAGAGCAACTGCTCCACGCCATTTCCTTCTGCTTTCTGGTGATGATCACCCCACTTCGGCAGGGACGCCTTGATCTTGTCCACCAGTTGAATGGTACGAACTGCTATGACTTTCCGTGCGGATTCCAGAGCCGATTCGATCAGTTGTTCCTCGGTCTGAACGGTGGGACTGACTGGGCCGAAGGGGAAGCAAAATCGGGATGGAATTAGAACACCTGTCATAGTCAGCATGTCAAATCCCCCCTTCCCGTCAGGAACAACCCGGTACGGTGCATTTCCCGAACGCGGAATCGATGTCTCTAGGGAAGCATAAGCACTAAGAGCAGTCCGCTCGTCCCTTTGCTGGAGGAGTTCGGTTGCTCGCGGCAGAACTCGAAAGACGGGGGGTGGTGTGTTGGGGATGTAACCGGTTACATCCCCAACAAGATATGAAAAGCTACTACTCTGTCCTTTGGGAAGTGGTGGAGTACTGCATGGTCCTGGTTCACTGCCACCCCACTTGTAGTCGTCTTCATTCATGTGGCAATTCACTCAACGGGTTGTCGGGTGTGCAGTTACGAACCCACTGCACCGGGAGCGTGAATGCAATCCATTGTCCACGCCCCACGGGGAAAGTCAATTGCCTTTTGTGGTAAGAGCCGTGGGGTTGATTCCCACGGCTCTTACCATTTCATCAGGGAACATTACCTGATTTATCAGCTAGCCCCTGTTAACAAATATCCGGTTTGCGGGGCGGTGAGGCTGACCGTGTAATTTTCCACAACACGCCCGACTTCACGGCGGTTGTCAGGGTCTGACTTTTGTTCCACCGTCATTTGCTCGGAAAACCTGAACGCACTTGTACTAAAATCAAGGTTCTGTTCTCCGCTCGACTGTGTGATGCCCTGTGGCTTGCTGCTGATGTTCACGTACTGTGTCGGCCAGATGTAACCGCGTGCTTGTGCAGGCGGGGATGGCACGTTGCCACTCTTCGGCGTGGTCACGATGACTGCGTTCTCGATGACCAACGCCAACCCGTACAGGTAGGGAGCCAGCCCGTACTTGCGGTTCGGGTTGCGTTGGTCAGTGATTGCCGCCAAAGCGTCCGGCGAACCCTGGATGTACGTCTTGTACTCGGGAGCCTTTGCCACACCCCGACCCAGGATCGGATTCATGGTGATGTGGAGGGCTTCCTCATCCGTCACAATGCCACCCGTGGCCTGTTCGATGACGATCATCGCCGTGTTGATGTCCGTCTGAATGTAGTTGTTCGTCGTGGAAGACGTCGACCACACCCCACTCACCGCACTCGTGTTCGTGAATCCAGTCCCTGTCCAGTACGCGGCTGTGGTCACCAAGTTGGTGTGTTGCAAGGTGCGGACGGTCATGGCTTGACATGCCATCACTGCTGCGTGTTCCGCCAGGATGGGCCATTGAGCCTGTTGAACAGAACGCATCCCGAGATTGAACGCGAAGCACAGTCGGGACGTGACATACGGCACGAAGCCGAATGCCTGCCGTTGTTGCCGTCCCCCCGGAGCGTCAGCAGAATCGGCCCAGAGGAAGTCACCCACACTGACCACCCGATACGGACTGTCCGCATCCAGGGTCAGGTAGTAGCCAATGTCCTTGTCGACCGTCAGTTCTTTGGCGTACTTGTTGATGCGGAATCGGGACGCCTCCCGCGTGTACTTGATGATGATCCCGGTCGCTTCGTAGGACGGGACGAAGGTGTTGTTGCCGCCTGGGTAATACTGATTCGGCCATGTCCCTGGGGCGGCATACAGAACCGGATTGCGAGTCTGAACGCCCGCAACGCGATTGTAGGCGTAAGTGGGACGAATCCGGGGTGCCAGGGTCGGATTGCTGTACACGGTCGGGGCACGGCCCCCCGCGTTGATGTGGGACGGAGTCAGTCCCCGTGCCTGGAAGCCCGTGGGTGGTCCCTGCGGGGGAACCCACTGAGTCAGGTTGTCGCCCTGTCCTGAATCGAAGTGTTGGTTGACTGTGCCGTTAGTGTACTGGTGCGGCATCGGGGAGTGCTGCATTTGGTAATGCATCTCCGCTTCCCGCCGTTGCCAGTCGCGGTTCCGCATTCCGTCACCCAAGTTGGGATTCGGGTTGAACTGAGGCGGACGGAATGCAGCCGTGGCAGGATCACCTGCCTGGACTTGAACTTGCGTGCCGGTGTCGGCAAAGGCTTGCTGGGGGAACATTTCCGATATCTCCTGTGGAGGTTGAGAGTAATTACTTGGGTGGATCTTCAACCACCACTGAGTTTCGTTGCACCGGGGAATTCTCGATCTTGTCCATTTCGTCGTACCAAATCTCAACAGTTTGGTGAAACTGTCGAAGTCGTTCCGCTAACGCTCTTGGTCCTAACTTTCCGTGAACTTGCTGGACAGCGATGGATGCTGTTTGGATAAAACGCAAAGCAATTTCCGGAGTCGTAACATACCGATCACTCCTGGTAAGCTCTTCGGCAAGTATCCGCAATTCTGGACACAGTCCAGATTCGTCTATGACACTCACTTGCTACTTCTCCCCAAGTTTCTCCAGAAACTGCATCACATCCGGAGGAATCGATTCATTGGGGATAGTGAATGTTGTGATTTCTGCTCCTGGAGGTGGTTTGCACGGAAATCCCCTCTCCTCCAGAAGTGCCCATGTATTCGGTGGATATCCACTGTCTGAAGGAAGCATCTGTTCCAAACAGACGAATGATGTTGACAGTTTTTCCGTCACTAAGGAATGCACCATCTCCAGTGCCTTTTGGAGACTCATTCCCTCGGGAATGTGACCGATGTCAATTCTTCCCTGACCGGGGATGTCCGGATTCTCGATCACGATTCTTCGTGTGATCAGACTCATTTAGCAGTTCCTGGGTTTTCCTGAATGAATCGCCTTGCATCTTCCTGAGAGGCAAAACACTTCTTGGGGTCAACAAACCGCAGGAACGATCCGTGCGGTGCGGGGAATGCTCCCACCCAATCAGCTGGTAGGGAATTGATACTCAGTTGCACACACACAAGATCCCCTACCGAGACCACGTGTGCGTCAATGGACTCCCACCGTCCCCTGTCAGCCCCACTTGCCATGATCATCATCTGATCCGCTGACAGGAGGAATTGCCAGTACAGCACCCACACCAGCTTCCCCGTTGACAGGTCGTCACGGGGAATCGGTTGTGTCAGTGCAGGCTTCGGTGGTGATTGTGTGTCGGTCATCTGGAATTAAGACCCGGTCGGGAGCCAGGGGAACAATTCCACACGCACGTTGCAGCTTTGGCCACTCGATGCGAAGGATAGGGCCAGTCCGATGATCCACTGATTGAAGCTCCCCGTGGGGGACGCCAGAGTGCCGTACCCGGAGTTGGAACTTCGGATCAGGTCATTGGGCTTGATCTGTCCCCCGAAGGACGGGTCAATGTCAATCAGACACTTCCGACCCGGTCCATACACTGGAACTTCCGGACCTTGTCCGCCCGGTGCGTATGGGTAGAGGGAATTCCCTGTCGGAATGGCCAACGGGAATGGGAATGAGTTGTTCCCGATTGCCCCCGGAGCGTCTTCGGATTGCTGTGCGGAGATACCCACACAACGAGCGTTGAGGCTGCCCAGGTAACAGTTGCCCTGTGTGACGGTGTCGAGCATAATAGCTCGGCAACCGTAGATGATCTCGGACGGCTTGAGCGAGATGTCGATGTCCAAATCCATTGCCATGTCTGTTCCACCTTATCGAATGAGTGAGATTGTGATTTGGACCTCTTAGCCGCCGTACTGTCCGTTCATCGACGGCTGTTGCAGACGATTCACTTGCCCCGGAGCGAACGGCTGTTCGAGGGCTTCGGGATTGTTGAAGACACTATTGGCTCCGAACGGTCCCTGTTGTTGGGGGACATGCCCGTATCGAATGGCTTCCACAGCCTGAGCGTACCGGACACCACCAGGATCAGGAGCGTTTCCCACCATCTGGAGGGCTTGATCCATCTGTTGCTTGGTCAGGGGGCCAGGAGCTTGCGGAGCCATGTGGTGCGGGGACGGGTCACCCAGATGCGGGGGGAGGGGTTCCGTGCCGATCCGACTGTACTTCGTGGCGATCTGTTGGAGGTAGAACGCTCGCTCTTCGGGATTCCGACGCTTCAGTTCGGAGACTTCGTACTCCCCGACGTCGTAGCCGGCCTGAGCCAGCTTGCCAATTTCGGCGTAGCAGGCTTGGGTGTCCGCCTCGTTGCGTTCGTACATCACCACAGTCATCTGCTGTTGAAGCTGACGGTTCTCGGCTTCCAGTTTGTCGATCTTCAGTTGATACCCAACCGGCAGACCCGAAATGGTTCGGGGGTATTGTTGGGGATTGCCGTTACCCACGTACTGGGTTGGGGCTTGTGGATTCCCATAATTCGACCTGCCACGCGGAGCCGGACGTCGTCCGTACCGAGAAGCGTTCATTGGCGGTCCGCCACCCCCAGGGAAGGGTGTGTTGGGAGGCATCGGGGCACACGCTGGCCCCCCCGCACCACCCCCCAGCATCTGCTGAAGGACTTGCGTCATTTGGGATGACAGATTGAAAAGTTCTTCCATCGGATTACCACCAGTTGAAGGAGGAGCAGAAGGTCCGGAAGGCATTCCACCGCCCATCTCAGGCGGCATCGGTTCGGGTCCACCTTCCATGCCCCCACCTTGATCGGGAGGACCATCGTAGTCCTCTTCATCGTCTTCGGCGTAGTAGCCGGGGGAACCCCGTCCCCTGCGACCAGAACGAGCGTATCGGCTGTTGGCCATTGGTGGGGCAGGGCCACCACGATTCTGGCGGTCATCCAACATCCGTCCGACGTGTCCCCCCAGTTGTGTTCCGACGCGGCTTCCCACGGCTCGCCCAGCGATAGCTCCGGGGGGGCCACCGAAGTATCCCCCTGCGGCTCCACCAACCATGCCACCACCGACACCACCCACACCACGACCGATTGTCTCACCCCTGCCCATCGGACGGGGAGGTGTCATCGAACCGGGATTGGCGTAGACGGCTCCGGTGTTCGTGTGTCGGTGCGGAACCGCTTCGGGAGGATTCCCGCCGCGTGGTTGATTGCCGTCCCAATACGCTGTGGAACGTCCGTAGCGTGCATTGGGTTGCTGGTCGTTGTTCATCATCCCCATCACACCGCCATCCATTCCCGGCATCCCATAAGGAACCGATGGAGGGGCCATGTACTGTTGGGGATATTGAACCGTCTGAGACGGAGGATATTCCCCGTAACCGGCTGGAACGGACTGGCCTTGCATGTATTCGGGGTACTGAGGAACCGGCTGCGGCGGAACTGCCGGACCTGTCCATTGTTGGTTCGGATTCATCGGTCGTACATCTCCCAGAGTAAGTCGATACATCGTTGGGATGGGTTGTCCCGATGACCGAGCGTAATTGATCTGATTGCGGCGATTGGGAAGGTCACTCGTATAGCTCAGACTGCCTGCATCGGGAAGCCAGGGCTTGTTGTAAAGAGTCGGTGTGCGTCCCTCGGAATAGGCCACCACACCGAGATCGAGGAACGGGTCGCGGCTCAGGAGAGCTACACCTGTGATTTGCTCGGTGTCGTCGTAGTACTCACTCGACCGGTATGGATAGTTCCTCCTGACGGGGAGGAACTGCGGGTCCAGCCACTCGTCCACGACGATGGCGGGTTCCCCGGAAGGACCGAAACGTTGCACCCGTGCGTTGCGGTAGAAGCCTGCAAGAGGGGGTTGGTGTGTTTCCGGCTTACCCGGTTCGGTGTGCCCCAGCGTCATCCGAATTGGAACGCCACCTTGACGTTCCATCCGTTGCATGTTCTGAGCAATCCGATGGAGCTTGGGAAGATCAACCGAAATGAGTTTCTTGGTATTCGGGTCTTCCCGCTGGTGAGGCTTAAATATGGGCACCCCCTCAATCCTGGCCCATTTTGATGCATCATTTAGCCTTTGACTGAACGTTGCGGTGGCATCAGGACCATATGGTATTTCCTGAACCGAAGGATCAGCAACGGGGGATACCGAGTTGTCGTAGAAAGTTGGACGTCTCATGCTGGTGCCCTCCTACGAGACTGCACCTTTTGCGTCATCATTCTCTCCAAAGTCCACCCACGACGAAGACGATTCATAAACGTGTTGAAGTTAATCCCCAACTCCCTCGCCCAAAGCACTGCACACTGCGTCTTGTCGTTGTACGTGATCATTACACTACGTCTTGTGTGACACAGTTGTTCCGAATCAGTCGACCACTTGCAGTTTCCCGGCTCGTAATTGCCGTCATTATTGACTCGATCAATTGAATGTTCAAGGGAAGGACGTTCCCCCATATCTGCCCTGAAATTCTCGAATGTCAGCCACCGCTCGCAGACAGTGATCCCACGTCCCCCGTAGTTCTTGTAGCCTGGATTCTTCGGATTCGTGCAACGCTGGATCATCCCCTCCCAGACTGCGTATTCTGGTGAATTCACCTGTCCGTGGATTGTCCCCCACAGATTTTCCTTATTCCGTCGAGCAGTATTCTCTGAGTTGTAATGTCCACACGAAACCGTCAGGCCGCGACGGATGCTGTAATCGTAGATCTCCTTCTGTTTTCCACACTCGCACTGGTAAATGCCGTAATACGGCTTGCTGCCGTTGCCAACACGTGTGAGTTGGTTACGCTTAACAGTAGACATCGTTTGCTCCTTGAAAGCAATGGTGTTCAGAAGCACGCTAGGGGTGGCACCCTGGCGTGTTTCGTTTGGAGAGGATAAAACCCATTTGGCAGGATCGTTCATCTTCTGAGAGAATTCCGCCGTCGCATCCGGTCCGTAGGGGATCTCGTCGTGCTGTCCTTGAGGTTGTGCAGCAGGCACACCGGGGGAGACTAAACCAGAAGTGTCATAGAATGTGGGACGTCGCATTGTTCCGGTCTTGTATTTGACCGGAACCAGGGGGCAATGCTGAACCAGGAAGGCAAAGCCCCCTGGTTCTCAGTCGAGTCGGGTAGCTACTCCCGCCCCTTTTCTTCGCACTAGAATAACGCTACGGCAAGGACTTACGTAAAGCAATCGAAATATTACAGAATTTTTGCCACCAGGAACTGTGTTTGCCGGAAATGTAATGTATGCTTGTGCAGACACCCCACTGCAACGGGTTAGTAGTTGCAACCGTACTCCCAGCCCCGAAACTCACTATGCAATACATCACTGTTCACGAAATTCGAGGAGGGGAGGACACCATAGCAGGAACTATTTCCTTCGACGGAAGGCACCTGATCCCCAACCCACCCCATGACCCTGTCCTGATTCGGTTGATTGAGGATGTTCAGGGATCTCCTTACCCCCTTGATGATTTACACGCCAAGTTCCGGGGAATCTACCTTCATACATCCCCACCCCAGAACGTCGAGAATGTCCAGCCTGCTTAGGTCGGGTACGCCAAATGTGCCACGTAGTGATGCCGTCCTGACATGACGTTATCGTATCGTCTCTTGACGTGACCAATCGCTTCCGGCTCAATTCCGTGATGGTGCAATTCCGATTCAATCTCTGGCCACTTTCCCGCCAATGGGGTCAGATCCGGCATCCGCAAGCGATTTTGGGCAGCGTGATCTAAGATTTCCCTGTTCGTGTGGTTATCTTCCGCCTCGTCATCGGTCGGGAACGACAAGCCGTGATCGATCAGGACCAACTTGCCTTGCGGGGACACCAACCAGTTCCCCATATGCCTATCGGTGTTGCCAATCAAGTAATCGAATACTGCTGCCCGTGCCGCGTCGGTGTCCCCATCGTACTCGCTTCCTCGTGGTGCTCGGAAAGCGACCTGACCGTCCATGAACTGCTGAATCGATCCAATCTCGCCGTTGTGGTTCCGAACCGTCGTTGGGGGGACTAGGTCATGCATTCCAATGACGTCTGCCAGGGCTGATGCGGCAGCTTCCCTTCGGTAATGCGTTCCAGGCTGAATAGCTGACCGCAGAGGATGTTCCCCGTTGCTCGGCTTGAAGACACCCTTCATTCCCCCTGAAAGGTGAAGCAGACGCACTTCCTTCGGATCTTTGTGACCGATGGAGGATTCCTGCTCCGCGTTCAGTTGGGAGAGCATTTCCTTCTCGGGACTCAGTGGACGTCCGGATGTCGTTTGTGTGGGCTGGACGTTCTGTGGCGTGGTGGAGACGAGATTACGGAAGATATCCCCGTGGGGGTCTTCATCGTGCGATGGTGACGCTCCCAGTGCCCTGACCGTGTGAGCGTACTCGGGTCCGGACAGGGAACCCAAGTACGATTCGAGGTAGTGCTTGAAGTTAGGCTTGCGGGCTGCATCCTGAATGTTCTGAACGTGTTGGGGGACGTTGGTGGGCTGGGAATCAGGTGGAGCATCATCGTATCGACTCGCTGCGAAGAAGTCCTCTGGGATGGTTTCATTGGGACGCCAATCGACTTGGTCGGGTTCGTACTCTAACTTGTGCAAATTCCACTGATTCTGACCGCTTGGCTGGTGTGCAAAATCTGCCTCCGGGTGATCCAAAAAAGCAATCCTTCCATTTCCCGCGAAACCATTGTTGGAAGCCCATCTTTTCCAAGAGTCGTGCAGCATTCCCACACTCACCTCGGGATGATTCCCGATTACAGACCCAAAATGCTTTCGGAGCCAGGCCTGACGTCCCATCAGTGCAGGTAGACTTTCCGCAGGAACATCCCTAGCTACAACTCGATGAGTCAGAGGACTCGAATATTCCAATCGGGAATAACGTGAGTATCCCCACTCTTCGGAATCAGGCACAGGATAGTTCGGTTGGGGCTGAACAGGCTGTTGTGGGGGGACGTAAATTCCTGGTGCGGGTGGATTGTAAATCCGCTTCTTGGGTGCGTAAATCGGCTGATTGGTGGGCTGCACGGGTGGAGGAAGTTCACAGTCGTCGTAGAGGCTTAATTGTTCCGGAGGTTGTGCCAGTGACCAGAACTCAGCTTTAGGTCCACTCCCACCCGCACGATTACTTCTCCTGTCCACTGTGAAATGTCCTTGATTCAGTCCGTGGGACAGAGCCGCGTCGAGTGACGGACCCCATAGTCGAATCTTCTGAACGAGAGCTTTCTTGGTGAGTTCCCCGTGATTGGCAAGCGTCTGGTGAACCAGGGAAAACACTTCCTCCGGTGTCTTCTGTGCCCGATTGGTGACGTATCGTTTCTGAGCCGCAGCCCCCTGCTGACGCCGACGCTGATCCAAGAACGCTTGGACTTCGGGTGTCACGACTTTTCGGGGAGTGGGCACGGATTACCTCAACTCGGAATTTGCTGAACAGGAACAGGCTCCTCATAAGGAGCATTGCGGAGTCTTTGAATCATCTGCTCATAGTTCTGCCAATCGTGGTCACCCCAATCTTCTGGATCACCGTGCATATCAACTGAATTGACGACTTCATTAGCCAGGTGATTCCCCAAATTCGACAGATGCACGTCTGCGTGGTAGTGGGGTTCGGTCCCGCTTGTATCTGCCGTCACAACACGCAGGTGATTACGTGGAATTTTCTTTCGATACGCTTCTGGTTCCACCATGTCTTCAGGACGAAAGTTTCCCCTCATTCGATTGTTCATGATATGCAATTCCGGGAACACTCCCGGCTGATCGATATTCTGGTCAATGTGATCGAGAGCGTTCTCGATGTGCTCGGCAGTGAAGCGTCCTGGAACAATCCGCCCTTCATGCAAAATAACGTGTTGTTTGGGCTGTCGAAGTAGTGCAGCTTCTTGCCCACGACCCGACTCTTCTAGGGCGTCCGCCAATGGCCCTCGAACCCCGTGAAGTGGCTCGTTCTCACCCCATCGGTGGGGGTTATTGTCTGGATGATTCAGTTGCCCCATCATATTGTTGATGGTGTCCTGATCCGCGTACTGGGTTTGCTGGATTGGCACGTCCCCCCGATGGCCACGTTGACCGTGAAGGGGACGATGGAAAATGTCCTTGATGATGCCCACAAAAAACCCTCAACTGCGAGGAAGAGTCTTGTTTTACTCCTACGAACCGGGAGTAATCGGTGTATGCCCGGAACAACACTCAGTTGCAACTACGAACCCGTTGCAGTGGGACTTTACCCACGCAGATTCTGGTACGCACGCATGGTCGCTTCCTGAACCCGATCTACCAGTTCCCGCCAGGCGTCGTGATCGTTCTCGATATCGATCCCCGTGTCTCGTGCCAGACCATCCAAATATCCATTGTCATGCCCTTCATACGGCTCGAAATCCCCTACTGATGTTTGATTGGGATACCACACACCCTGCCGCATCCCACCCGCGATCCCGGCAGCTTCGTTTTCTGAGTTGGCAGATTGGTCGTCATGAACAATCCCACCACCAACGCGAACGTGATTCCCCAAATGAGTCATCACGGAGCCATTGAGGAATCCACCATGATCCCTCAACTGCATATTGGCGAGAGCACCATCAATCCGTTTCCATGCCGCCTCGTCGGAGCGTCCGTTCTCGTCTAGCCAATCCGCGTAGACCCAATGACGGGTGGAATCATGTGGATTCTCGTCAATAGATCTCTGGAAATCACCATCGGAATGGGAGTAATTCGTGGGCTGCACGTTTGTAGTCACGATGACTCCTCGTCGGTTGGATTTGCAGCTACAAACCCACTGCACTGGGATACCCAAACACTACTATACGATTCCCCATTTGGCAAATACCCGATGTGTCTCCGGGAACTTCTGCTTCAGGGTTTCCCTTCCGTTGGGGGTCGCATGGGCAAGTCGGAAGGCTTCCCCGAATCCTTCGGTTGGGTCAATGGCAGAATATTCGTTCAAGTTCCCACTCTTGATTTCCTTGTGCCAGGCTTTCTTCCACTCATCCGATGTCGAGAGTTGGTGGTATCCCCCTTCCTTCCCCGCAGGATGGGACCAATCAAGTGCATGGGCGACTTCATGGGCCAGGACGCCCATCGGGTCATTTCCCCCCGCGTGGAGGTGAACGTGCCCCACATCCGGGTCGTGGAAGCCGTTGGGGGCTGTGAACTGACTGTTCGGGTCATCCGCAGCCTGTCCCGTGGCCTTCGTCCAGTGATTCCCCACATGCTCCTGTGACTGATGCGAAACGATGTGACTCAGCCTGCCTTGTCGGAGTCGTTCGATCACGTTCGGTGAAAAGCTCTTGAGCATGTCGAACGTCTGTCCTGCCAGGTGAGCAGCCTGATCCGGATCTTGGACGTGGTGAACCAGAGCATTCGCGATGGAAGACGCGAAGGTATCGTGATTCGTCCAATCGACGGGATGGTGAACGCTGCCAGTGTCTTGTTGCTGCTGGGGCTGTGCGTCATCGTATCGGGACGCCTGGGTCGGAGGTTGCTGTGTTCCCAGATTCTTGACGTATGCTTGCCGGAACGCTTCCTCCATCGCGTGACGGGATGGCCATGCAAATGTCTGCGTCGAATCATCCCACCTGCCGTGATGGGGCTTCACCTTGCCGTCTGGGTCGGCCTCCCCGGTCCATGCCCACGTTTCACCGGGGATGTGATATCCAAAGTTCTCAACTCCTTTTGGGAATCTCCCGTCGTTCGTCCCATAAGCAAAACCCCCCGGTGAGGCGACAACCCACGGTCGATCCGCGAATTCCTGCTGTCGGTGTCGTGGGATTTTCGGTGGCTTCCAGGTGGAATACCATTCCCCGAGATTCCTTCGGAATTGAGCTTCTTCTGGCTGGCCGTTCTCTTCCAGGAAGTCCGCGTATGCCCCATGCGTGGTGTATTCGTGGGGATTCTCGTCAATCTTCCGCTCGAAGTCCTCGGCGGTAGGTTCCATGTACATAGCCGGTTTCGGATAACCCGAGAATCCCGGCTTGCGTGGTGGGGAGTGCTGGAACATCACAGAGCCAGGAATGTATTGCCCCTTCCGGTAGGGTTTGTCACGATACGTCATTGCGACCGGAGCTTGACGACGCTCGTACCTCGTGAACCCAATCGGCTGTTGGGGTTTCCTCCGATCCTGTCCGAACGACGGAATGAAAGTGTTGTTTCCTCCAGGGAAACCCATGTATCGCTGATGACCCAACACGGGACCATTCACCGGGGGAGTCCCTGGTTGCTTCCCTGACGAAAAGAATTGCATTGGAGGGCTGATTCCCCCTCCTGGCGGAACAGCGTGTCCTGGCATCGGTCCGGGAATCCCCGCAGGGGAGGGAACCTGAGCCAGTTGCATTGGTGGGGCTGTGGGTTGCACGCCCATCATCATGCTCGGATCGAGGGGACTTCCAGGAGGAACCGGTCCCTGTCCTGGCATCCCGTCCGGAGGCATCACGGGGGGAAGTTGTCCCATCTGCGGCAATTCCGGCCCCTGTGGACCCATTTTGGTCACGATGGTGGGTCCACCGGGGAACGCCTGAATGACGACCTCATCCCCCTCTTCTGGTCGGGAGAAATCACCCGCTTCCATCAGTTCATCGAGCTTGATGTACCCGCCCATGCTCAAGATCAACTTGCCCGACTGGACTTTCTCTTTCTTTTCCAAGTCGGGGAGGATGCTCTTGAACCTGACCGGGAACTTTGCCCACGGGAAGTTGTACTTCTTCAGGGGAGCCAGAAGATCGTTAGTCAAAACTTCGTCAAGACGATTGGTGTCATATACTAACAACTCATCCTTCGTTGCTCTCGAAAGCTCGGCACGTCCGGTGCCTCCAAGCCCATCCCCCTTATCCGCTCCGGAGGACATGCTCTGACCAACGAACAGCCTCTCAATGTGTCGGTCGAAGAAGTCCCTCACCAAGTCTTGAAGTGCTTTCAGTCCAGCACTGTTCATCTGGATCTGTTCGACTGCATTCCAGTTCTGGTCAGGACGACGCGGGCAAACAATTGCAGCTTTCCCAATGATTTTGTTGGCGTTGATTTCTGCCTGGAGCTTCCCGGCTGCGTCCCCTGCGGGGTAATTGAAAACGAGCAGGTCCATCTGCCCGATGGCCTGCATGTAAGTGATCATCCAGGTCAGGGCGTCGGTACGAAGGACATAGAGCCAGTACACCATTCCCCGCAAACCCAATCCCTGAATACTACCCGCTAAGATTCCCTCGAAGAAGTCGGCTGGTTCCCGAACGTGCTGATGGATCACAAACCGTTCTCGCCACTGTTCCCGTTGAAGGACAAGGGCACATCCACCCCGGTCGGTGTAACGTAGATCCCCGTCCCCCCATGTTTCAGCCTGAATGCCTTTGTCCTTGTCGAAGGATTCCTTCCAGTCCCCACCCCACTTGGCTCCGTGGTTGGCGTACCAGGAGGTAGTCATCGAATCCATCAAGATCGCGGGGATGCCATCGAAGGTGTACTGGATGGAATCGCCGTGAACGGGGCTCCACGTCTGGTCTTTGCATCGCTGATTCTTGCCGTAGACCCAGAAGTTGTTGCAGTCAGGATCACGCTGGAAGAATCCCTGCACGGCGGATCGACCGAACCACACTCCTTGTAGAAGTGACCACTTCAACATCGAGAACTGTGGAGTAGATTCCACGATCTTGGTCATGGAATCCCGAACGTACATCTGCTTGCTGTCGCGGTCATCATCGACCTCTATCCTCCAGTCGCGGTTCATTGTCGGTAAAAGTCTCTCCCACAGAAGCCCCCACAGGAACCCATCCCGTCGCATGGCCCTGGCATTTACGTAACTGTCACGCATACTCTCATCAAATTTGCTGCTGAACATTCTCTGAGCTGCGTTATATACCGCCTGCACAGCATGAGATGGAGGAACTAACAAACGACCATTACCTATCATTGGCGAGCCGTCTGGAAGCGTGAAGTCCTCCAGCTTGAAGTTCTTCCGAGGCGGGACAGCCCTGAAAACCTCTAAGTCTTTTGCCAGGTCGTCAATGACGGTGGGCATGATGAGTCACTAAATAAGAACAAGCGGGTCGCGGGTTGTGGTCCCGACGCCCGCTTGCTACGAATTGTACCATCTCGATGTGAAGAAACTACAGAGAAGTGACGTGCTTTCGCTTCTACTTCAATCGACCCGAAGCAGTGGGATTGTCAGATACTACAGCGACGAGTTGCAACTACTAACCCGCCACGGTGGATTGCTTGTTCAGCTTCGGATCGACCTTCGTGGGTGTCGGTACGGGTTCCACCGTCGTCTTCGACTTGATGTAGTCCGCACACGCCTTCAATAACTGCGACGTCTGGCCGTAGAAGAACGCGGGGGAAGGATGTCCTGCCATCAGAGAACCACCCAGAGAGGCTTCTGCTTGCCGGTCGATGCCGGATGCCGTCTCGTCACACATTTTGATGAGCACAGCCGGATCAGTCAGATCCGGTGCTCCGGGGAAATCCAATCGAGGAAGCGGGGATGTCTCAGTCACGAAAATGGTCTCCTGTTGTTGAAATTTACTGTCTGCTTCAATTGACCCGAAGCAGTGGGATTGTCCGCCAGACACGATCCTTCATCGCCTTCACCCCTACAAACCGGGAGCAATCGGTTGTTCTTGACTCTTCGCCAACGTCTCCAGTGTATTCCCACCCGACAGCAAAGCACAGACGATCTTTTCCACGAAGAGTGGGGAAAGTTCATACTGGCCATGCTGATTCAGGGCGTAATACACATTCTTCCCTGACGGTTGGAGAGGCTGTTCCCCTTCCACCTTCGGAAGGGTGACGCCCTTGAAGTTCTGGAGTTGGGCAAGAATCTTGGCGAGTCGTTGGGACTCTTGCCCCACAGCTAACATATCAATCGGATTCATTCATTCTCCTTTGGTGGATCGACTGCCGGTTGCAACTACTAACCCGTTGCACTGGGATTGTTACGTCTCTTCTGTGTGAGGCACCAACCCAGCGGCTTGTGGTTGCAACTACAAACCGGTTGCACTCGGTATGTCACGCCGACGCCGAGCAGTTGGCGGCACTCGAACGCAAGTTGCAACTACAAACCGGTTGCACTGGGATTGTTACCTAGCTTCGACTTCCGTGCCGCATTCATTGCTTCGCCCCTCGATTGCAACTACTAACCCGTTGCACTGGGATTGTTACGATGCTTGTGCTGCTTGTGGTTGTCCACTCGAAGATGTTGCAACTACTAACCCGTTGCACTGGGATTGTTACCGAAATAAAGGTTCGGGAACTCTGCCATAGGCGCCGTTGCAACTACTAACCCGTTGCACTGGGATTGTTACAGCCGTCGCCAGGTCCGGCGGCACGAGGAGGCCGGTGTGTTGCAACTACTAACCCGTTGCACTGGGATTGTTACTGCCACTCTACAACACGCCCGCTTCCCAAGCAAATTATTCCTGTTCCGCGAGCGGTTCCCAATTTGACCCATGATCCTTCACATTGAACCCCTATCAAGCGGGGGGTCATCGCCTGGAAATCCTAGACGCGAGCGGGTACTTTCGCCCCAGAAGCCCCCAAAGCCCTGTTTAACAAGTTCGTGGCGGCATTCACTGCCCGATCCCTCTTTTCACCACCACAGGACTCGCAGCGAATCCAGCGGCCCGACTTCGGGTGGTCACACGATTCCCCACACTGACAACACGTCGTCACGATGTTCCTGGCGGACTCAGTAACTTCGTTCATGTATCTTGTTATCTCGTCCCGGAGTTGGGCACAGGAAGACAGTGCCCGATATCGCTTGTTGACGATATCGTTCCCGTTCTCGACTTCAGGATTCTCAGCCAACTTGTTCCAGTCAATTTCCGCGATCACCACGTCCTTGTACTGATAGCTCAGGTCAATCGCCACTTTTCGGAAGAAATCCTTCCGCCAGTTCTTGATCTTGTCCCGCTTGTGTGCCCTCCAGTCGCACAGGTGTTTGCTCTGCAAACGCCCCCCGGTGTACTGATTCCTTCCCGTGGTTGGGTTGAGTTGGATTCTCCCCCACATTCTTTGGAAGATCTCTTCGTCTCCGGGAATCCGATGATCCTTCCACCACCAAATGAGCCACATGAACCTGTCGGCACTTCGCCACTGAATCAGAGTCTGGGCACGCTCGGTCCACTCTTCGGGAAGGGGATTCGGGTAGTTCACGAACCAGTCGACCAGTTCAGCCCTTTCAGCTTCAAACAAGGTATCCCGAATGGACTGGAGGGTGTCAAGATAGGACCACCCCTCCACCAATTCTTTGGGAATACGGACGGTTCCGGTCACACCATCATCACCAACCCACTCGGTAACGCGGATTTCCCCATCAATCAGACGCCAACCCAACGCCACCGCGACAGTCCCTTCCTGTGCCCGATCCTGTCCGGCCGGGTGATACGTCCACGCATCCCGTGCGATGTCGAACTGAACATCCCACCGGTAATGAGTTCCAATCTTCCTGCGGGACAGGTGAACCCACTTCACTTCACCGTCTTCGGGGAGAGGACGCGACATGACAGCCGGAATCGACGCCATCACCGGCTTTCCCTTTTCGTCCGACGATACACGAAAGTGGATGACGACGTACTTCGGATGGGGAGCCGTCAGCGGTGGTTGATACGTCCTTTCGATCCAGCAATTCGTGTTGGGGGTGAAGACATCACAGGTCCGAAGAGATGACCCCCCCACGTGAGCGAACGTTGGCTTCTTGCTGCGTGGATGGATCTTGGGATTGCCTTTGGAGTCCAAAACTGGCTCCTTCGGGGATGTCTTGTCGGGCTTCCGTTGGAACTGAACCGAGATAACTTCCTCCCCCCGCCACGACTTGAACTTCGGGGGTGGGCCGGTTCTCTTTACACGTCCCACCACTTGCAGGGAAGTAGCCCAGTACAACCCACCTTCCACCGCCGCGTTGCGGGCATCTGCCTTTCGTTGTTCAAACGACTTATCGTTGTCCTTCAGGTCGGCTTTCACCTTCGGGTCGGCAAACGCGGCGTCCCGCTGATCAGAATAGAACTCCCATGCCTGGGACACCACACGCTTCTGAGCGTTGATTTGCTCCACTAGTTCGGGGTCTGACATCAACTGCCGGTTCTGACTGTTCGACTGGCTGAGTTCATCCCGAAGCTCCTGGAGGCGTTCCTGCTGCTCCTGGGCTGCGTTGTGGAGGGTCGTCAGAGCCGGAAAGTGTCTGACCAGGATTGGGTCGATGGCTTCCCTGCGGGCACGCTCGATTTCTACCAACTTGTTCTGGAACTGGTGAGCGAGCTTCATCTGGGTAACTGCCAGGTCGTGTCCATCGAACCTCTGACGGAGGGCTTTCGTGCCGTCAGGATTGATTTCACGCGGACCGGAAAGGAACCCCCGGCAACCGTAGTTGTACTTGCGAGTCGGTTTGCTCTTGTTACCGAATGCCATGCTTGGGAACTCCAGAAGGTGGGAAATCTTCGCAGCTACCAACCCGCTGCGATGGGAACAGGCAACCCTAGCATGAGATTCGTTAAAAGGCAAATTATCGTCCCGGTGGTCTGATTCTCCTGTTCGTGAATGTCCTCCTGCCGTCCATTCCCCCTTCGTTCTGATATCCCATCGAATCACCGTCTTCCTCGAACGGAACTCCGGTAATACTCCCGTCGTCGTGGACAGTGATTACCATCACTCTGCCACCCTGGGGGCTTTGTAGAGTCATTCCCACGCGAACCGGGAAACCGACATGGAACCGGACGGTGGTGATCTCTGTCTGTCCTTGCTGGACTTCAGGAACGACCGGATTGAACATCCGGACCACTTCCATGCACGCCCAGTTCATGTCGAACAGAATTGGTTGGAGAAGATTCCCCAACTGGAACCGGAAGTCATTCTCAGGGTCATTACTCCGAGGACCAGCAAACATATCTCTCGTGGCGAATCCCACAACAAACGCTTGCAAGTTATGAGCAGTCTGTACCATTCCCGCTTCGAGGAGGGCATCATAGAGAGGAATGGCCGCTGTGGGGTCAGGAGGTGTTAATTCCTCTCCGGACTCTGGCAGATAGCCAACGGACCCCACCAGACGCCACGCCAGATTACCGATGTTGTCGGACCTGCGGACGGGTCCAACTTGTTGTTCTTGTTCTGCCATGTGAAATCACTTGTCCTTCGTTCGATTTAATGGAAACTACTGTCCTCGCCGGGCACTCAGTTTCCCACCCATCGTTAGTGGGGAAGTTGGTCCTGTTGTCTTTGCTGGTGCTGTAGGGTCTTTATCTTCTTTCGTTTGGATGACGACTGCGAGTATCTGACTCTCGACTAGAATAATGCACCTTTCCCCGTTAATGAAGATTGAGGTGTTCTCAACGTAGAGGACAACATCTCCAACTTTGACATTACGTCCAGTACCCACCTGCACAACAGTGCCACGCAACGGCTTTCCATCGGAATCGTCGGATGGGAACTCAACACGCACCAACACCCGATCACCGAGAAGACGAATGGATTCTTTCATTTCTGTTTCTTTTTGGGTTCGCAGGGAACGACACTAACGTATTTGTTGATTCGGGCAACACCACGGTCATGAACACTCGTAGCATGTCCCGCACTGATAAGCAAAAAGACTTCTCGGAATTCGTCGGTATCGAGAAGGGGCCAGTCCTGAATGAAGACGGCGTATCGCTTGTCGGATGGTGGTGGAGGCTCTCTGGGCGTGGGAGTGTTCATTTGTTTTGCCCAGGAAGAACGGAAAATCCGCTGCTTTCAAAATGAGTGATGGGTTTTCCGTTTGCATCGGTGAACATATCACTACACAAACGACCCGAATACACCGTCCAGAGATTACCCCATATCTCCACAAGCAGTCGATCTACTCCGTTAGTGTACCCCCGAACCCGACGTTCCCCGTCTCCGTACTCAATATCAAATTCCATTTGATGGCGGGACTTCATGTGGGCATCAACACGGGTGTTTACTTCAATGTTCATTTCGTCTCCGGTTTGGGCTTCTCACGGATCACACGCCAGAATTCCTTCGCGTTATCCAGTGACATCTTGACGCAATCACAACACATCGGGACGTCGGTGAATGTGCCGTGGATGTAGATATGACTGTCCACAGCATTTTCAGCCAGTCCCCCACAGCGGTAGCAGTTCTGGATCGGATTAACTTTCATTTTCGTGCTCCTGTCGCAAGAACGGTGTCTATCAACGAAGGTGCCCGATTGAGTTCCTGCTCCGACGCTAACTTCTCGTCTATTTCCTTGAGTGGAATCACGGACATTCGGCAGTAGGTATCGTCCACTCCAAGAGAAATGAACAGATTGCTTCCGTGAACCACAGCCCCACCAGGCCAGCAAACGAACCGCTTCACCACGTTGTCATTGTCTTTGCTGTCTGGCCAAAGCAAAGGAGTTGGTGTCTGTCTCCAGACATTGAACGGTGGTTCGGGATTGAATGCCACACAGCCAGCGGAATACACACTGCCTTGCAGACGCTTCCGGCACCCGTGTACAATTGACCACATCTCGTAACGCTGTTCCTTCTCACTCCACACTTTGATCGGGGACGCTCCACCTCGAATGACCCCACCTGCCCAGGGCAACTTGTTCGGAGTACGCCACGTCTGGCGGTCGGACATCACGATCATTTCCGGCTTGTGTGCGTAAACCCAGTGAATTTTCCCGTTGTGCTCCCACGCGACCCAGTTCTTCTCATACTTGTTAGAATTTGGTGACTCGAATACGAAGGTGTCCTCGATGCTTTTAAGGTCATCTGCGAACCGGACGTATCCGACCTGCACCAGCTTCGGGGGATACCCGTCCGGCAAACTGAATGAAGCGTGGAGTCTGCCTTCGTACAGAAACAGTCGGGGGTCTTCGAGTCGGGTGGCCTGAGCGTGTTTCGATGCCAGCGAGGATACAGCCGTCACAGACCATTCCCCAAGCCAGTCTTCCTGGGTGTTCTGCAACACCCAAATTCCAGTACGGCTATGACCCCAACTGTCCCGCGTGGCGAGGATCAATTGCCCCCGATACTCTGCCACCGAACAATTAAAGTGTCCGTCCGGAACGGGAAGTCGAGTTCTTTCTACGTCAGGTGTCACGAACTGTCGGTATTCACACGTCTCGCAGGATCGCACAGGAACGTCGGCTTCCTTGATTTTGGCCCCCACCTTCGTGAAGCAGTGATCTCCGTAACGACCACACTTCGCCAGAGGTATCGTCCTTCCCCCTTCCAGGACACCGATTTCGTTGCTCCACTCCGACCGGTACATACAGGGAAGTGGGTCCGAATATTGGAGTATCACCTGATCCATCTCCGGGGTGATGTGAAGAGGATCTTGAATCTCCCGTCCCGTCAGGAGTGCCTGGACGTCCCCGTGGTGCCTGCTCTCCGTGACACCGAGGGGTAACGATGGTTCGCTGCTACTAACCCGCTGCGATGGGTCTGGGGCAGTTCGTGTGACATTTCCATCGGAATTAACCCCCGATAGTGGGTTGTCGCTAACGTCGATACAGGATGGTGCCCATTCCGGTTTCCCGGTGCCTGCGTAGTCGAATGTTCGCTGCGTTACAATGGACGGGAGGACCGCACACCAGTTCAAAAGTCCCTTCTTCAGGACACGTTCCCAGAGTTGCTGATCCAGGTTCCGGTGTGCCGCCCGCATGTGCTCCAGAAGAACCGGGAGAGCACGTCTGCGGAGCATAATGGCGTGTGTGCCGAAAGGTTCGTTTAGTCTGCACAGACGCGAATCAGGCAATCCAATGCGTTCCGTCACCTTGTTCCAGCAATTAGGCTGCACTTCTGCGGAGCCGAGAAACACCAGATCCCACTCCGGGAAGTCGGAATAGAGTTGGCGTTGGAGCAGTTCCAGTTCAGTGTGGTAGTTCTCAGGGAGGGAGACGTCGTCCTCGAAGATGATGTATTCGTGATTGTCGCGATGAACCCACTCCTGACCCGACAACCAGATGTGCTGCCAGAGATTCCACGTCGAAAGGTTGAGAGAGACGTGACCAGACGGCAGGTGCTTTCCCGGCTCGTATTCGAGTGTGGTGGAAAGTCCCCAAGTACGTCCGTGGCTGGCCTTCCAGTACGTCGCGTCAATCCCCCGCTCTGCAAGGTGTTCCTTGCAGGCTTGGGTTCGTTCGGGAAGCTCTTCGCAGTGAATCACATAATACTTCACTTCACACCCTCGATGGTCCTGTTGCCGTTCCAATGACCCAATCAAGTGAACTCGAATGTCCCGCAGGAACTGCCCGCCCCTCAATGTCTGAAGTGATTGGATCATTGTGTCGAATCGGAGCCGGTCCCGCATCCAGTGTGTCCACACCCTGACCGCCTGAATTCAATCGCACGTCAACCATCGGCGGCAGGCACTCAAATTCAATCCCTGGCCACACGTCGCAAGTATAGTGATCGAGTTTGCCCTGTACGGGAACCATCGGGCGGAAACTATCCCAACCACGCACACGGAAGTACTCAGAATAGGGAAACGGACGAGACTCGAAGAACTCTCGCACGTTCGTGTGCTGAAGTGCATTCTCCCCAATCGGGAAACCGGAGTGCGTAGTCAGCTTCACCTTCTGAATTGGCTGTGCGGTATCCGGACAGGGGGAAAACAGCCCCTCATGACCACAGTCCCGCTTATTTGGATGCCACACCAACTGATCCGCGTGCTTGAGGAAGTCTTCGGCTGAGCAGGTTACGTGCGATATGAAACCACGAGTGAATTCCCACTTGTTTGGCACCAATAAAACAAATGGACGCATACTCTCCCACAGCTTATCAGTCAACTCCCGCTCGCGGTCACGAAGACCAGGCAATCTCGCCTTCTCGTCACACACAGAACAGTGAATTACACAGCAACTCGCGTCATCGTGCGATGCTGCGTATTCAATCTTCGCCAACTCTACCTGCACACGAATAAACTCTGCTCGCTCCGACTGACCATGCTCCTCGTACCAGTCCGCCATCGCCAGACGCACCGAATCCTCATCCGGATTGGTGATGATGGATCGCAGGAGTAGATTAAAGTCGTTCATATTATTCAACGGCAGTTCGACGGATTACAACTACGAACCCGTTGCACTGGGATGCCGACTCCATTTCGCTTCCCACCTACGAACCCGATGAGTTGGGTTGACTCTCCAGAAAATCAATTTCACTGTCGATCCACTTCTGCCCCTCTCCCCGAATCTCGTCAATGTCAAATATGGTAGACCCAATATCCGAAATGTTAACTTGGAAGTATGTCCTTTCCGGACCACACCAAGAAAACCGGATGTGATGTCCACGATAAGCCATCACCACTTCCGGGGAATGTGGTGCGTTGGGCATCATCAGTAGCCAATCGTAGAATTCCGACGTCATTTCTGCCCCTCAATGGCGTCTCCGATAGCCCGGCAGATTCCCTTCTTGTGGTTGCATGTGTAACGCTTAGCTGAGTCACGAGCGACCTGGGCCGAATTCCTCTGGACCTGCTTCAACGCAGCCAGAATGATTTCCTTCGACATGATGTTTGGGTAGATGTCAAGAGAAGCCGCTACGTCATTTGCAGCTTTCTGGGCTTGTTCTTCCAGCGTCACGATTTCTTCTCCCGCTCCGCTATGCAGAGCCGTTGGAGTTGTCTGCCCAGAACCGTGGTGAGAATGAACTGATACTCCACGACCGTCAGATTGTGTTCCTGAATCCACGGGTTCAGGAACTTCAACAGTTTCTCAGCAGCGGACTCGATGGCCCGGTCACGAGGATGGACTGGCTCCACAATCCCCGCCAGATCGACCTGTGGTGCTTGTTTGGTCTGATCGTCTGTCACATGCCACCATCTTTCACGGTAACAGGACGAAGATTGACAGTGGCTTTAATTTTCCCACCACTACTGTTCTGTCGAGCGGTGGCCACCTGCCAGTAGCTGCCTGGACTTGAAGGTAGAGTCAGATACCCATTACTGGAACAAATCAGAATATCCCCATCCCGAATTATTCCAACAAATTCCGGGTCGATTGCCACCTCACAGTCACTGCCCAGACCGTAGCAAAGTATCTCTCCATTGATGACGGGACCGGAAATTCCACAACAACGACTGTTCGGATTGCCCAACAAACAGTGTCCGTAACGATGATGATCCAACATAACCGCACGTCCCACTGGAATCAGTGGATTAGCAGGGAACCAAGCGTCGTTGGGATTGATAGTCACTATGCCATCCGCCCTTTGAGGGATTCCACATCGATAAACCGGATGCGTTCGGTTTAGTAGTTCATGGATGTCACCCACCACTCAGAGCCAATATGAAATACCGTGTGGTGCCCCAAATCAATCAACCCCAAAACGGAAGGACGATACTCTTTGGGGGGTGGAACGTACTCTAATGCAAAGAAACTCACATTGCCTGTATCGGAGGTGATGAGCCACTTTAAGCATTCCGGAGCGGTATCGTATGGCCACACCCGCTGCACAGTATCGACAGATCCCGGAGGAACGCCACACACTGCCAGGATGTAAGTGAGGGGTATCAGTTCCAAGAAACCTTTGTTGTCGTCATTCTTGCCAACTGCCCATGGTTCCGTCTTTTCGTGCTCTCCGATCTCTTCCCGTCTCCACAATACAACGGATTCTGGATACTTCCTCATCCACTGAGCCAGTTCGGGCTTCTCCTTCTCGTCCAGGAAGTCCGCGAATACACCCTTCGCCACGTGATCGGTGGGGTACAGTGCGATCTGCTGAAGGAATTCCAGTTCGTCGTGTTCCATGTGGCTACTTGTCCTTCAGGTCCATTCCGGAATCGTCGTTGGCTTCGATCTCACGTTCCCGCGTGGCTTCCTCAATCCTCCGCATCGCCTCATCGAAGAACTCACGAACAATCGGGGAGACTGGAACCACTCGCCCTTGATCGTCCAAATGAACCATTTGTCCTGCCTGGATATCCGATCCGGCGGTGTATTGCTGTGTACCCCACACACCCACTGTGGTCTGCGTTTTCGGTTGCTTGTCTGCCTTATCCAACTGAGCGGCAAGACGCATCAGTGAGGCGTTCATGTCGAATACATCGAACCACAACCAATAAAGCAGGTTCATCTGAAGAACTTTCCACGCATCCCCATAAGAATCAGGAGAAAAAGCGTTCGTCAACGCGATATTCAGTGTCCCCGTCAGTCGGCACGCATCTTCATGACGATCCTGAATCTTCAGTTCGTCCAGCAGAGCACCGACGACCGAGAAGTCACGCTCGAAGATGAGCTTCTCAGCCATCAGACCGATATTCGTGGCAGCGGCACGGGGAATGTCAGGAAGTTTCATTTTTAGACCTGTAGACGGTTTCTGTTGGTTGCAACTACAAACGCGTCGCACTGGGATTATTCCCACTCTGTCGGAAGTTCGCCTTCCACCAATTCGTATCCATTCGCGACCTGACGGCGTATGAAATCCAGAACGACCCCACGATCCGGATTAGAGTAAAAACACGTCACCGTCAGGGTGCGTTTCTCCCCATCCTGGTTGTGCCCAACGAGCTTCCACCTCTCGCAGATTCCGATCTTCACCAAGATCCACGTCATCAGTATGAGCACAAAACACCCCGTTGCATTCGGATTACTGCGAAACTCTAGCACGCAATCCGTGGAAAGGCAAATCGGGACGGGATTATCTTCTGGCGTGAGTCCTTCCGTTCAAGTACGGATAGGGGGAATCGGTGAAGTCGTCACTATGTCCACCGACAACTGAAGGCAAATCGTGGCTGATTTCGTGGTAGCACACCAACATCGCATCGGCATCGTCGGGGCTTCTCCCCAAGCGTTCCTTGATTTTCTTCTTGATCTCCACCTGATACGCTTTGTTGGGCAGAATCTCGTAACTCGGTGTCAGGAGTTGGAGTTTCAATTTCTTCAGGACGTCCTGAGGCAGATCCGACAGGTCCATTTCGCTCTCCATCGCCTTCTTCTTGGCTTCAAACCAAATCTGTGCCCTTTTGTTGTCGTACACGTAAGCTCCAGTCGAGTCCATGATGAGGGAATTCTCCGCGACGTTCAATCCAATCCAGTCCCCAAAGCCATTGCAGTGAGACATCACCCCATATCCAGGTCCATCAAGCTCCACAATGACCCTCACTTGTGACGCCTGAAGACGTGGACGGGTGGGAATTGCGGCCCATGAGTTGTACTTCTCAGCCCACAATTCGGACAAGTCCTTGAGACGTTGTGCCGTCTTCTCCGGACCCCACCCGTTGTGGGATTCATGGTGGAGGCTCTTCCTACCTGATCTAACGTGCATACTAGTATCATCATCTCCGAACAAAGCAACGTCACAGCCAATTGTGATTCCCCACTTCTGCCACCAGCAGTGCTCGTGAGTGTACTTCGGTGTGATGGCTCGTAACCACGCCAGTTCGCTCCAAACGGTGTCCACGCCTTCCGTGGGGCGGATACCCTGCACACGAGCTTTGAACATGGGTCCGGGTCTGTGAAACTTGCCGGATTGAGGTGGCCATTCGATGTCGGTGGGAAGTCGATCTTCTTCACTGACCGGATCAGACCATTCCTTCACCCAGCCGTCGACCATCGCGAGCGTGACGGCGTTGGGAATAATCGGCTCTTGTCCTGCCAGTTGAGCCTTGATATTCGGGTGATCGAGTGCTGAAATATTGTGAACTTTCCACTTGGGGTTGCCGTCCGGACCTTCTGCCAAGTCCTCAAGGTAGCTCTGGGAAGCTGTCGTGATGGGATTCCCAATCGCGAACCATCCGTGATCGCTGTCGGGCTGGTACATCGTGTTCGTCGTGATCCAATAAACCGAGTCGATCCCCTCGGACTCGTCAAATATGAACAACATGCAAGAACGGTGCTTACCCTGAGACGCTTCTCCGCTGCCCTGTGTGCGTCCCTTGATCCAGTGATCGTCGTAATCGAACAAGTCGGCTGCTTTGGGTGCCAACTTGCCCACATAAGGAATCTTGGCTTTGTTGAGGAGCATCCGGACTTCTGACCAGAGAACCGTTTCGACGTGATCCTTCGTAGGAGCGGTAATGACAACAACACCAGGATTTCGTGTGTAGTACCACCATACGGCCAACACCGCAGCCAAAAAACTCTTACCTAACGAGTGACCAGAATTGACTTTGATTCGTCCTGGGAACTTCCGAATGATTGTTTCTTGATCTTCCGTAAGAGTAACGTCGAGAACTTCCTTCGCGAACCTGACTGGGTCATGAACATACTTCACCATCTCGTCCTTTTGTGAGACGGATGGGTCGGGGCGGCAAGCGTGTTCCAGTTGCTTTGCAGTGTACTTGCTCTTCAGTCCTGCCGCCAGAGCCTTCAGCTTGTCCAGGTCGATGGGAAGGGCCACGAATCACCCCGTTTGGCCCTGCTGACGATTTGCCATGAACGATTGATGGAAAGCGGCTTCCATTCCCTTGTAAGTTGGCCAGGAGTATTGCATCCCTATGAATCTTGGAACGTGATCTGGAGCAGTGTAAAAATCACCGTCTCGGTGGGACTGGCGATATTGTGGTAAATGCTCTGGATCAACACCACTTGGCAAAGATCCGGAATAGATTCGATGGGGGAATTGCTGTGCATCGGCATTCTTGAGAGACAAATACTGCTGCGGATCGTACATGCCATGATTCTGTGAGTGCCAATCCCCCATCGCCTGTCGGAAGTCGGCTTCGTCGTGGTGTCCCTGTTCCCGCAAGAAGTCTGAATACACGTAATGCCCCATCGGATCGAGGGGATTGCCCCCTAGTTCAGGATAGATACTGGCCTGGAACGCTGCGTGAGGATCGGTCCACTGCTCCTGGGAGGAATCGTCGTCAGCGTACAGGGATAGATGTTCCTCACCTGTGTCTTCACTCAACCGGGGGGCTGGTGCGGGGGCAACCGGTGGTGTCTGACTCAACTCATTGGCGTTCCGATGGGCTTCTTCCTGGCTGTGTCCCATCCATCGGGACGGCATCCGAAGGGAGATTCCCCCATCCTGCGGATGGAACTTCCACACGTCGTATCTGTGAGGATTAGGATTCTCAGGAAATCCTTCCCCTTCCGTTACAAAATAGTGCCCACCAATTCCACTATGGACGGGTCCGTGTGGGATGTGTTCCCCGGAACCCTCTACCCCAAACGAGGGGAAGAACCCGTAGTGCTTCGATGGGTGTCCCCCATAAGCTGCTGTCCACCCATACTCTTCCCCGTTCGCCTTCCGGATGTCATCAAAGGTCGGAATCGCTCCGGCATGGACTTCTCCGGTCTGTGGATGATGGGCTACCCACGCATCTCCAGGATGATTCCGCAGGAAGTGGAGTGTGTCCGGACTGACGGAATTGGGGTCTTTTTCTTCTAGCCAATCGGCGTACACTCCCCGTGCCACGGTATCGTTCGGATGCTCCTGAATAGCATGATGGAAGGCTTCGTGGGAGTAATCCGTTCGGGCGTACATCGAATACCGCTGGTCCCCGTCCTGCTCCATGACCGGGGACAGATTCGGATAGTTATTCAAGTGTGTTCGGGACTGTGATACCCAATCGGCGATGTCGTCCCGTTCCTGCCACTCCTGCTGGGGTGGCGAGTAGTCGTAATTCACGGATTCCTGATACGCCTCCGGGTAGTATCGCTGTCCCTCGAACGGCTTATCCTTGCCCCGGAAGTCACTGTGGTCCTCGTGGAGTGTGCCGCCCCCACTACTCCAGGCGGTATCGGAGTACTGGGCAGCTTGCGTTTGCTGGGATTGACCAAGAAGCTCGGCCTGACGTTCGGGGTGAAGTCTGGCGAATCCCAACGCGGCGGCATCATCGGCGGCTCGACGGCTTTCGTGGTGCGTCCAGTATTCTCGGTCCTGTGCGTTTGCATAAGAAGGATTCGTGCTTTCCATCGCATCTAACCAGTCGCGTGGAAGGGCATTGGAGACGTTTGGGTAATGGGAATTCTCGTCATGTCCCCAATCCCACGATTCTGGGTAAGGCTGGCCATCATACCCCTCTGCTTTGGGATTCCAATGAGTTGCGTAACGACGATGCATTCCCAACGCCCGGTATCCCGCCGCTCGTGGGTCATTCTGATCCTCCAGATAATCCGCTAAGATCATTCGCGTCTGGTGGTCGTGGGGGGTCTCGTCCAACATCCGGTGGAAATCCTCCTCGGACGTCATGTAATCCATCCGACTGTACCGAGCAGCTTGTGTTGGTTCGTCCTGAGTGGGCTGGACTTCGTAGGAGCCATGAATCATTCCATCGCTGCCAACGTAAAGGTCATGCTCGCCGTGCTTCTCAGCAGCGTCCTGAAGATCGTACCCATGATCCCCGTAGACTTCTGGCTTCTCCCAAAACCCCGCACCATGCCCGTTTCGTGACACCCAGAAGTCGTGTGCGTGATCACTACTCCCACTACTGGTATCCGCCAATTTCTCCTGATTTGTGGCTCTGAAGTGACGGAAGTCTGCCAGCATCGCAGCCATTGTTGCTGGGTGAATGTTGTGGTAAGTGTGATTTTCGTCTAATGGCTCCCCAGCGTCTGGGTCGGTGGAGGACCATAACGCCGTGTCCATGTACTGCTGAAATCCTGGTTCCAAGTGATCAGGGCGAATCATATACCCCTGAATATTCGGACGGTACTGACGATGAAGTTGCTGAGACAGAGCGTGAGCATCCTGAATACCACCATCCGGGTCGAGATAAGCATGTTTCCGTGTATCTCTCAGAATCGCTGCTTGTCGGGCATAGTCCTGATTCCCCGTGTCGGCGTGCAAGTCATCCAGATAATCAGCCGCTACCAGTCGGGGCGTCATGTCGAAGTGGGGTGATTGTTCGTGTTGCCATCCCCTCCAGGCTCGGGGACTGATGGAGGAGAGCATCGCAGGGAGTTCTTGCTCGGAAACGTAATCGGTTCGACTGTACCGACTCATCATCTGGGGCTGGAAATCAGGCTGTGACGGTAAGTGCGGCTCCATGTAAGCGTGAATCGCCTGCCGCATCGGTTCGGGAAGATCTTGGGTCAGGTGGGCCAGGTGTTCCTTCGAGTCTACAGGAACGTGGTATTGGAGATACCCCCCATTACCAAATCGGAGGGGATTACCATGAGGGGCGTGGGTGACTGTCAAAGCACCACTCCGTGCCCCAGTATCATAATATTTCTTGGAAATGTGAGGGGTAAGCCCAATCTGCTGATGGGGAGTCGGTCCGTGTGGACCGGGGGTTCCATCCTCCACCACGCTCGGAAGTTGGATGGAGTAGTCGTAAGGGAACCACAGCCCAGGATAAAAAGGTGGACGCATCTGCTCCGGATCACGGGAATGCCAGTACGCTTGCCGTGCCAGATGTGCCCCCGGCATTCCCTGTTCCTCAAGGAAATCCGCGAATGGTCCCAGTCCCGATGCATCGTTCTGGGACACGATTCCATGCATCATCGCGTCGTGAGTATCAGGATCGCCGGATTGAACGTAGTGCGTTCCCATGTGCTCGTCGTAGGACTCCGTGACGTCCGTATCCCCGAAGTCGTAATTCGTCCTTCCGTAACGCGAGAAGTTCACATCCTCACTGACTTCCCGCTGTTCCAACCCAGAAGCCTGCTGGGGAACGGGTGGATGTGTCTGGGACAGTTGATGTGCTGTCTGGTGAGCCTGCTGTGCCGCTTTCTCAGGGAATTCTCCCACATTCCCATGAACACCTGCTTCGTGGGATATCCCCCCTGTGTCGGGATGGAACTGCCAGACGTCGTGAGCTTCCTCCCCGTCATGACCCTCGAAATCGTCACGGGACGTGAAGTAGACGCCCCCAGGACCACTATGGGGTTCCCCGTGGGAGGTGTGACGCTCACCCTGATTGTTGACCCACCCGTAGTGCTCGTTGGGGAACATCTCGTTGAAGTGGGACGTCTCCCCGTTGGCTTTACGGATGTCGTCCCAGGTGTAGTGCGGACCTGCCTTTACTTCCCCCGTCTGCGGGTGTGTCGAAATCCAGGCGTTTCCTTGATGGGTTCTCAGGAAGTTCAGTGTGTCCGGGTGGACGGTATGAGGAGCGTAGTCCTCCAACCAATCAGCATAGATCTGCCTATTTACTGCGTCATGAGGAGCTTCCTGGGCACGTGCCTGAAACGCCTGGTGGGAGTAGTCAGTACGGGAATACGGGGTTTTGTTCCTCCAATAGTCCCTATCGGGGTGTTCCCCACCTGAAAACCCTCCTGCGGAATCCCCGGTATCGTCGTAATTCGACTGCTCATCTTCGTCCTCGTTGTACCACCTGTCGTGGTTTGGGGAATCCTGTCCATCCCCACCCGCTCCAGAGCCACTGAATCCGTACATGGAGCCGTCTGCGTCGTCGTACCGGGCGTTCTGTTCGGGTGGTGTCTGGGACTCCAGGTATTCGGCTGAATTCAACAGACGAGCACGCAGGGTCGGGGACACCTTCGGATGATCTGCCCATTCTCGAAGGGATGGGGCATCCATGACAGCAGTGTGGGACGGAAAGGACAGACTTCCGCCCGTTCTTCGGTGAACCAGGGCACTTCCGGGAACGTCAGTGGACCGGATAGTCCATGTCTGGTCCCCATCACGAACAACTGTGCTTGGTTCCCCTGCCAATTGTGCCTTGTGGGAAATGCCCTGCTTGTTGTGAACAAGCGGAGAACCTGATTCGACCAAGTTCCGGTAAAAGGGAGCGTGGGGTTCCCCGGCTTCATCCAGTGCATCTGCCAAGACCCCCCCGGCTGTGGTGTCCTGAACGTAGTTGTGGTTGTACTCGTCAGCCCACTGTCTTTGACTGTTCTCAACCCCCTGACGAATGGTTTCCCCTAAATCGAGGGTGTACATCGTCCCTGTGTGGCCACCAGATTGCGTAGGAACGTCACTGTGGGGCGAAAGGGGGTCCGGATGGCCAAAGTGTGCGTAGAGGTGCGAAACTTCGTCTGGAGTCATTGCAGCACTGTAAGACGGCTCATCATTCTCCGTAGGGGTCCAATTAACGGCATGAACGACAGGTCGGGCTTCTGCGTCTGATGCCCACTTCTGACTCGCGGGATACCAGCCACCCGTCAACTGCAACGTACCGCCATCCCCCGTTGGAACGACACGTCGAGATGTGCCGTCGTGTGGATGCCACCGATGATCAACCGGACCACCCGCAAGCTGTTCCGCATGGCGATGCAAATTCCCCAACCATCCATTGCCCACCCCATGATGACTCGGATTGTCTGCGGAACTCCGATACGACACATCCCTGTCCACAATCGTGGCTCGTGGATCGTCGTGGTCGGCTAACTTACCCACCAAGACATGATCCACGTAGGCATTCGGGTCCATGCTCCCGGCTCCGGGTGCGGAGTTCAGAATTTCATGGATTTCATTGATAGGAGCCGCGTAGTCGGTTGGGTCTCCATCGGCATACCGTGAAAACTGTCGTCCTGCCTGAGCTTGCTTGGGGAACCCTGCCGGGGATACCCAGGGAGAACCGAACTGTTCCAGGCTTTGAGTTGATCCGGGGGCGATACTTCCGGGGATTGTGGGTGGGGGAAGTCTCATGTCGGTGAAGGACGGGTAGCCGAAGGAATCGTCGTCGTAACGGCTTAATTGCTGGGGTTCTTCATGATCCTCTGGCAAGTTTGGGTCGGCGTGGTAAACATGCTCGATGGTCTTCTGTCGAACGTGCTCAGGAAGATCGGCTAGCATCTCGTTCAGATGGCGGTGGGACAGCACAGGGACACGGTAATCAATTCCGATTTCCTGTGGGGCAGAATAGGAGTTATGATAGATACGTAGATATGAGCCAGTTCGAGGTTCCTTCACAGGAACCTCCCTTTTTACAGCCTGAATACTCGCAAATCCCGGAACATCGTGTCGGTGAACAGGATCGATATAGACATTCGCTTCCCCATTACTGTCCCTTATGGAATCGACGTCCTCAGTATGATACAGCCTTTGGAACCCATTCGGACGATACTTGGCTCCTTCCGCCATCAACAAACCCCCTGGCTGTCCGTACTGCTGAAGATGGTCCGCCAACATCGCCAGGGGAGTACCTTCATGTTCATCCGCTGTCAGAACTGCATTGTGTAGCTCATCGTGAACCTGCCGGAATTCATCATCGTAATTCGTCGGTTCATTGGAATACTGAGCGTAACAGTCGTAGCTTTGGAACTCCGGATTCGGATACACGTTGCAACTACTAACCCGTTGCACTGGGATAGGCATAAACTCCTGCAACCCCTTCAGGAAAATGTGAAGGGCGTCCTGAACCTGCTGGAGGGCTTCGTATTCCGGATTCACTTTGGGGTCTCCAGCTTCGGTTCCGGGGTGATTGGGGTGACTGCGATTGCGTCTGTCGGAGTCCGTGGTGCGGTAGGCTGTGGAGCCAGGAGTTGCCGTAGCACTTCCGCTGCTTCTTTGGGTAGCATGGCCAGCACAATCTCGATGGGTGGCATCTTGTCGTCCAAGCCCAAATGCTTCGCCAGGATGCCGAATGCGACGGCTTTGTTAATAAGCCGGAATTCCCGTGTTCGTTCTTCGGTAACACGTCTCCGCTTCCCTGTGCCCTGTGTGACGCACCGATTGACGTCCTTGAAGCTCTGGAGCCATCGTCGGGTTTCGATGGGAATATCCCGTACCGGCAGGAGTCGATTGTTTGAGTCAAAACAATCCGCCATATCACTCATCAGGAGTTGATAAGCGGCCTTGATGACGTTATCCGCCTTCACTCTTGAACGTGAACGACGTTCTCTTATCTCCGCGTTGATTTCATTTCTGACGTGGACTCGTGCGTACATCCGTGAACCCAAATTCCGGCTCGACATCCGGGTTACGTGGGGGAACACAGCCCGGTACGCCTGCCCGACACGAAAGCATCGAAGGTATTCAATAACGAACGACTCCTCCTCGGGAGTCAGTCGGGGTCGGGTGGGGTCGTCGGGGTTGGGTTCTGGTGGTGGCGGAACAATGGGATCGGGAGGATTCTTCTTGGAATAACTCCTCTTAGCAGTCTTGACGGGGGGCTTTTTCTTGTTCTTGGCCATGATGACAAGTGTAGTCGAAGAATCAGTCCACTTCCACTGGAATCAGAGATACTGGTCGGGTACGTACCCGCAAGAAGATTATCGGTGGTGTCAGTCCGCAGGGAGGAACAATACCGATTCCACCATTCTGAATCAGGATCTCCTTCTCGACGGCGAACTCCGTCCAGTTGTCGTATCCGATCCTATGGAACACGACCTGCCGCAGTTCCGGTTCCGTCATCTGTCCCCGCTCATCGAGGACGTCGAGAATGGCCTGATTCATTGGGCTAGTGGTCATTCCTACTCCAAAGTTACAGACAGAATGCCTACCATCCATCAAAACCGTCAATGTCTTCCTGAATGCGGCTTTCGTAATCGACAATAAGTCCACCTTCTGGGTTAATCTGCGGAACATTGGCGTTGGAAATTCCGTAAACCGGAAATTGGAACTCGATTCCGGGGAACTTCCGACACCGCCAGATGCACTTTCCGTCTTCCGCTCGCAACACGGAACGGAACTGGTCTTCCCATCCCGGAATGTCCCGTGGGTCATCCGTCAGGGCCACCTTTTGGATGGGCTGTGCAGTGTCGGGAACCGGACGACAGACATGCTTCCTGCCGGCACCCTTACACGTTTCACACGTCTCCCACTTGCCCTTGAAATTCAGAACCCACCCATCACGACCATACATTCGACAGGAACACCTTCCGACGTCCTTCATATCCGGATGCCACACCAACTGATCCGCGTGCGTGAGGAAGTCTTCAGCCGGAAGCACTAATGACAACACGAAACCACGAGAGTAGTAACAGCGTTTCAGATGGGGACGACCACGCAATTGCTCTGGGTCGCCTGGTAAGTGCCGAAAATCGAATCCTGCCAGACAAGGAGCAGCAGTCCACGAATCCCCCTTGAATAGCACCCACAATTCCCGCTCACGTTGTTGCAGTCGGTTGACGTTGGAATATTCCTCAGATTGCCAGACATGCTTCGGTAAAGACTTCACCATGTCTACAACTACACAATTCGCCTTCGCCAACTCTACCTGCACACGAATGAATTCCGCCCTGTCCTCTTCCCCCTGCTCCTGAATGCAGTCCGCATATTCCAACCGCACCGAATCTTCGTCCGGATTCGTGATGATGGCCTGAAGCAATTGCCGCTGTGTGTCGGTCATGACTTCACCCAGTTGTCGAGAAGCCAGATGATTGCCAAATTTGCCGAATTCTGTCTCCGACCAGCAATCAAATGCGGAACGATACGACCCGAAAATATCCTGTGAGAGAAAATTAGTTCCCATTTGTCATTAACTGACCAAAAACAGGTCTTGCCGTCATCACAGACTGCTGGATACGGACCAGACGTTTCCGGTTCGTACTGATTCGGCTCGAAAACATCCCTGACAGGTTCCTTCGCGGCCCACAACGCACAGTCGGCTGCGTTCTCCATGTCCTCAATCAGAAGTTCATCGACCAGCCCCATCGGACATCGCCGCTCCTGCACCCAGAAGTCAATCAGGTCGCGGATGTGCGAATTCGTTTGGTACAGACTGGCCACCGTCTTGGGAACGAACTGAGTAATCTTTACCTGCACCGGAGAATTCCCACCCGTCCCCGTTGTCACAGTGCATGTAGCCATTACGTGGGTCATTCTGCTTCCTTGTTGAATTCATCCAAAATATGACACCGAAACTCGTCGTGGTCGACTCTCCACCTACGGTCGCGAGGAACGTACTCGTAAGGACCAGGACGGACAGGAACTGCTGGGTCAGCCCGAACAGGCGTCCTTCGTCCTGGAGGATACGTTATCTGCGGAACCGTGGGGGCAGGTCGAAGGAACAGTGATGGACTTACCACAACGGCAGCAAAGAGTAGTTTCAGACACGGCTGACGCTTCAGGTGGTCTGCAAGCTTGTGGACGTCGCGGATGATGTCTGCTGCCTTGTCCGCATCGCCACGCAGAGCCACTTCACATTCTGGCTCACCGTTCTCCTGAAGCCAATCTGCCAAAACAAGCTGAGCGTCCCTGTCCGTGGGGCAGGAACAGCACACACGAAGTAAGAGATTGCCGTCACTCATAAATGATCCCGTGTCGTGGTGAACCCATTCGCCCCTATAAACCTGGTGCGGTGGGATTGTTGTTTACGGACCCATCGTTGCAACTACTAACCCGTTGCAGTGGGGTGTCTGCTGAACTCTACCCCACGATTACACTTCGGGCAATTGCTTTTGGTAGATTGTATTGTAAAGTTCATCGTGTCCGGTCCTTCCAGGGGAATTCATAATGAGCCGTGTTCATACACTCGAAAAACTGTCCGGATACGTGGCGGATTTCGTTCTGTCTGACTTTCCACTGCACCTACTGGTGGGTGACGATGGGATGCCAGGGGAGCCGTTACAACCCGACATGGAAGGACTGATTGAACTGCAAGGACTCTTGAAGAGTTCCGGAATCCCGCTGTGTGAACAAGCGGCCAACAAGATCGGGGTGTTCAGGCTAATGCAGACTGTGGAACAGGCACGGAAGAAGCAGTAGCGTACTTGGTCGAGACCTGCCGGATCACATCAGGATGCACAGCTTTCAGGAACGCATCGAACTGACAGCACACAATGTATTCCTTTTTGTCTACCACTATGACTTCCATTTCCACCACGGGAGCTTGAATCTGCATCCGATGCTGTCCATCGGTATCGATGTCCAATTCAAGCCACAACCGGTGAGGGACTGTCAATGTCGTGGCACAGCGATTCCGCTTGTGGATGATGGCCCAGAACGGAACCCCCGCGTGACGGGCCGATTCCTGAGCCTGAACAATCCACTTCTCGTAAATCTGCTCGGCGGAATCGTCTGTACAGTCCAGAAGTGCGTGAATCGACGCCTTCGGATACCCGCGTTTAAGCTCGCAGGCAATCAGGTCCGTCAGGGAACGACCACGCTCGTCCAAAGCACAGATATCCCCACAATGAGCACGGGTGGTCTTCTTCTGCAACTTAGCACGCTGCGTAGCCCTGCCTCCCGACTGACTGGTCCGCCAGAAACAGATGTCATCATCGTCCGTCCCAAGCCACCACGATGAGATCTGCTTGCAGATCTCACGCTCATATTCGCCTCCCTTGCTCACGATCCACCTTCTTTCAAGTAATCCGCCAGTGCTCTTGCGGCACTCAAATCGCCAATCTGAATAAGGCGAGCCATCGTCGCGGCTCCTTCGGAAATCGTTTCCGGGTTGGCGTGGATGAACTCTCCACACCATTGCCACGGATCGACCTCTGGCCAGCTACACACAGTCCGACTGCGAACAACAAGAACAATCGGAGGATGCCTCTTGCAGGTCATTTCCGAATCCTGATATAGCACATTCCCTTCCGGTCCGACGTTCCGGGATCGCATCTGATAATACCGACAGTTTGAACAGGACTGTCCTTCAGGCTTATCGGCCACGCTATTCCTCCGATTCGAGGAATCGAATCGTCTTGCCCAACTTTCGAGAATACTCCAATTCCCGCCGCGTGGACTCACCAATGTACTTTCCAACGTTCAGTATGAGCACCTCATCTGCCATCTCGATCTTGCGGAAATGAAGCTCATCGAGAGCTTTCTTGATTGGACCGTTCATGTCGAGGGCTTCGGCATGACCGAACACGGCGACTGATAGCACAATTCCACCTGCCAGTGTTTCCTCCTTCAATGCCTCTTCAAACGCATCCCGGAATCGTGTGCTGCCGCACAGACAGACAACTTTTGGTCGGGGGGTCTGCACTAACTTCATGGCCCTCCCTAATTCATGATCGAACTCGTTCTTGAGTGTCACGAAGTCGTCATCAACAATTGGCGTATTCCGCCACCGGTTGCCGATGTCCACCAGTTTCTTCAGTTGTTCCCGGTCAGTCATAATCCGTACCTCGATTTGCGGTTTCCCTTCGACGCATCCTCAATTGCAGACCACATGGCCTGCACGATGGCCACCAACTTCGATTCCAGGTTGTTATTCTCGATGTGCTTGATGAGGGCATCCCGTGTGCCCTCAAACTCCAGTTCCGGAGCCTTGATAGTGTTCTTCTGCTTGTCCCACACACCCTCTTCCAAAAGGAAATCCACACTAGACCCGATGGAATCGAATCCCAAGTTCCTCTGGAAGGGAATCAATGGAACTTTCCCTTCCCACCCCGTCAGGTGATTCTTCTGGATATCCACCTGGATGTAAGAACCGATTTCACGCTCCCGCCCCAGGACGGTCTTCTTCATCGGACCCTTGACGGAGAGCCACAGTTCGAGCCTGGCGTAGAACTTCAATGCCCTGCCACCTGCCCGTGTCTTCTGTCCGGGGATGTGGCCCCCAATCTTGTCCCGCGTCTGGGAGATGAGCAGAAGAATGCTTCCGGTATCCGACAGTCCTCTGGATACTCTCCCGATGTGCTGGGAGATGTACTTCACCTTCGACATTGCATAGGTTCCAGGAGATTCCTTGTCCTTCTCGAAGGCGTCCTTCTCAGCCTGGAATTGTTTGTCGTCCTCGTCGGCTCCGATGGCATCCACCGAATCCAATGCATAGATGCACGGACCCTTCCCCAGAGCGTCATCGAGATTGAAGAAGAACTGCTGGACTGTTTCCGAATACTCAGGATTGGTCTTGGTTCCTCGTGGGGGTTCGATTCGGTCGGCCGTTTCCTGACCGTAGATTCCCGCGACGTCCAGGAGCATCCCCCGTTCGGCATTGTCGAAGACCAGTCGATGTTTGGCGAAGGAGGGGTTGCGTGCCGCCTCCGCGAACATATCCTGGACAAGGCGGGACTTTCCACTCGAAGAGTCCCCCACCACGTAAGCGTACTTACCCTTCGGAATCAGACCATCGGGTCGACCGGATGCAGCCAGATTCAGTGTCGTGATGCCACTGGAGAGCCAATCCAAATCCGGGATGGCGGACGTCCGTGGAACCGCAGTGGTCAACCGGGATTCCAGTTCCTCAACTTTCGACTTTGATTTCGCCACTTCAGCCTCCGTACTTCTTCTTGAGTTCTTCCAGTTTCTTTCGGTCTTTGACTTCCTGTTCCCGTGCCTTCTCAGCTTCCCTGGCGTCCTGATGCTGCTTTCGGAAAGGTCCGAGGTCCGGAATAATCGCCGCGTCGTAGGGAACAACGATCAGCTTCTTGACTCCCGGATCACTGTATTCGGAGGGGTCGGTCACAGTTCCTGCCATCTCATTGGCAAAATCCGCCAGTGATTTGTCCGATTCCATCACCTCATAACTCATGTTACACCCAATCGTGTAATCACACCCCTCACCAAACCCCTTCATGATGACAATGTACTTCGCCACGTCAGACGCCCTTATTTGGTTCGATTCCGTAAAGAAACTGCAAGTACGATAACCGAGTGGAAAGATATTCAACCGCTTCCAGGTGAGTGCGGAAGACCTTCTTGCTGTAAGGAGACATCAAAACTTCATCCGGAACGAAGCAATGCGGTCTGTTCCCAAAAGGAATAAATTTCCACATCTCCGATCCATGACCACCATACCATGCCCACCTGTGAGCAGGAGGAACTTTTCGTCCCTGCACTGGCTCGGAACTAGAACCAATGTTGTGCCATAATCGTTTGTGGGGGCACTTCCTACGCTTCCACATCCAACGGAAAGCATGAGCCAAGTCGGGAAGATCGAACTCGTCGTACAGATCCGCACATGCCGCGTAGCCGTCGAAGTCTCCGGGTGCTTCCTCGAACTGAGCAAGCATGATCCGGAGACTTTCTGGCATCACAACTTCAGTCGAACTCCGGTTCACTTCGCGGCTTTCTTCTTGGAAGGAGGGACAGGATCATCGTCATCCTTGCTGCCCGCGTCCTCGTCGTCCCACGCATCCTTGCTCTTGAGATCGAAAGTCGTGTCAGCTTCTTCGAGCTTCAAGTCCTCAAAGGGGAACTGCATGGGCCTCTCACGTCCAGGAATCTTCACCAGACACGTCTTGTTGTCAATGTCTGATGAAACGACCGGCACAGTAATCGGTTCCCCCTTCCACTCTACAACCACCTTGTCTCCGGTGGCGAAGATGTACGGCTTGCCGTCATCACGGGGCGTGTCTTTCCTCGCTGTCTTCTCTTCCTCCATCCGATTCTTCGTCTTTTGCGTCGGGAGAGGAAGAGTCGGCTTTGGCTTCTCGGACTGACCGTTCTGGGTCGGGGATTCCTTCTTCGGAGGAGGAACGGAATTGTCTTCTTCGTGTCCACCTTCCTCCTCCTCGTAATCGTCCCCTTCGTAGATTCGTTTCAGACGCTCGTAGGTCTCCTCCACCGGAATCGCATCCAGGTCAATGCCGTGATCGAACAGTTCTTCCGGAAGTGGCTCCTCCCGGTTCACCATCGAGTGAACCAGGAAGTCCGTGTAGGACCGATCCCCTGCCGATTCCTCCTTGCAGGTGACGTTCAGGGACAGACCACTGACAGGGTGGAAGTAGAACTTGTGCTTCTCGCGTTCCTTCTCGGAACGGAAGCCTTCCACGTAATCCACGATGTGGGCACCGAAGTTGTGGATGCTCACCTCCCACAATTGCACGCCCTTGTGGGTCTCGTCGTTGTCGTACACGAGCCACAATTGACGCTCCTTCGCCTTCAGACGCTCCGCTGCCTTCTTGGACTCGTTGTCCGGCTTCTCCAGCAACTTGTCCCGGTGTTGACAGATAGGGCACTTCTTGCCGAAGTTCTTCGACAGACAGCAGAACGGCTCGTTGTTCACTCCAATGCCGTAGTGAACCCAATAAATCCGGTGTGGGAACAACACACCCGGCTTCTTGGAACGCCTGAGCCCCTCCACGAACCGATTCCGATTGTCCGTCACCAGGAACGGAATAATGTCCAACCGGTGACTGCCAGACTTCTTCGGTTTGAAGACTCCCACCCCATTCGGGATGGCGATTGCTCCACGGCTCTTACGCTTGGCGTCATCCGTCTTGCCATCGTCAACTTCCCACTGACGAGGAGATCTCGCCATAACAAATCCCCCTCACTTGGTTGTGAAACACGTTACTGACTGGAATCGATCCCGTCTCCCTCAACACTTCGCGATCTTCCTTCACTGATTCGTCTGCGTCCTTCTGGAGTGGATGCCTCTGGTGGACGCTCACTAAAGTAAGAAATCTGTACCAGATCCACCAACCGACCCACTGACTGTCGCATGGACTCAAACGCGGACGTATCCGCTTCCGCCAAGTCCATTAGCTTCCGTGCCAGGTTGAATTCCGCCAAAGCCCGCTCGTATTCCGGATGCGTCACGACCGTGGCTTCGACTTCCGCTTCGTTGGGCTTGGCACGCAGGTCGAACTTGTCCGGGTTCTTGCGAATCTGAAGCAGAAGTTGGGCGTGCTTCACCTCCAATCGGGCCTTTGCCTGAGCATGTTCATGCCGTGCGTCCGCTTCCCGAATGCCTGCCTCCCGGATACGGGAAGGCATTTCGATGAGCTCCTTGTCCAGCCTGTCCGAGTTGATCTGGAACGGATTATCGATTGGCTTTGTCATCCTCCATACTCCCACAGCAAACGTCCGACGATGGAAACTGCACCCGAAATCCCCGCCAGAGTCAGACCGACTGCCAGGGGGAAAGAAACCTGTGCCCCTTCCCCGTTGTGGGCACGCTCTTTCTTTTCCATGTATGCCAGAGTTCTCATCTGGAAACTTTCGGGGGTATCACTAACTCCGGGAGTCGGTACATGGCCAGTGCAATAGCAATTCCAGTTCGCGGCCCCGAACCCGAACAGACCTGCCGACACCACAAACAGACCGAAGAACAACAGAAATTTCTTGTACTTCTCTAGTTCAATCATCCTTCACCTCCCGAAAGAACACCATCCAAAGGAAACTACTAATCTGAAGACCACCTGCTGTAGCCAAAAACCCCGTGAAGATGCACCAAGCAAGATACACAGCCAAAGGAAGTGCGTCGTAAATACACCAGTTGACACAAATGACAATAAGTGTACAAACAGTCACCGACAACAACTGCAGGGATTTCTCTGACATAATTCACCTCAGAATCGCCAGTTTGGAATCTTCTGTCCCATATCCCAAAGTTGAAACAGAAGCACACCCAAATTCTGCAAACCGTTCCGTCCACAGAAATGCTTGCACGAACGTAGTTGCTCCTGAGTGTCCCCAAACAATCCCTTGTCGCCAGGGTGGAAATCCCAGTCAGAGCATCCATCACATTTCAACGCCCCTTCCGCAAACACCTCGGCGTCTTTCTTGTCCTTGACTGGACCCATTTCCCCGAGATACCAAACTTCCCAGACATCAGAGTCGGCAGCACGTGTTGGGCATGTCTGATAAACGAAAAACTCGATTCGATACGGATAAACCTTGTAGTCCACAAGGAATTCCAAGTCCTTGAAATATCGCGTGTCCTCTTCAATGACTTTGTTGGTATCTTCATCCATTTCCCACCTCACGCTTTGTGAACGATTTCCCATGCCCCCACACAGAGCATCGCATGACCTGATACCTTATCAAAAAGCGGCTTGTCGAAGCAGCACACGACCTTGTAGCCCATCTCCGAACGCTTGTCGCCCTTGAGCATCATGGTCCGTGCTGTTGCCAGAAGCATGAGACGAATACTTTCGGGATCTTCCTCCTTGATGTCTTCGAGGACTTTCGCCACCTCGCCCCAACTGGCTTTGCCCTGGAAGGGAAGGAGAGTCTTCACCAGATCGAACACTGCCCGCTCCACCCCCACACCACCCACTGCTGCCAGACGCTGCTTGGGGTCGGTGATCTTGATGACCTTCTGAAGTTCCTTCACGGCGTTGCGGGCACTCCCGTTGGCCACTTCCACGATCTTGTCGACCACCCGACTATCGAGTTCCACGCCTTCTTTGGTGGCGATGTACGTGACGAGGTAAGCTAGGTCTTCGTGTTTGATGGGCTTGATTCCCACCATCACACACCGTCCCCGAATGGTGGGGAGGATCTGCTTGGGTTCGGTGGTGCAAAGGCAAAAGATCACGTGGGGCTGTGATCGCTCCATCACCATCAGGAAGGCTTCCTGTGCCCCCTTGCTGCGACGGAGGGTCTGGAATTCGTCCAGAACCCACATCCTCTTGCCGCCACCGATGGCGGATGCCGTAACCGCATCCTCTAGGTCACGAATGAATTCCGTTGGTTTTGCGATGGTCCCGCAGTTCACCTCGGATAAGTCGAACTCGTTGATCTTTTGGTCTCTGGCAATGACGCCCGCAAGCGTGGTCTTCCCGCCTCCTGTTCCCCCGTGGAACATCACACAGCGAGGAATGTCCTTGCCCCACGACTTGACGATGGCGACAGCTTCCGGCTGTCCCACCACCTCGTCCAGAGTCTGGGGACGGTATCGCACATCCAGATCGTCACTTTCGTCTTTTGCCATCGAAACTTCACTCCCGTTACGAACTATACAACTGTTCTAGTCGAATGCAAATCACTTTTTGAAAAGATTACTTCCACACTTCCGGGTCCGACATGCCGTCGAGCAAATCGTCCTTCGTCTTCGATTGGAAGTCCGACGCCGGAAGCAGGAACTCTTCTTCGAGTGCTAATGCCACGCGGCTGCGAATCGTGTCGCAGAATTCCTTTTCCCGTTCAATAATAAGACACAATCTTCCTTCCAGAACTGCTGCCTCGGCTGTTGTGCCCGATCCTCCGAAGGGGTCAAGAACAATGTCTCCGGGACGGGAATAATGCCGGATCAGTTGCCGCATGAGCATCAAAGGCTTGCCGCCCATGTGCTTCCGGTCACGCCATCCGGGTTCGGCCACGTACCCACCGGGAAGTGTTCCCCACTTATGCTGCTTGGCGGTGCGGCTGACAATGATCCAGTCTGTCCACGAAGAAGGACCATCACCACTCAAACGAACGCCCCGCCCCGGCTGAAAGAACGGCAACGGAGCGAACACGTACCGTCCCGCCTCTTCCATGTGCCGAATGATGTACGGGGCGTTGGTGTGGTCGTTCATGACCACAACCCACCCCGAACAGACCCGACACATCTCCGGAACGAAATTCGCGATATCCTTGAGAGTCCACGCTGCGTAGCCCAACGTCTTTCTGTATCCCCCGTCGTACCCTTTGTCGCCGGGACTCCGACCGATCACGCTGTCATGTCCCTTGTGTGTTCTTTCGCTGAACGGAGGGTCGGTTATGCACGCGGCCACGCACCCGGAAGGAAGTCGCGGAAGCACGTCATCGGAGTCCTCGTTCAGGACGACCACGGACTCTTCGGGAGTGGGTAGACGAATCTTCACGACAACTCCGCAATGATGACCAGAAGTCGCTCACACTGTTCCCTGTCGAACATCCCAATGTGAGCCTTCTCACGGGGAAGATCCATCACTCTTCGGAGCCACCGGTACGCTTCATTCCGATTGGCAAACTTCTTCTTTCCATACCACAACGGATCGAACTTGGCATGGCATTGACTGCGAAGTTTCCGAGTCGGCTCATCAGCCGGGGTGGATGTCGACCCAGACCAGCAAGCCACTGTACACCCATCAACGGAGCAATAAAACCGAACGCCGTACTGCGTCTTCTGTCCGATCAGTCGGGTGTTGTGAGTGGGACAGTTCATCACGCCCATGATCCGTAAAGTTTTTGCCACTTGGCTTCATCAGCGGGAACCCACTTCCCGCCCCTCTCCACAAGCGACATCTTGTCGAACCAACTTCGGTCCACAGGGCAAGACTCGACTTCACACTCCAGAGGCACGTTAATCCACTTCCAGTCCCGCATGACACACCGAACCATCGCATCCCGGACGATGAAGATGACGTCTTCACGCTCCGAAGGAACAACATCCATCACCACGCAATCATGTATTTGGGCGATGATCCGACTTCCCATCTTGTACTTCTTGAGCGTTCGGTTGATGGTAATGATCGCCTTGAGCAGGCAGTGATAAGCCGACCCCTGGATCGCGTAGTTCGTAATGTCGTTGCGGGCATGGGGACCAGTCATGATAAAGCCGGTCTTGAACTGACAGCCCCCATCCCGCTGGTAGGCAGATACCCAGTCCTTCCTCCACTGACCATACACCGGAAACCTCTCACCCCAAAAGTCCGCTTCCATCTCTTTCAAATGGTCTTCAAAGGTATTCTTGATGGGGGAAAGCTGTGGATCGCAATTGCCCAGTTCCTCGATCCCCTTATCGCGAAGGTGATCACGAAGCAGAACAGTGGAGTCCTTCAGCTTCAAATCGGACATCATGTCCCACACGTTCGGTGCAATCTTGGCGTAGAAACTGCCGTAGAAAAACGGGAACGTAACCTGATTCTTCGCCAGGTGACGGATCGCTTTGGTGACCTGATTCTCCTCCAACAAGAACACCTGCTTGGCGACGTCCATGTGCATGTCTTTACCCGACTCGATGTATTCCTTCATCGTCGGGTCCAGGTGGTAGCACTCGGATATTCTTACCTCCTGTTGTGCGTAGTCGAATTCGAGTATCTGGTTCCCCCGTCGCGGAAGCATGGACTTCCGGATCATCTCAGCCAGCATCGGCATCCGATTCGGCTGATTTTGGACGTTAAAATCCGAGCACGAACTTCTGAATGAAGATACAACGTTATGGTGATACACAGGATGAGAATACCAGTCCCCGTCCTGATGCTGCACTATCTCTCGGTGGATGCCCACCAGGAAGGTGTCCCGTCCTTTCCGAAGGTGCTGCATCTCCAGATACATCTTCACAATCGGAAGGTTGATTCCCTCCAGAGCTTTCTCGGATGCGGACGCACGCTTGCCACTCTTGGTCTTGACCTTCGATTTGTGTCCTTTCTCCGTAAACACAATCGTCGCCAGTTGCTCGGCACTGGCCAGATTCGTCCTGTCTCCGAACTGCCGGGACCACAGTCGGTAGTCGTCGTCCTGACGCATCTTCTGTTCGAGGCTCTTGATCTGTTCCGCCGTGTCCGTGAGAGCCTTCTCCAGGTAATCCCTATCAATCCGTATTCCGTGTCCTTCTATCTCAGATAAGGCCAAAGTTCCTTCAAGGAGTAGCTGGCAGGCTTCATCGGTCGGGGTGAAGGTCTTCACTGTTTCTTTTCCTGATCGGCAATCTCTTGCAACTGGATCGCCCGTGACACTGCCGCCAACACACCCTTCAAGTCATCCAACTCACTACCTTTGCCACGATTCCCACAACAGAGTAGTTTCTTGATCGCATGGGCACGGGCAGGACAGGTCACCCCAAACGCAACCAGAACTGCGTAAACATCCACAGAAATTGGCTGTCTCACGTTGTCAGGCTTCGCGGAGTGTATCAGCCGAAGGTATTTCTTTCCTTCGTGCTTATCGATACCAACGGCTCCTGACTTTGACTCAGGAGTGGTTTGCGGACTCTTGGGAGTAGGCAAATTACACCTTCTTGTATTTGGGACGCCAAAAACCTGCTGCATCCTGCTCGAAGTCACCAATGAGCATTGGTTCCCTCTTCTTCATCTCCACGACAATCCGGCTGAACACGTGAAGGATTTCTTCCTCCGCAGCAGGCTCACACCGCATCGTCATGACATGGCGAATCGCTCGGATGTTCCCCGTCCACACACCACCTGTCGCACATCCCATCCCAACGATACGGCGGAACAGAGAGGTGAGTTCCTTCTTCTGCTTGAAGGAGGACTCTGGTTTCAATTCGTCGGCCCAGACTGCCTCTAATACCTTGTACCACTCCTGTTGGGCACCAAAGGCACGTTGCATTACAATCCGAGTCAATTCCTTCTTGTGTTCAACATCCAACGGAGTTGCCGTCTCATGTCCATTCCTGATACATTCCAAGATCACGTAAGGACTCCAGTGTAGGTAGTTCCTAGCGACGTCGTCCTCTCTTGCTGATCCCTGAATGTACGTCGGTTCCCAGTAAGGAATGTTTTCCCCGAACCGGATGAACCGCATCGAACCTTCCGAGATGGCCCACCCCGCTCGATGCCTGTTCATTTCCCCAGTAAATATGCGAGACACGTTCTCGATTGCAAACGAGTAGACAGCGTGCTCAAGAACACTATTTCCACACCAAACCGGGTATCCGTTCCGTCGAACATACAAAACATGCTGCGTGTCTTCCGGCATCTGTGCACAAAACACCTCGCCAGACCAGTCTTCAACCCAACTAGTCCGGCCCTCAGAACCAGCGTACTTGTTGACTTCCGGCTTCAAACTCCGGGAGGATAAAATGGACATCTGAATGAGAGGCTTTGTTCCGTATGATGTCGGCCGGTCTTCCGGTCCGTACACTTTACGTACGTTAGCTGCGATCCCGACGTGTAAACAGAGTTGCATGATCTGACCGGAAAGAACCTCACTGGTCGTGTGAAAAGAATCGTCGGCAACTCCTTCGTGGCCGTCTGACTGCATCAGACCTTCCAACAGGCCAGCAAGCCCGTCACGCGACGATTGAATCAAAACCCCCGAAGGGATGCACTTCTCGCCGTCGGCGTAGATTTCAGAGAACAGATGACGGTACGATGCCGGGAATCCCAAAGAGTACCGATCCGTACCGTCGTATCTAATTTCCCACTCGCCCGGCTGCAATTGATTCAGTTGATCAACCACCCGGTACAGCCACGTCACTTTCCTGGGACGACGAAGCCGGAATCGAACGGTAAGGCCACTCTCGTAACTCCCGTCGCCGATTGAAAATCCGAGCAACCGCAGCACATCCGCCGGGTATCCCACCTCGCAAGTGGAGTCCCACGTTTGGGCCGATTTCAAATAAGCGTGGGAGCCAGCGTCAAGCGAGTCTGCTCGAATCAGCTTAAAGTCTTCACGCTTGCGCCCGTTTCTAGTTGTAGTGGGGCAAACATACATCTGGTGGTTAGGAGTGACCAGCAGGTCAACCCCGCGGGTTTCCACCCGATACATGCGTCCGGTGTAATCGACGGCGGTCACCGCATCCGGACGGCAGTACACCAAACCGCCTGATTTATTCAACGTAGCCAGGTAATCCTGCCGAGTGACTTCTGGCCACGGCTTCCACCCGGCAGACGTCAACACGTCGGTTTCCGAGTCATAACATCCGTGGCCGGTCTTGAGAATATTATCGATGTACTCGCCCCAGTCAGAACGGACCTTCGACAGGTTCGGATTTTGAGTCGTATCGAAACTTAAATAACATCGTTTGGCCGATACACCAATCGTCAACGCGGAGTCAGTCACCGTTTCCGGCGGGGGAAACGTGTAATCCTTGACTCCCTTGAACTCCAGCCATCGCTTCATTTCGTCGCGGTCGGCTGTCGTCTTCTGGATGAAAAAGATTTCAATGGGAACTTTGGTCGGCATGTCGCCCCTCACAAATGTGGTATCGGTAGTATGGGACACGAATTGCTGAAAGGCAAATTTTACAAAGGGGAAATTATCCGCATCCCGAACTGGACTGGCAATCTTGACACTGTAAGCAGGTTCCGACCCGAACGACCCGAATGCTTCCACAGTTCGTACAGGGATCGCCGGTGAAGCCCATTTCCCTTGCTGCCTGAATCGAAGTTCCTTCCAGGGGAGTCATTTCGGACCACAACGCCCTCCACCTCGGGGTGTGATTCGGTGCGTCGTAAGTCCGGACAGGTCGATTGATGAGAAGATGTGCCCCCCACTCGGTCAGTTTCTCGACTACACCCTCACATCCGTGGACGGCAGGCTCATCCGGGGCATTGATTGTGACCCGCTGTCCGACCTGGAGAGTAGGCGACTTCATTCGAGAAACCTCTCGCTTGTGCCTCGTGTAGCGATTCGTCATCTGGGCACGAGTTCTCTTCAACTCTTTACCAATGTCCCGAAGTGTGCGTCCGTCCGCTACTCCCAACACCATCACTCGTGCCTCACGAGCCGTCCACGATTTGTGACGCTTCGCCACTGGGGAGGAGACTCGCGTGCGGACATTCTTGTAGCACGTCCGACATACACCACGCCGAAAGATTGTCTTCTCTTTCTGGCAAGAGGGACAGACACCCTTCTTGCCCCTGCCCGTGGCGTGACACTCGACAATTCGGGTATGCCGCGAGCGGTTCCCAACCTGACCTGCACACGATGCCTGGCAAAACCGTTGATCAATTTTATTCTGAACGAAAGGGTGGTTGCACCAAGCACACTCCAACACCACGACAGGCTTCTTGGTATGCTCACGGGGCCGTTCACCTACTCTCCGTCCATTTGCAAGGCAAGAGCATTTTCTAGAACAGAAAAAAATCCTCTTATGAGGAATTACTTCAAACTCTGCACCACACTCTTCGCATTTGCGAAATACAACCTCACGAGTCTTCTTGACGACATCAAATCGTTTCCGAATGGTGACGATTCCCGAAGCAGCGTCGGGACGTCCACGACCAAACCGAAAGCCGATGTTCCCGCCAATCCGTTCTGTTCGCTGCTCTTCAATCCCCAATCGCGAGAATCCGTCACTCTCTTCGAGGGATTCCCAGAACTCCTGCATTTCTTCGCTAGGAGTCCAGTATTCCCAGGATGGAGGGAATTCTTCGGGCATGGGAGTTCTCCTACTCCGAGTACATCCGGGAAGCCACCGGACCAGATGAGTCTGCGTACCGTCCCTTATATGGTTTACGCTCACCTTGAAGCGTGTGGAACGTCAACTGGCCAATTCGCATTCCGGGATAAATCATGACCGGGTGAACGCAGGTGATCTCCAGCGTGAACTGTCCCCGCCATCCGTCGTCACCACGTCCCGCTGTCAGGTGGATTTGAATGCCCAGTCGACCGACCGAAGAACGTCCGTCGATGTAGGGAACCAGTCCCTGACACTCGATCCATTCCTCCGTGCTGCCCAGATACAGAATTCCTGGCCTGAGCAAGAATCCTGTATCGGGAATGCGAATCCTAGAAACTTCCGGATTCCGCGAATCAATGCCATCAATGAACCCGCCCCCAAAACAGGGATCTTGCATCGGAGTTAAAACATACCACGACACCGAATTTCCAAGATGGATGTCGTAGGAGTTCGGCCCTGCCAGTTCGGGGTCGAATGGGTCAATCTTCAGGAACGGTAAGGTTTCCGGACTGTTTCGACTGGACTCCACGATCCGAACAATTTCAGGACCGGTCAGTATTGGCACGACGGAGCCTTTCCTTCTGAATTCGAGCTACTTCCCACTCTAGTCTAGAATCGAACCCGTTGTATCGGAGCAGTTGCCCCATGTCCAATTCCCGTATTCGGTTGATTGCGTAACCACCCTTATCTGTCGAATGCAAATACGGCTCGATGTGGGAGTTGTAGTCCGGCATACCCAAAAGACAGAACGCCTGAAATTTTAATCCCGTAATCCCCGACTGATCCTTCCGCTCCCCACCTTCCTTGCCACCACGAGGGTCCAACGTGTGAGCCGTCAACATCGTACAGTGATCCCAGCCCCGAACCTCAATGCCCAGCTTCTCCCGAATCCAATTATGCTCGAACTTGATGTTGGTCCCACGCTTAGTCACCCTCGAATCAAGAAGAAGACGCTTCATCTCAGGCAAGACAGGACCATACCACGGGAACGCGATGGTTTCGATTCCCTCCCAACAGATTGAACAGGTCACGATTTCCGACAGCCGATGATGCGGCTTCTTCATGTTCGTTTCCAAGTCGAAAACGATTGTGCCGCCTGTGTACTTTTTGATGCGTTCTGCCGCTTCGGATGCGGAGTGGATGCACTCGATTTCCTTCTCGTAGTCCGGGGGACCGTCTGGCCACGGCCTTCCCTGTAATTGCACGGCTTCCGTCAGGTGACGCTCGTAATCCATCCGCTTGACGGGGTCTTTGTCCTCTTTGGACTTGTCCCGGCCATGATAGAAGAAACTGGCGGGTTGATACGTCGGACAAATCCACGAGTTGATCTGCCGTGCGGGAATCTTCCATCCTACCCACCGTTCGATTGGACCGACTTTGGGCTTCCAGAGCCACCCAATCAACGACCGGACGGCGTCGTGTCCCAGAAGAATGATCGTGGACGGATTCAGTTCCTTGATCGTCCTGATCAAGTTTGGACGGCAATGATCGACGGCATTTGCAGGGGTTGATTCGGGGGGCTTGCAAATGACGGCGTTGTAGAGCCAGCAATCCCGCCGAACTTCGATTCCGTACTTGCGGAGGGTAGACTTCAGATCACGACCAGTCGGTCCCACGAAGGGCTTTCCCTCTGTGTCCTCGTCTTGACCTGGCCTTTCAGAGACAATCAAAATCCCCTTTCGTCCTTCCCCATCCACCGGCATCTTCGGTGTCTTGCAAGTACGAAATAAAGAACAGGCATCGCAATTGGCCCGAAGGGGGGTCTCCACTTTGGTTGGGGCGAAGGCGTCAGGGGAAAAGAATCCGTCCATACTCACTTCCAAGCAAGGATCATCGCAAGAACTTCGGGACCGACTACGGACCAATCCACCACCGGACGTCCACCGGCTTTTCCACTCCCACGGAGCGGACACCCATACGCCGCATCATCCACGTACAAATTCGCGTATACCTTCGGGGATTGCGTCCAGGAAGCCTGCGTGGGGTTCTCATTGACAGCGTGAAACTCTACCCCATTCCTGCGGCAGAATTCCACCGCTTCCGTCAGAACAGGGGCATTCTCACATCCTGGACCCGTCCGACCATCACTCCGCATCGTCCACAGGATCAGCTTCGCCCCTGCTTCCTGCCACATCTTCATCCACTCGAACGCTCCCGAAACGGGTGGACCGATTTCGGGGAACTCATGTACCACAATCGTCCCGTCGAAGTCCACGCAAATGATCATTGAAATCCCTCAAATGTAAAACTCTTTCCCGCAGCGTTTGCACTTCATTGTGACGAAATGAAATGGCTCACCATGCCCACTATCAGGGTAGTCGTGATAATCCCGATCATCACACGACATCTCACAGACAGCTTCCATGTCAAGACGGTAGAAGGCAAGGAATCGTCGCCACGCACGGTACAGCAATCCTAGTTTCCTCGGTTCTGGCGGGTAACACATCGGACAGTCTTCCCAGCCACCGTTTTCCTTCCAATCGCCTGGTGATGGCACCATCCCCAAATCTTTGCAAAGAGGACAAAGACTACTCATCGTCATCACTCCCGTAGTCGCCGTCGGAGTCCTCATCGTCGGCAGGGACTGTGACGGCTTCCCGTGGGGGCTTCTCCTTGCCTTCTGTCGATTTCCCAAGAACTGAGACGAAGGACCATTTGTCACCCACCACCTTCAACCGCCCATCGCTCAACTGGCAGGCGTCGTAAGCCTTCACCAGACGACTCAGGTGTTGGGCTTTGATCCGGAACGCGAACGCTTCCCCGTCGTAGGAGATGTCGAGTTCTTCCTCGGCCCACCCTTGCGGCCCACCACCATACACCGTCATTCGACCAGGAGTGAGCTTCACGACCAGCTTATCATCCTTGCCGTTGGCGAACACGCTGGCAATCTTGGCTGCGACTTCTGCCCCTTTGGGCAGGATGGCAGGTGTTCCCTCGAACGAGAGGAGCCGCGTGACTCCGTCCGTGGGATAGTCGTCCATATGCCTGCGGCAGGAAAAGATTAAGGTCTTGTTCCGGAAGTGAACCCAATCGGGAGTTGTTCCGATCTTGGTCAATCCCAAAGGCACCATCTGGGACAGGGTTTCGGCCAGTACCAGAAACGACTCCGTCACCCCGGATCGGACCATGAACCGTGTAGCCTGTCGCTTGTCGCAGCTTTCCAGGTATTCGGGGTGAATGTGGATACAGCGTGCCTTGAACTCTTCCGTGGTCCCGGCTGCGGTGATTTCGGTTTGCTCCACAGCCCGTGAGAAGTCTTCTGGAAGCAGCGTCCACGATTCCGGCAGTGATACGTCTTCGAGTGCCAGAGTGATCTCCGCTTCAAGCCTGACGGCGGACTTCTTGCGTCCTGCTTTCATGGTGAACTGATTGTCCTTGATCGCGATGTCGATTTCATCGTCATTGATGGCTTCGACCCATCGCATCAGGGGTTCAGCAGCAACCGCCCCCGTGATGTCGTCAGGAAGTCCGGACTGAGTGCGAACACAGATTTCGCCGTTGAAAGCGTAAGCCCACGAATCCTGAAAAACGACCGCCTTACTCTGCTCCAATGTTCCCTTCTTTGACAATCCAGGTTGAACACGACCAAGAAGATTCAGGAACGTCTCTCGGTTGATTCGATGAGTCATACATACTCCGTGGAACTACCATCCGCACCTACAAATCAGGCACGGTTTAGTGACAATTCTATGGCAGGTCACATGCTTCCGCGATTACGAACTCGTCGCGGTGGGAATGGTTTGAGTGGTTCCGCAGGGAATCGAACCCTGTAGCAGTGCGTTTACGCCTCCGCACCATCAGCCCTTTTTTGCCCCCGCTTTACACAGCACCTATCGCTGCTTCATCGTGGGATGGGTTTTACGTTGTCCCCAGCAACGCCCGGAACCTCCGTGCCGCTGTGTCTTTCCACTGCGGCGGTAATGTCACAGGTGTCCAGGCCATTTCGGGTGACTGTCCCCACACTACGTCGCCTGGCTTGACGCTACTTCCCCCTAGTCGTCTCAGGGTTTTCGATTTCCGGCTTTTTCATTCCCTCTTGCGAGGGCGGGTCGATCTCCAAGACCAGTTCGCGACGGAAAAGTTCTGTGTTCCATCATCCCCGACAACCAACTCCCCTGCTCCGAAATCGCTTGAACGGACAGAGGGTAGTGACCCGTTCATTCTTCAATCCCACCAGGGGAATCAGTGGATCGGTCAGGATCAGCCCCTCGACGTAATAATCGACGGCGGGCATGTTCTTCAGGTAAACTTTGATGTCGACCGTTCCTTTGGGCCAGTTCGGTCCGAATGACCACGCGAAGATGTTCCCCTTGACGGCACATTTACCCTTGTCGAGTAATTCAGGTTCCAGACTCCAGATCTCGTAATTCACCGGCTCGTTTTCCGGTTCGACGGTTCCGCTGAATCCCCAGAACCCCCCTTTGCCCATCGGGACGGTCTCGTTGTCTTCCGGGACGTTGATTTTCAGTTTGTTGACGAGGGACTTGCTGGAAACCACCTTTCGTTCAGGAACAAGGGAAGTCGCAACCGCGAAGATCACTACCAATCCCATCAGGGTTTTCATCAAGTGCTCCATGCGTGAAAAAGTTCTGACCCCTAATCAAAGATCTTGGAAGGAATCGAACCTTCCGTCTCTGGCTATTGAACGTGGCCTGACCGGTACTACGTGCTGCGTTGATAGCAGCATCATTTAACCAGCGGAGCCTAATTACGCCAGCGGGTTCACCAGAACCACCCCAAGAGCAACTGCTCGACTTTGCTAACCATGTGTGACTGTCAAGCAAGCCACACTTGATTCCCTCCGATGACACCAAATAAAGTCAGGACTCGCCAGTCACGCCCGCACCTCAAGAGATCGCACCTTCTGACCAACGAGTCCTGACAGTGGTAACGCCGGGACTCGAACCCGGAACATCAGGGTTAGAAACCCCGTGCTCTATCCATTTGAGCTACGCTACCAATCCGAAGCAATCAAAGTAGTGAGTTCCTGAGTCGCACAGGACGTCTCATCACACCTTCAGGGGCAGATCGCTAGCAACCTTCCCCCGATCCGGCCGGATAACTTTGACTGCTTCGGCACCACTCTTATAGTCCACATTTCCGTGAAAGGCAAATTAAACGGAACCGTATTTTTTTCTTTTCTTGGCTCCGGGTTGAGGAGTCTTGCCCCTCCCATTCAGGAAATGCCCCCACTTGCCCGCGTAGGGACCACGAGTCACCTTCTTCTTCCAGACGTACAAGCCATACACCATCCGCAGTCGGGTGGGGACGTGGTTGTTGACGGTGTGGGTCAGGGACTTCTCAGTCTTCTTCGGAAACTTGAGTCCCAGAAGCCTGACAAGCTGTGCCTTCGTGACGCAGGAATCCTTCTGCCCTGCCTCTTTCAGAATACGAACGATTTCGTAGGCCACCCCTTTGGTCGGTACAGGGAGGGGGCTGGCGTCGTAGTGAGCCACCATCTCATCCCAGGTCATGTCCTTGTTGCCGACACGGTAGACACCCTTCTTCCGCTTCTTCGCCTTCAGTGGTTTGCGGCGGACGTACTTCCGCTTCGGTTTGGGCTGTGGGGGTGGGATGAGAAGTTCCGGCTCTGTGCAGGTGCCTGAGAACAGTTCATTGATCTCGTCATCGAATTCTGTCTCGATTTCCTCGATGACACGATCGACCTCTTCATCGGGGGCTTCAATCACGGAAACCGCTGGATCACGGTTAATATTCAAATTCGTATCCAGCAGTCCTTCCACCCCACTCGCCCGTTCTTCGCTCCTATCAACCGGGAGCAATCGGTCTGATTCAACCGTCCCTGAAAGAGGAGGAGTCTCCACGACATTCGACCCGTCGTGGTGGGTTTGAAGAGGAGTTGGTTCCAGTGGAGTGTCCCCCTCCTCCAAAAGATCGGGGATGCCATTCACGACACTGTCACCACTTTCCAAAGCAACGTGATCTTCCGAACCATCGGAATTCACCAGAACAACTTCCACAGTCGCCGGGGGAGCTTGGGATTCCCGAACTTCTGGCTCGACGTCGTCAACCACTTCCACCGTCCCTCCTCCAAATTGATGAGCGTAAATCTTATCGTAAAGGTCCAAATCGTCCTGGGACGACTTCAAGGACTCCACCTGTTCCGGTGATTCCAGGAACTTGGTAATTCCCGTTCCCTCGTTCACGCGAACGGACAGCTTGCCCACTGGCCACGATCCTGCGTCGGGGACTCCGATGGTTCCCAGAAGTTTCACCAGTTCTGAACGAGATACCAACATCGCTTGCCTTTTGTCGTGACCACGCCGAAGCCGTGTTACGGCAACTAACCCGCCGCAATGGGGTACTAGTATCCTACCCTGTAATACACATAAGGCAAATTCATTTCGAGTCACGGTCTGACTTTATCGCGAACGTTGCTTGCTTCTCTGTGTCTTACAGGGGTATAGTATTTGCACACAAGACGCTTCGCCCGACTGGAGGTGACAGAATGACTCGGGAAGATCGACTCCGACTGGCTGAGTTCCTGGCGAGGGAACCGCTCGTCTCTGAAGAAGAAGCTCGCAGCGAACTGGGACTGACTCCGAAGTGGATGGAAGAATTATCTTCCCCGACCACTCCGGAACCGAAAAAGGAAATCCGTCGTCCTTCGGATCGAAAGCCAGTGCTTGCCTAGAAAGAACTGAGCAGGCACGGCTGACCGATTGCCAAACAGCCTGCGTACCACGCACATCGGTTCTCACCGAATTCCAGTCCACGCCCCACAACCCAGTTTCTCCGCGACAGACCTAGTTGTTTCTCTTTGGGGGTCTGATTGATTCCCACCATTCCCGTGACGAATGCCATCTTCAGGTGATATCCCCCAATGTGTTCCCGTTTCAACACGCGAGCTTCAAACCCTTCCCGATTACACTGAGTCGCGGTCAGGACGAGCGTGTGTCGCTTCTGGGACATCGAACGCATCGCCATCCAGGTTTCCCTTTCCTGATCAAGCTTATCCAACTTCCGGTCGATGGGTGCCGCTAAATCCGCGTAGTCAAAACAAACGATGTCGGGGAAGAATCCGTCCCTGGCACACTCATCCAGAATCGCGTCTGCCGCTGTAACGGACAGTGTCCCGGCTGGATTGTTCCATAGTTTCAGATGACCACTCTCTGCCATCTGAGCGAACACTTCCCTGACGTGGGGAACTGTGATGCACGTCCGGTCTTCCCACTCCACTGCCACGTCAGGCATTTCTCCGTCGTTCGATTCCAACTTGACCGGCATCGGAATCCGCTTGGTCCTGTTCCCGTCCGCATCGAATGGACGCTCCGTGGACCGGCAAGCAAAGCGAATCATCACGTCTTCCCGCGTGTCGTCGCCCATCTCAAAGTAAGCCACCTTCAGTCCCTGCTGCACGGCTCGAATGGTGATATCCTGAAGGTCGTATGACTTCCCCCCTTTTTCTTTGGACAAGAAAGACACGAATCCACCCCTGCGAAGGGCTTTGTCGTAGAAATTCCCCATTGCACCGGGAAGTTCCAGCATGGACTCCGTTCGCCTCTCGAAAGCGGCTTCCAGTGCTGCCTGGTCCGTCAGGACGTCGATTCCTGAACCAAGTCCCAGTTCAATCTTGCGGCTTTTCTCTACGAGAGCATGAGCCTGCTCGACGTCCCCACGTTCCAGGCAAGCTGTCATCTGGGCTGCCAGGTCTTTCAGACGGACACCCTCGAAATACCTCCCCGCGATGTCGAGCAGGTGATCCGGGGTAAGCTGTTGTTTCAGTCTTTCGGTTTCCGCAGATAGCCCCGACAGGAGACTTCCCACTGCTCCCACAAGTTCAGCGTCTTTGTTGGTGTCGGCCCACTCGTGGAAGTACTGCTGGACGGCACCTTTCGGGGCGGTGTTATACTTTCGATAATGAACAACTGCCCACTGTACGATAAGATTCGCATGTCGGGAACTGAAGAGTCCATGATCTTTCCATTTCTGGGCGACTGCCGCGAGGACTTTCTTTGACACGATGCATCCAATCATCACCTGACGTTCTGCTGTTCCATCGCGTTGAGTGACTTTCATGGTGGACGACCTTCCGTGATTTCTTATGTTCCTGCCAGTTCAAAGGTCAACGCATCCAGCCCTACTAACTGCCGTCCGAACGCCACACACGCCTGCGAGATGTCTTCGTGAGCAAGTTCTTCTGTATCGTACTGATAGTCTTGAAAATCTACTTCAGAAGGATACGTATAGTCAACTCTCCCCTTGAGCAGCATCTTGAAGGACATCGGCAGGGCAGTTCCTGTCCCATCGTGGTGAATTCTGAGGGATGTCCCAATCCGAATAAAAGTACCCGGACGTTGCAGATATCCCCCCACAACTAAATCCGTCAACTTCACATGCTGAACCGGATGATGACGAAAGATCACCTTCGCCAGACGCATGAACTCCATAACGGTAATTTCGATTCGATGAAAGAAGCCACGACGGAACTCCCACGCATTCATTGACCCAACGAGAGGACTCCCTACTTTGTCCCACGTCTTTGACCAGTGATACAGATCCTTCGACCACGCTGGATGAAGTAACTCAGCCGAACGCTTCACGAGCGGAACGGCGGAATTCTCGCACATCTCGCGGTTGTGGTAACTCAGAAAGTAACTGGAATCGAATGTCGCCAGTTGACACTGAACACGAATGAACTCGGCTTTCTCGGGCTGGTTGTTCTCGTCCAACCAGTCAGCGTAGATGAGCCGCACGTCGTTGTCGGTCGGATTAAGGAGAATCCCCTGATGGAGTGCTTCGCCGTCAGTCATTTCACTTCCTCCAAGACTCGATTCCACGACCCGTCATCTTCCCCCGCCCATCGGATAAGGATTCCCTTGAGGTAACTAGATGCCAGGTCATGCGTTGGCGTCCACGTATGGGGAACCAGATCTCCTGACCACTCTGCCCACCTTCCGTACTTACGATGAACCGACTTGAAGAAATCCGTCAGGTATCCCGCCACATCCAAGTAGACGACCAGTTCCCGATAAGCGTCCTTCACTTTCGGATCGGTCGACGTGGCTAGTTTGGACTTGAAGGACTTCAGGTTCTGAACCGAACGGCAGACAACACCCCGAAGTTGTTTCTCGGTGTTGACGAGCCAAGTCAGTTCCTGAGTCATTTCCAGAACGTCCCTTTCCTCCTGAGACAGTTCCGCCTGTTTTCCGTCAAGCAACACGGCTCGTTCAATCTCCTCCCCGATCCAGTCCCAGTTGTTACGAAAGTCGTCCCCGCTCTGGACCTTCGGACGTTCGATCTTGAGTTGGATGTACTTGTTTACACGGGTGACGACGACTTCTTCTCCATGCTGATTGATGAGAAGCTCGAACGCCTTCTCCCAACGGGCTTGACGCTTGCGGGTCCACCCCATCGCCTGAATGTGATCCCGAATCTTTTCGGCCATGCCGCGTGCGAGAATTCCCGCTCTGTCTTGCTTGGCGGTCCCGAAGTCGATGTCGAAAGTGTCATCCATCTTTCTTCCCCACCAAAACCTTCTGGAGTGCCAGTCGGGTCTTGTTAATCCAGTCCATGTAAAGAGCATCCAGATCGTCACCCATTGCCACGGCACCGCCAGTTTCCATGATCTGCACAGCCCCGTCCACCACACGATTCTTGATCGCGTTGTCGTACCGGATGCCCGCGACCATCGCATCGAACATATCAGTACAGGCGGAAATCAACTTGGCGTTGGCTCTCCCTCTCCGGTCTTCCGTGCCCGATGTAATCACGAAGACGTGAGCCAGTTCTGACCATGCGTTCCTTCCTGACGCACTGTCAATCTTGGCGTAGGGAACGTGACTTTCCCGATCATCGTGGTAGAGTACTTCCTGCTCCTCGAAATCCGGAAACTCGACTGTCCACGGACCCGGAGAGAACTGTGGATAAATGGAATCCACATCACACAAGTCCGATTCCAGCTTCGGATCGATTGGCACAATTTCCAGTTTCGGATTGATGGGAACGATTTCAGACATCACGAGGTCTCCATTGGATTGATTTCAACGACAGGCTTCTTGCTATCCATCCCCATTCGCATCAGGGGCTGCTCCGACTCTAGCACGGGACTAACCATCTTGCTGGTAAAAGAACTGAAACAGCGAAAATCCTGCACGAATCCTTTCCACAAAGAAATTTCCATCGAACAGGCGTAAATCTTCGATTCATTCCGGGAACGCCACCCCACACCTTCCAGACCAATTCGCATCCACACCTTGCGTCCATTGACCATAAAAATGGGATTTCCCTGAATGTACGAGTCCATCGAACCCACGCGATACGGCTTGTGAAGCTTCAAGGTCGCGGGAACAAGTCTCTTCCAGTTGTCACTGACCCACTTGTACCCGGCTCGGGGCATTCGATCCGTGCCTCCTACTTTCATCGAGCAGGACACTCGTATGAATTCAACTGTCGCCTTTACCAAATCGTCCGTGTCCGGGGATGCGTGTTCCTCCAGCCAGTCCCCATACATCAGCCGGGGCACGTCTTCCTGGGGATTGGCTCGAATCGCATCGAGTAGTGACTGACATTCCATCTGGTCTACACCCCTTGACTCCTACAAACCGGGAGCAATCGGATTACTTTTCATCAACGGGACGGGTCGTTGAAGTGCGGACCCCTTTTATGAAACCACGTCCGAACCTTCCGGTCCTGTCACCGACCTGCTCCCCGATATTCTCCGCGTCAGGAAGAATAATCTTGGGTTTTGGTTCTGGTGGGGGAGTGGGCTTCCAGGGCTGAAACACGAACAGGAACAAACTGACAACGAACACAACACCCAACAAAATCAGCCATCCAGGGGGTTTTTCATCGTTTCTCATGGAAATCCTCACTTCGACTTCTTGCGTTTCCGTGTCTTCTTGGGTTCCGGGGGAGGTGGATTGACGAACTCCTCCACCTGGATTTCCAGTGCCTCGTACCGCTGCATGTCCTCTTCCCAAGCTCTTTTACAAAGTCGGTACTGAACCGGAGTCAAAACGAACCGCTGCTTCACTTTGACACGGAATTCAAAGACTTTCTGCCAATCTTCAGCGGACAAGAAGGTTTTCTTGCGTGTGACATCCATTCGTGGGCACTCCTGTTCATGCGTCTGGGATTTGCAACTACGAACCGGTTGCAATCGGCTACGGCCTACTAGAACTCGGCAGAAAGTCTTCTGGGGACACTTCACCCGCTTCTTGCTGCTTATCGTCTGCCATCCGAACCAGCCAATTGCCCAGTTTCCGCAGATCCTTCGGCGGAATGCCACACACAGCGAATGTGGCGGTTCCTGTGGTGATGTGGAAGGTCAGGACAAGAGGATTGCCCTTCTCGCCTGTACCCTCACCCTGAACCGAGAAGTCGGTTCCGTCTTCTTTGACATCGCCTTCCCAGTGAATGCCGCCAGGGAAGGACACTTCGTTGTGGAATGCCATGAGATTCTCGGGTTGGGTAAAAACAAAGCGGATGTCGGCTGCTCTTTGTGGGACTTCCGACTTGCCCATCCGGTGGACCCGATACCGCAGGACTGGTCAGTCGCTCGGGTCAACACGACTGAAACAACCCTAGCACACAATTTCCTGAAAGGCAATTTTCCACTCACTTTATTTCGGCCAACTCGTCACATTCGGAATTCTTGTCTCTTGGTATCCACTGAACTTCCCATTCTGTATCAATCTTCGCCAACAGCTTCCAAGCAGTCTCCCGAAGTGGTTTCAGATGGTCCGCCTTGATCTTCCAGTTGCCCACCAGCGTCTCCAGGACGAGCTTGGAGTCACCTTCAATGCGAAGGGTGTCAGGTGATGTACAGAGACAGGCAATCCATCGTAGGCCAGCGATGAGGGCTTCGTATTCCGCTGTGTTGTTGGTTTGGGTGGGTAGTCTGGAGTTACCCCGACCCTTTGCGATGGGGTGATTGTCAAGAGTGTGTAAGGTCCATCCGAATGACGCTCTGGCTTCGGGTGTTCCATTACCCAGGCAACCACCATCGAAGCGAAGGATCAGGTTCAGGAGTTTCATGATTTACCTTAATTTCCAATCCCTGTACGTACGGGGGGGATTCCCCTGTCAGCAGCACTATTAGATGGCATCTAAGAGTAACTGTCTGATAGTAGGTGAGCTTACCGGGTGATCTGCTCCAAAGCCCTTTAAATTGCCGTGTCTGGGTTTAGTAGCGGTGTTTTAGGATCAAAGTCCTTGTGCATTTTGTCACCGGGACGTATCCCCCCATTCGGGATCGACTACCTTCCGTTGCCCGGCATAAACCTTACCCGAAACTGGGCAGGTTAACCCGCGTTTCCCCATTAATGGACAACCCTTTGACAGGTTCAATCCACCAGTTGTTTCCCCCGGATTTCGGTCCGGGGCAATCTGGCACTGCGGCTCCGACCTCGCAAAAGCAATAACCTGGCGATCTTTTAAACCAGGTGGCTTCCCCCACGACAACCCTCCTCGCCTTCCGTGAGTGAGCACGGTTTCATCAGTCCGGGTAGGCACTGAACTCACGCAGCGGGCGGTTCCGGTTGGACTGGGGCACACTTCCGTTTTGGTTCAGGATGACGTCCGTGAGACTCACAACCTGCATCACTCGAAATCTTTTTGGGTACTTTGGATTTGCCTTGCCGAAATGCCGTTTGAAGTGCTATTCTTCAGTTACGGGAGTCCGGTCCGATTCACCGACATACCCACTGTCGAAACGGCGTGATGCACCGAATCTGACAGGCTCAGAAGGGAAGGGGCGAAAGCTCTTTCCCTTCTGTGTTTCATAGGTTATTCACGCCACGAGCCAGAATCAAGCCTAAAATTCCGCCGCTTCTTCTTCCGCGTCGTTCTATTCTCTTGGAAGCACGAACTCGATTCCTGGCCATTCCTTATTCAAAAGCCGTTTTCTCACCACTTCTTCCAGAATGTCGTGATCCCTGGCTTGCTCCCAGCTTTCACGAGAAACAAGTTCTCGTCTTCGACAACCATCAAAACGACCGCAATACATCTTGTTTTCAGGGCTGTAGTTGACAACCAGACGAGGAATCGTGGACAGCGTCACCTTCCCGACCGGGTGGGCATCCGTGATCGCGTCCCCGTTATCTTTCCAGCCGTACTGCCCGTCCCAGGGACAGTGAACTTCCGAAATCAGCCCACGGTGGAAGAGAACACCCATGTTGGGCACGAAGGGCAGCGTGCCGGAATTGATGCAGTATCCTGCTAGAGCAGGAAAACTCCAAGAAATCCAGTTGCGTTCGTAATCCTTGACTTTTCCGGACATGAGCGTGGACTGGCCCAGCAGAATCGCGTTAGCGTGCATTCGGTCTTGTTCAGCATTCGCACAGGGATTGCAGAAGCCACAATTCCCACGGAATACTTTGTCTACAGGCGAATTTCCGTGGAATTCGTCGTAAATCGTCTCGTATCGTGGATTCCGGCACAGGAACCCCTTCGCAATCTTCACCTGAAGTCGAACGAACGTGGCCCAGTTTTCCTGCCCGTCACGCTCCAGAGCATCTGCGAACTGCTCCCGCCGTTCATCCGACGTCGGAGACGCCAACACACGCTGTCGGGCGGCATCCAGGGGCTTCTCTTGGTCGTCCAAGAAATCCGCGTAGATACCCCGACAGGCACGCTGTTCCTCAGCCGTGGTCAGGGAACGAATCTTGGTCAGGAAGTCGGTGGAAGACGTCATTAATCGGCCTCCACCACGACTGTTCCACTCTCTTCGTCACTCAAAAAGTAAATGGAAATTTCCTGACCATTGGCGAAGTGGAGAACAACTTCATCAGAAGTCTCTACACAAGAGTGTTCGTCTTTGCGGTGCTCCACGTCAATAAGTTCCGATCCACCGCACAGTTCCATGATCTGCTTTCGATCCACGATAATCTTCGTCATGTTAGTTCCCCAATTTACTCCTAGCTGAGTATTTCCCTAAGTTCCTGGATTTCCCAGTCCGCCGCGTCTCCCGGATCACCCGTGGAAAGCTCCACGTTGAGTGTTTCCCCTGGATACACGCTGAGCAAATCTAGCATCCTTTCGGCTGCGATGCGTCCAGGAGCGTCAGGGTCCATTACAATTATTCGTTTGGGGTACTTGGCGATCCGGCACACCTGAATCTCGCTGAACGCGGTTCCGTAGGTGCAGACACAGCCGGGTCCGACACGCAGAGGACCGAACGGACCTTCAGTTACCAGAATGACATTCCCGACGAAATCTTCCCCTAGAAGCGTTGCCTTCAAATCCACCGACTGTTCCGAAGGCTCAGCGGACAGGTATCGCAGGGGGGAGTTTCCGCAGTGTCGGCTTGTCCACGTCACCGGCTTCTTCTTGACGTGGACCGGGATGAAGATCCTCCACGCATGAGTCGATTCCGGTCCGATTCCCTGCACTTTCCAGGTGTCCGCCACGGCATCCGGGTCCAGATGTCGCTTCTGAAGGTATTTCCGGTGTACGGGAAGAAGTTCACCTACTCCGGGGGGTGGAGTGTACGTTCCTGATGCTTTGGTGTGTTGTGGTTCGTCAAACGTCATCCAGGAGGATATTTGCCCCAGAAGACGCAGGACGTCGCGTAATGGACGTCCTGACGCAGCAGAAAGGGTCTCACCAATCTTTAATTTTCCACAGACGAAGCAGGACACGCCGAAGGATCGGAGGTTGATCCCACAGCGGAATCGGTTGGAATTGGGGGAGCATAGAGGGCAGTCCAGACCGCACCATCCAAGACGAACGTGGTGGTGCGATTCCGGTTCCCGATATTCGATGGAGAGTTCACGAAGAAGGTCGAAAATGGTCATGGAGAAGACTCAGCAGAATGAACACCCATCGTATCGGTCTTCAGGTTCTTCAAAAGGGATGACGCCATCGGCCAGCAGGTCGGCCCACACGTCCGCTTCACTTCGGTGTTTGTTCGGTTCGACCGGAGTTTGTCGCACTCCATGACGGGTATCAGTGGTTCGCAACCATCCTACTTCTGTCGGATTGTAATGAGGATTGCTGGGAACTGCGTCCGTAACACAGACTTCCATTACGTCTGGGTGATGTTGAATGACAGAAAGTAGCCAATCCGACGGCACTTTTCCTGTATAGACCTTCCCTCTTCCGTGGCATATCTCACAGTCACTTTTTGCACCCTTTCCCCTTACCAAGCACGAGCAGTTCACTTCGTCTTCCTGAACACACTCCTCCAACGTCGCGTAGACTCGTTTCATGCCACGGTGATACTCGACTTTGTGTTTATAACTCCACGACTTCGCTTTTGAACTATATCCTTCGGTTATGGGGATACTCTGCGTCAGTCCGCCCGCATCGCCAGTTCCGTAACAAGAATGACAGCGAACTGTAAACCCCAAAGAGTCCGTCCGATTGCTCTTGCCACTACCACCACACTTTTCACACACCGGCCCCTTCCGCCACGTATCGGCGTACTGTTTGAGAATGGCGGATTCACGTCTCTCCAACTCGACGTACTCAGGATTTGGCACCTGAGAATACGATTCATCACGGTCAAAAGACTTATATGTGTGTGGCATGAGACACTGAATCTGAATCAATTCCCCTTTCGCCTGTTGTGATTCGTCACCGTGCTCAAGCAACCAATCCGCTAGCATAAGCCGGGGCATGTCCTCATCCGGGGCGGAATGTATGGCGTTGATCAAAGCGTCGTAGTCACTCACTTTTGTTCCTCTGTGATCTTGTACCACAACACAGACTTCAAAGCCTTTGACAGGGCGGTGTTGGCAAGTTCGATAGTCTTGTAGTCAACGTGCGGCAGTTTTTGCCATATGATGTTAGGTATTCTAGCTTGATCCACCGTCTGATGAGCAGACTCGCCGTACCAAGAGAATCCGTGCCGTGATTCCGCTGGCACCCGATCCACCGGCATCACACCCGTGAGCGTGGGGCTGAAGTTGGCGTGCAGGTAGCGGGCGTAGTCAGTAAGTTGCCAGTGCTGCCCTGTTCGATCTTCCCCATCGCCGTTACATCGAAGATTGAAATCGCCACCGTGCCCATGCTGAGAGCACCCCTCGCCTGAACAGTAGCGGCAGTGACTTGGCTCCAGCACGCTCGCAATCGTTGGCACACTGACGCAAGCCACGTAGCCCGCTCGCCAAGTGCAGGGGGCTTTGCCTGTTCCGGAGCAGTCGGGACAAGGCATTTCTCTGACATGCCCTACCCCGCGCCCTTGACCGTTACAGGTGACGCACTTCGGCAACCAATCGGGGTTTGCCGCGATGATGGCGGACTCGCGGTTCGCCCAACCAACCTTCTGCTGGCTACTCGCGCTGCCCCACAGGGCATTAGCGGCGACTTGGACGCGGATTAGCTCAGCCCGGTCAGCCCGGCTCGTGTCGGGGACGAAGCCTGTACCTTTATTGTTGTCGTCTAGAATTCCTCCATTAGTTCGCTTGCCGCCGCAGTTCATGCATGGAACGTGGAAGCAGGAGCCAGGTTGACCGGCTAAAAGCCAACCCAAACCACCACCGTTTTCTGTCTTGTAGTTTGGTGCACACTTCGGGCACGTCTTATACACGCCCTCACTAGTTTCTTGTAGATGGTCCGCTAACGCCAATCGCAACCCTTCGTCATCGGGGCTTTCGGCAATGGCACGCATAAAAACGTCATCATCGGTAGTTGTGGTCATGGTCCACCCATCCTTAGTCTACTCAGGTCGGGTTCTTCGCCACGCATCAGTTGCCGTACTTCCCAAGCCGTCAGTGGCTTACCGTAATACACGTCCAGCCAATCGTCACCGACTGGCATTTGAATGTAGCACAGGTCTCCATCTACTCGCCGAACGACGAAATAGAGGTTCGGGTATTGCGGCATAGGCACCCACCGCCAGCCCACCTTCGGTTCGGTGTTGGGCGGGAACAGGTGTCGGGGTATCGGAGCCGCTGTCGCGGGTGACGCGGCGAGTAGCAGGATGAGCAGGGCGGTGAGCTTCAAGACTTCGCCTCCGATTCAGGTTTTCCTTCCTGCAACTCCTCTCGCCGAAGAACCGCCTGGCAGTGGGGACATCGCCAGAGTTGCCTCGCAAGCCAGAACCGGCCAGCATCTTCGAGACTAACGCCCGACTCCCTTTTGCATTCGGGGCAGGTCGCAGTGTAAACGTGTTCCTTCAGAGGATTCCGCATCACTTCGCCTCCGTGAGTTTGGCATAAGACGCGAGAGCGGGACTTAGATCCCTCGCGTCGAGCATTCCCCAATTGCAATCGATTCGTGGGTTGCCGTCAGTGAGAATCATCCTGGCACGGGTCATCCGCTCGATAGCCTCTGTTAGCTTTGTCGCCAGTTCACCCGCGACCCGACGCGCCTCAGAGTCGGACTCTTTGATGCGGGAGCAAGAGTCGAAGTTTCCGTCAGCCTGCCTTTTCTCGTCTGCCACGTCTTGTTTCAGCCGCTGGTTTTCCAATCGGAGTTCAGCAAGTTCATGATGCGCTCTATCGGCCTCAGAAGACTGAGTATTGCATTCATCCACGCACCCGTTTAACTCAGTCTTCAGCCGGTCGAATTCAGCTTTGGTCTCCGCGAGAAGGGCACGCAAAAAAGCATCCGACTTACTGAGCCGCTCGTTCTCAGCCCGTAACTCGTCCACCTCGCTGGGAATCAGCACGCCCCGCTTGCCGTGTTCGGGGCATGTATCGCCGTGATGAGCACTGGACCACTCGCAGGTGCAGGCGAACCCGTTGCGACCGGACCAGTCCACGCCGACGTCAGGACCACGCATGTCAAACCCGAATGATCGGGCTTCTTGATCTGTCATTTCCGCAACTCCTTATAGACAATTAACATACAATGCAGGTTGTCTCTGTTAGATCTCTTTCATAATCATGGCCCTGTCAATCTGCCCCAGAGCCACCAATCGCATGATCTGATACAAGGCTTCAGTTTCATTCGGAGCGTCAATCACGCCCATCAAAACCACGGGGGGAAGCGGGTATGTAGTAATTCCCCATGTCCACTTGCCATCCTTCAAGCAAATGAATTTGTGCTGGACGCACACCATCTGACCGTCATCTCCGATATCGACAAACTCTACCTCTGGTGGATTAACGAAGAGCAGGCAACACAGCCGTTCGGTTTCCGCTTTGAGTTCTTCCACGTCACCTTCCCTCCAATACAGGTTCCATCAGTCGATTCAGTTCCGCCTTCAATTCTTCGATCAACTCATCAGCCCTGGCAACCCCTTCCGGGTCGTGATCGTTGTCACGCCAGTACTCGGCTCGTCGTTGTTCGTTGGACAGTTTCGCGATTTGTTCACTGATAGTGATCATGGGCGTTTGTGCTCCGTTGTTTACTTCTGCACGCTCTCATAGGGCCACCTGGCAAATCCATCGCATACCCACAGTCCATCCTCAAATTGATAGACTTTTCGTCCAAACTGGTCTGCCAGACCAGTTTCTTGCCCAATTAACTCCACGCCATCAAACCGAACAAAGGTGATTTTCTTTTTCACTTTCGGTCTCCTTTGGTGTTCTTTCTGGACCGCTGAATCCTACTCCACTCCGGATGGAATGCAAACGGAAGAATTGCCTTTTAGGAAAATAGACACATCCCTGGTCAAAATTGCCTTTTCGGTAAATTCATCGCAACCATTGTTGACGGTACATGGATCGTGTTCCATACTTCCGGTGTCTGAAGAACAAACCCACACAAGACCCGCACCGGAGAATACCATGAAGACGCAACGATTCATTGCTATTGGGACTCAAGTGATTGTCAGGAACCACAAGAGCACGCAGGCTGTTGCTCACACCACGAAGACAGAACTGGATGTGACGGCTGAACGGAACCTTCAGAATGATGTGGAGTGTCCCCTGACGGGTGAGCAGGTGTGCCGGATCAGCCGTGACGGGTTCGACGTGTTCTTTCCATTGTTCAAGGTAAGAAGCCGCGTCGTAATCGAAAGTGGTGATGTGGATGAGTCATTGTTGAATGAACAATTGAGCATGTTACAGTACGACGTGCCAGCCCGTGGTCCCAGTGCCGGATTCTCCCCCTGTGCCCGTCTGTACGGTGTCGCGGTTCCCATGACGGAATCCGTATGGCTGGTGCGGAGTGGAGACGTCCCGTGGAACTTTATCAACGAAATGCTCGACATGGGCGTGTCAGTGGACGTGACCAAGCTCGACCCCTCCGAAACGCGGAACAAGGTTGCCCGTGCGTTGCAATTCTTGGAAGACAAGCTGGCCGAAAAGATTGCCAATGCCGAAGCGTCGATGGAGAGAGCACGTCAGAAGCTGGAACGCTCAGAAGCAGACGGAGTGACAGAAGAAGACGCCCTGGAAGCCTTCAATCGTCAGGCGGCAGTCATCGAAGCCAGGCTGCGGAAGTGGCTCAAGGATGTGGACACGGGGACCAGTCGATTCGGGATTCACGGCAACGCTTTCCACCTGAGTCGTCTGGGTGACCGTGCGACGAGTCTTCGGAGTGCAATGAACGAACAGGCACGGGCTTATAGCCGTGCAACGGAAGTTCTGGCTCAGGTGGGGACGTCGGACGCTGCGGCTCTGGTCACTCTGGCTCAGAATGATCAGCTTCCGGTGGTGGTTCTGGCCGAAGCCCTTCACGATGCGGGACAATCGGACATAGCCGAAGCCCTGCAAGCCGCGTTCAACGAAGAGAACGAGTTCAGTCTGGTTGGTTCCGACGACGAAGAGTAAGGATGATTTCCAGGGGAACGGATTCCCCGCTTTCTTGGAGAAATGAAATGGAACTTGAAATCCGATTGACAGCAGAAGGCACGGTATTCACGGAGAAGTGTCGCCACATGGTTGATTTTCAGGAACTGAGTGTGTTCTGTCGTGGGATGCCCCCAATTATCCTGAGTCAGGTGATCCACTACGCCAAAAGCAAAGTGACGTTCGCACGGTACAGACTGTCATTCGGACCACGCGGCGGTCCCAAGATCGAGCAGTTGGAGAGATTTGACGATGACGAAAAAGAACCGTCTACTCCGAATCCTCTTCTGGAAATCGTATAGAAATTGCACGACGCTCTGGTCGAATACGACGAACACGGAATTGCAACTGGATACCTGAAAAGTCTGAACCAAGCTCGTGAAGTTCTTGGACTACCGTCCTTGAAGGAGAGAGATTAGTGGCAAAGAAAAAACAGAAGGGGATTGTCGTTCCACACTCGCCTGCCCCGTGGCGATGGCACGACAACGGACGGGACTTGCTAGACGCCAACGGGAAAGTCCTGTTGCAAATCAGTGATCTTCAACATGATGCAGACGCCAATGTCACGGTGGCAGGACCGGCTCTCGTGGCCGCGTGTAACAGAATGCGAAATGCGATCCTGAATTGGGGTCCGACTGACGATGGAACGCCCGAAGGACAAGAAGTCGAAAATGCCCTGGACGGACTCATGGAAGCTCTTTTGTACGCGAAGTACGGTATTCAAC
>Ga0075363_100000010_pt1 | contig 44678 bp, 36 predicted proteins | sample EndMetdeltDD1763_FD_71470 | JGI IMG/M metagenome (GOLD analysis project Ga0075363, IMG submission 71470) | Populus endosphere microbial communities from Tennessee, USA - Endosphere MetaG P. deltoides DD176-3 | ecosystem: Host-associated > Plants > Roots > Endosphere | place: USA: Tennessee...
TTACTTCAGCCTCAATGGCGCGACCCAGGCGGCCGGACAGAACATCGACGTCACGGCGGCCAATATCGGCACCCTCAACTACATCGGCGGCGCCGCCAAGGGCAGCGAAACCCTCTGGGCCCAGGTCTATGACGGCCAGGCCTGGAGCGCCTGGGCGAGCTGGAGCCAGGCCACTGTCCGGCTTACCAATGTGGTGCCGGTGATCAGCGGCGGCAGCGCCCAGCTGGGCGCGCAGGCGTGGCTGCAGGCGAAGAACATCCCCCTGAGCTTCAGCGACGCGGACGGCGACACACCCGTCACCTATGAAATCACCGACAACAACGCCGGCGCGAGCAGCGCGCGGCTCTGGCTGCCCAGCGGCTACCAGGCCCAGACCACCCTGACGCTCACCCAGGCGCAGTGGGACAGCATGTACATCCAGGGCGGCAGCCTGCGCTCGACCGACACCTTCACCGTGCGCGTCAACGACGGCATGGGCTGGTCCAACAGCACTACCTTCAGCGTCGCCACGCTGTACAACCGCGCGCCGACCGTCACCGCCAGCAACCGCATCGTCCACCTGGGCGAGACCGTGCAGGTGACCGACCTGTTCACCTACAGCGACGCCGACGGTGATGCGCCGGTGACCTACCGCATCTACGACAACAGTTCCGGCGCCGGGTCCTTCTATGGCTACGGCAGCCCGCAATCGGTGCGCTCCAACATCGACATCAATGCCGCGCAGATCGGCTCGTACACTTACCAGATGGGCAGCGCCACCAGCCTGATCGGCAGCAGCGAGCTCCTCTACGTGCAGGTCTACGACGGCCAGGTGTGGAGCGATTGGGCCTCGTTCACGGTCAGCGCCTACGTGGCACTGCCGACCAATACTTACGACGGCACGGCGGCCAACAATGCCCTGGCCACCGGCCTACCCGACACCATCTATTACGGCGGGCTGGGCAACGATACCTTCACTGCCACCGGCATCAACAGCAGCATCCTGGTCGGCGGCGCGGGCTCGGACAGCTACTACGTGGCGCCGGGCCAGGCCGTCACGGTGATCTACGACTCGGACAGCGGCGGGGGCAATACCCTGAGCATGCCGCAGTTCCTGAACGGCACCACCGGCTCGGTCGGCGTGATCGACGGGCGGCACCTGGTGCTGGCCGAATCAACCGGGCGCACGGTGATCGTGATCGACTGGCGGGGCGCCAACAACAATATCGACGGCTTCACCAACGGCGTCGTGAGCTGGAACCGGGCGGAAATCATCGCTAATTTCAACTTGGCACTTGCCAACCAGTTTCCCGGCGTCACTGTGCGCGGCTACACCTGGGAAAGCCTGGGCTTTTCCACCGCCGAGGTCAACGCCAAGATCCTCGAAGTGGCGCAGCACAACAAGGTGCTGCAGGCGCTGCAGGGCCGCCCCGACTACATCGCCGGCTTCGCGCCTTACGCCGTGCTGCCCACGGCTTACAAGGTTGAGGCGCTGGATGCGGGCGGCGCAACCGTCGCGTATTCCACCACCGACCACAACCGCACCGCCTACATTGGTCGTGGCGGCGCCGACGTGTTCAATCTCGGCGGCGGCCTGGACAGCATCCAGGTCGGCAACGGCGGTGGCGACAGCTACACCGCCGGCGCCAGCGGCCGCACCATCATCATGGATGTGGGCAACTCCACCGGCGATTCGCTCGTTATCAGCGCCGCGGCCGACTTCGCCAACAATACCCTGCTGGTCGACGGCCGCCACCTGCTGATCAAGAACACCGGCGGCGGCGCTACCCTGCTGCTGGACTGGCGCGCCGCCGCCAACCGCATCGAAACCATCAGCATCGGCGGCAACGCCTACAGTTTTGATCAGTTCGCGGCGCTGATCGATACCCAGATCGCCGCCGCCAATGTGCTGCCCGTGACCTGGGAGATGCTCGGCGCCTCCACCACCCAGTGGAACGCGCTGATGGCGCAGTACGCGGCCGTGGTCGGCTACGCGAATGCCGATCTGCACCCCACCGTGTCGGCAGGCAGCGCGTCGGTGCACAAGAACGACGTGGTCAACCTGTCGACGCTGCTGAGCAGCGCGGATCCCGGCGGGCCCGGCATCCTGCAGTACGAAATTACGGACGCCAGCGGTTCCGGCAAGATCATGCGCGGCGGCAATGTGGTCACCCCGGGGGCGGGCGGCACGCTGATCATCGCGCCGGCGGATTTGTCCCTGTATACCGTGGTGCCCACGGTCTCGGGGCAGTCGCTCAGTTTCTCGGTGCGCGTCACCGACGGCTACGCCACCAGCGCCGCCGCGACGGTGACGGTGGCCGCGGTCACCAACGCCACGCCGGTGATCACGTCCAGTCACCCGGTCGTCTACCCCGGCAACACCGTGTCGCTCGCCAGCCTGCTCAGCGCTGGCGACGCGGACGGCGTGATCACCCAGTACGAACTCTCCAGCCTGACCGGCGGCGCGATCCTGCGCCGCAACGGCGGCGCGCCGATCGCGCTCGGCAGCCCGCTGCTGATCGCCGCGGGCGAACTCTCCCAGTACACCCTGACCACGCCGGGCACGCCCAGCGCGGATTACGGCATCTCGGTGGCCGGCTACGACGGCTACGACTGGGGCGTTGCCACCGCGGTAACGGCCACCACCCGCTCGAACGTCGCCCCGGTGGTGAGCCCCGGCAGCGGCAACACGGTGCACGGCGTCGAGCGCATCGCCTTGGGGGCATTGTTCGGCGTCAGTGACGGCGATGCCGATCCGGCGACCAGCTACCAGGTGCAAGCCATCGCCGGCGCGCGGATCTGGAAAGACGGCGTGGTCCAGGGGGCCGGCCTGCTCACTATTGCCGCCGCCGACCTCGCTTCCTACAAGGTCAGCATCGACGGTTCCGGCGCGCCGATCGCCCTAACCGTGCGCGCCTACGACGGTTTCGCCTGGAGCGACACGGCCAGCGTCACCGCCGACCTGGCGATCGGCGCGCCGCAATACCTGGACTTCGGCCCGCGCGGCACCCCGCTCAATCTCGGCACCGTCGGCACCGTCGCCTCCAGCGTGCTGATTCCGAGTTCCGAATCGGTACGGCTGACCGACATCGTGCGCATCAATCCCGCGCTGGTGGGCCAGGTCACCAATATCGAATTCGCCGGCGTCAGCGCCAACGCCAGCTTTGCGTACCTGGCGGCGTCAAATTTCACCCGGCTGACCAACGGCGACGTTCTTGACTACTTCACCAATACCGGCAACCTCGATGGCCTGTACCTGCACAGCGGCAGCGGCACCGCGGTCTGGCAGGTGCGGGCGCAGACCGCCGCCGGCTGGAGCGACTGGACGCAGTTTTCCATCGTCACCGCCTCAGGCAACACCGAGATGGCGCAGGTGATGCCGCCGGATTTCGACGCCAACGGCACCCCGACTCCGGGTCGCCAGATCACCGTCGATGCCACCTCGCGCAGCTACGACGACTGGACCGGCTACGGCGATGGTGACATCTACCGCTTCTCGGTGACTTCCGGGTCCACGCTGCGTATTGAATTCTCCGGTCTGAGCGGTGAGATATCCGCCGCGCTGGTCAATACCAATCTCGGTACTTACGCGGGTTCGAGCGCAATCATCGGCGGAAACGAGATTTTCAACCAGGGCGGATCGTTCCATTTCACCACCGCGGGCGGCGTCCTGTTTTACAACCTGGCACCCGGCGACTATGCGCTCAACATCCAGAGCTACGGTCCCGGCAATACGCCGTACCGGCTTTCCACCACCTATTCCGACTTCAATACGCAACTGGCGCAGCTGATCCCGTTCGCGCAAACCTACGGCAGCTTTGCCGGCAGCCCGAACATACTGAGCCGTTCGAACGACAACCTGGTCATTCCCCTGGGCAACAACAGCGGCCTGTATATCGGCCGCCAGGGGAACGACACCTTCTCCAAGCTGCTCAACAATTCCGACCCCGTCAATGTCGCCCCGTACCACATCACCGTGATGGGCGGCGCGGGCGCCGACACTTACGACACCAACGGCCCGGGCAGCATGGTGATCCTGGAGGACGGCAATTCCGCCGGGGACGTCATCAAGATTTCCGGCTTGCAGCAAGCAGTGATAGTCGAAGGCCGCCACCTGCTGCTCACCTACATGGTGCAGACGCAGTACGGTAATTTCCGCAACACCACCCTGCTGCTGGATTGGCAGAAACCCGAAAACCGCATCGAGACCTTCGATTTCGGCGGTGGCGAGACCTACACCTACCAGCAGGTCGCCGACATGGTGGCCTCGTACAACCTGCCCCAGCTCACCTGGGAGCAACTCGGCGGTCCCAGTTCCAGCGCAGACCCTATCATCAACGGGCTGCATGAACTGGAGGCGGCGGCCGAGAACACCCCGCCGGTAGTGACGCCGGCCAGCGTCACCCTGCACGGCCTGGACAAGGTCGCGCTCTCCTCGCTGTTCACCGTCAGCGACATTGACGGCAACGCAATCACGCAGTACGAATTCAATACCGCCGGCGTGGCTTTCTGGAAAGACGGCGTCGCGCAGATCAACCCTTACATCGTGATCAACGCGGCGGACCTGGGTCAATACCAGGTGTCCGTGGCCGCGCCGGGCATGGGGCCGGTTGTGTACGTGCGCGCCCACGACGGCTATGCGTGGAGCGACACCGCCGGCATGGTCGCGCCAACCGTCGACAGCCACAGCGCCCAGGCCGATGCCGCGCCGGTGATCGCGGCGACGGGCTATGTGTTCAACGGCAACAACGCGGCGCCACTCTCCGCGCTGTTCAGCGCCAGCGACGCCGATGGCGACGCGGTAAGCTGGTATCAGATCACCGCCGTCAGCGGCGCGCAGATATGGAAGGGCGGCGTGCTGCAGAACCTGGCCACCCCGCTCAATATTTATGACCCGGCGCTGCTGAGCCAGTACAGCGTGGCGCCGGACGGCTCCAGCAGCCCGGTGACCATGACGGTGCGCGGCGCCGACGGGCTCGAGTGGGGCGCGCCGGCGAATATCACTGCACCGGTCGCCGCCGCCGGCCCGGGCCCGCTGCAGTTCGGCGCGCAAGGCTCGTTCAGTGTGCTGGCCGGGGTGGCGCAGGTGGCTTCCACGGTACTGATCCCGCAACAGCAATCGATCCGCCTGGACGACATCGTGCGGGTTGGTGCCGGCGGCGGAGTGACCAATTACGAATTCCGCTCGACCAACGCGTCGACGCCCGGCGCCTATCTGGTCAGCTATACGCTGGGCTATATTCCGGAAACCCCACCGGTTGACTTTGTTCTTGCTTCTCTTGACGGCACTTATCTGCACGCGCGCAACTACAGCTTTGCCGACGAGGCCTGGCAGGTGCGGGTGCAGACACAAGCGGGCTGGTCGGACTGGGCAAACTTCACGGTCGTCACCCAGAGCCTGTCGACGTTGCCTGCCGACCTTGCCTCCGATTGGCCCGGCCGGTCGATCACTATCGATACCACGGCGCACTATTTCCGCGACTGGGTTGGATATAACGATACCGATATCTACCGTTTTACGGTCACTTCGGGCAGTTCGGTGCAACTGACCTTCGCCGAGCTGGATGACCCGGTAATCGTATACATGGGCTATGGCAATTCAGGTCCAATAAAGTACGGCAACATACAGTCGTTCAGCGCGACCGGAACAATGCAGGTGCCATACGACGGTCCCGGAAAGCCGGTGGCGATCGGCCGCGACGGCGGAACCATTACGTTCCACCTGGAGGCTGGCGATTATGGATTTTCGGTCAGTTCCTATACTGCCGGCAACACCCCCTACCTGGTTTCCATTGTCCGCAGCGATATCAACATCCTGCTCGATCAGCTTGCGCCGGGGGCGGTATCGCCGGCCGGGTATACGGCAAGGGCGCTGACCCGTACCAACGATACGATTACCGGAAGCGGCTGGACCAACAACAGCGTGTATGTCGGGCGTCAGGGTGACGACCAGTTCACCGTAAATTATGTCCGGGGGGCGTCCGCGGTATTGATGGGCGGCGTTGGTGATGATCTGTACGAGGCCGACGGTTCCGGCAATCTGGTGATACTTGAAGACGGCAATTCGTCAGGCGACACCGTTCGCCTGACGGTGACCGACCTGGCCCATCACGCGGCCATCATAGACGGCCGCCACCTGCTTATCCGCAACTCCACCAACGTCAATCAGACGGCGCAAGGCACCACGCTTCTGGTGGACTGGCAAAAGCCGGAGAACCGCGCTGAAACATTTGTGCTGAACGGCACCACGTATACCTATGCCGAGTTCGCCGACCTGATCACTTCCTACGGGTTGCAGCAAATTAGCTGGGCAGACCTGGGCAGCAGCAGCTCGACATGGGATCAGGCGATCGCCAACTGGCAGGCGCTCAACAGCGCGATCACCAACAACGCCGCGCCGGTGCTTACCTCCAGCGGAGCGGTCCTGCACGGGGTGGATCGCGTTGCATTATCTTCACTGTTCAATTACGCCGACCCCGAGAACAATCCAGCCAGCCTTTACGAAGTAAAGGTATTGTCCGGCGCGGTGATCTGGCGATTCGGCATCCCGCAGTTCAGTTGGGCCGACGCTTCCGGCATCCTGCATATTTCGGCCGCCGATCTCGCTCAGTATCAGGTGTCGGCCGATGCCTCCACACAGCCGCTTCAATTGCAGGTACGCGCTTCAGACGGCTACGACTGGGGGGAGGTTGCGGTCATTTCCGCTGGCGTCAGCGATCCGGGATTCGGCGCTCTCGGATTTGGCATAGGAAGCAGTGTTGCCGCGATTGGTACGCTGGGCAGCGTGGCGACCTCGGTGGTAATTCCGGTCTCCGAAGCATTTTCACTGCAGGCGCTGGTGCATCCGAATAATCCGGCCGACGCGCTGCAGTATGAATTCCGCCTGACCGGGGCAGCGGGAGTGCAGAATTCCTACCTTGTCAGTGGCACGACTGTCCTCACTGCGCAGTCGGGCGGAAACGTCGACTACACCACTCTAGCCCTGAATTCCTACATGCACGCCAGGGCGACAGCCGGTGCCACCGACCTGTGGAGTGTGCGGATCCAGGATGGCTCAGGCTGGACCGACTGGACGGATTTCTCGGTGACCACAGTGGCCAACTCGGCGGCGACCTTGCCAGTGGATTTTTCCAGCCAGGGCGCCTTGCTGCCAATCAAGCTCGACGGCGGGACCTATACCGAGTGGGTGGGTCAGCGCGACCAGGCAGACGGATATGGGTTCACGGTCAATGCGGCGGGTACCCTTACGCTTGATTTCTCGGCGATGGACAATTCCCTGACGGTCACGCTGGCGCGCCACGAAGGGATGAACTGGACTAATATTGCTTCCTATGGTTCCGCCGTGGGGCAGTCCGTTTCCGAAAACATCACGGCACTTGGCGGAGCCGTTACCGAATTCTTCCGCAGCGGCGACAGCGTGGACTATGCATTGACGGCTGGCGAATATCGCATTGTGGTGAGTCCGGGATATGCGAGCTCCGCTACCCCGCTCGCCTCCAACGGCAACACCCTTTACCACATGGCGGTTTCGTATCAATAAGCGCATCATTGCGCTCCCGAGCCGCCGCAATTCCAAGGAAATCATGTCAGAACTCTTCGCCGACAATATCAGTGAACTCACCCTTACCGGCCCGCTGGTGCGCATGGATCTGGTAAGCCTTTCCGCTACCGAAAAGGACGCCGAAGGCAAGCCCAAGCCGGAACTGCGCCAGCGCATCGTCATGCCGGTGGACGGCTTCGTGCAGTCCTTCTCGCTGATGTCGCAACTGATGGCGCAGCTCGAAAAGCAGGGCGTGATCACCCGCAACGCGCCTGGCGCGGCCCCGGCCGCACCGGCGGCGGTCGCGGCCCCGGCCGGCCCGGCCAAGTCGCCCAACTTCAGCTAGGCGCGCGCGGCCCGCGGCGCGGGCTGCCGTGTCCGGGCTACGCCGCCCGGCGCGTGCGGCCTTGCCGCCCGTGCGGCGATGGTGCGCTGCCCGTGCCATAATCGCCAGCGTTCGCTAGAGGCAAACACTATCCCAACAAGGGCGCCGGCGACTTTGATCTGGAACAACAAGAGCGGCGCGCTTGCCGCCCGGTAATCGTTGACCTTGCTGCCCGCCACACCACCTACCTGGAGCTGATCATCGCTCGTTGCACCCATGGCCATCCGCACCGCGCTTGAGTGTCTGGTCGCCGTCGCGCGGCACCACGGCCTGGACCTTGCGCCGGACCGGCTGGCGCACGACTTTTCGCTGCCCGAGGGCGAGCCGCCGACCGACGTGCTGCTGCGCATCGCGCGCGAGCGCGGCCTGCGTGCGCGCGCCATGCAACTGGACTGGGAGCACCTCCTCAAGCAGCCGCCGACCGTATTTCCGCTGCTGCTGCGCCTGAACAACGGCAACTCGGTGGTGGCGCTGGGCTTCAAGGCCGCACCGCCGGGCATGCCGGTGGCCGATGTGGTGGCGGTGCAGGAGCCGGCGCCCGAACTGGTGGTGGCCGATCCGCTGGCCGATGCTTCCAAGCACCTGGCCTTGAGCCGCGAAAAACTCGATTCGGCCTGGTCTGGCGAGACCATCCTGCTCAGCCGCGAATACGCCATCACCGACGAGAACCAGCCCTTCGGCCTGCGCTGGTTCCTGCCCGAGATACTGCGTCAGCGCTCGCTGTTCCGCGACGTGGCGATTGCCGCACTGACCCTGCACGTCGTGGCACTGGCATTGCCGATCTTTTTCCAGATTGTGATCGACAAGGTGCTCACCCACCAGAGCTACTCGACACTCTACGTGCTCGCGTTCGGCGCGGTGCTGGCGATCCTGTTCGAGGCCGCATTCGGCTTCCTGCGCCAGTACCTGCTGCTGTACGCCACCAACAAGATCGACCTGCGGCTCTCGGCGCGCATCTTCTCGCACCTGCTGTCGCTGCCGGTGGTGTTCTTCGAGCGCATTGCCGCCGGGGTGCTGGTGCAGCACATGCAACAAAGCCGCAAGGTGCGCGAATTCCTCACCGGGCGCCTGTTCGTCACGGTGCTCGATGCCACCGCGCTGATCGTCTATATCCCGGTGCTGTTCATCTACAGCGCCAAGCTGGCCGGCATCCTGCTGCTGTTCTGCGCGCTGATCACGCTGATGATCGCGGTGGTGATCGTGCCTTTCCGCAACCGCCTGACGCGCTTGTATCAGGCCGAGGCGGCGCGCCAGGGCCTGCTGGTAGAATCGATCCACGGCATGGGCACGGTCAAGGCCCTCGCGCTGGAGCCCAAGCAGCGCAAGGAATGGGAGGAGCGCACCGCGCGCTCGGTGGAACTGCAGTTCCGCGTCGGCAAGATCTCGGCGATGGCGCACAGCATCACCAGCCTGCTCGACAAGCTGATGCTGGTGGCGATCATCGTGGTCGGCGCGCAGGACGTGTTCTCCGGCGCGCTGAGCGTCGGCGCGCTGGTGGCGTTCCAGATGCTCTCGGGCCGGGTGTCGGGCCCCCTGGTGCAGCTGGTTTCGCTGATCCACGAGTATCAGGAAACCGCGCTGTCGGTACGCATGCTCGGCGAGGTGATGAACCGTCCGCCCGAGCATGCGGCGGGCGCGCGCGGCCTGCGCCCGGTGCTGCGCGGCGCGGTGGCGTTCGAGAACGTGGTGTTCTCCTACCGTCCGGGCCAGCGCGTGGTCGACAACGTCAGCTTCAGCATGCCGCCGGGCACCTTCGTGGGCATCGTCGGGCGCAGCGGCAGCGGCAAGACCACGCTGGCGCGCCTGTTGCAGGGTCTCTACCCGGTACAGGAAGGCGTGATCCGCCTGGACGGCGTGAACGCGCGCGAGATCGACCCGCAGCACCTGCGCAGCAATATCGGCGTGGTGCTGCAGGAAACCTTTTTGTTCAAGGGCACGGTGCGCGAGAACATCGGCGTGTCGCGCCCGGACGCGACGCTCGAGCAGATCATGACCGCCGCGCGCATGGCCGGCGCCGACGAATTCATCGAGCGCCTGCCGCAAGGCATGGACACCGAGCTGGAGGAGGGCGCGACCAACCTGTCGGGCGGGCAGAAGCAGCGCCTGGCGATTGCCCGCGCGTTGCTGCGCGAGCCGCGCATCCTAATTTTCGACGAGGCCACCAGCGCGCTCGACCCGGAGTCCGAGGCGATCGTGCAGAACAACCTGGCGATGATGGCGCACGGGCGCAGCATCGTGATGATCACCCACCGGCTTTCGTCGCTGACCAAAGCGGATACCATACTGGTGATGGACCGCGGCCAGATCGTCGCGCACGGCCCGCACCAGGAGCTGGTGGCCAAACCCGGCCTGTATCAGGAACTATGGCGGCAACAGACAAAATTCGCGAACTGATCCGGCGCATCGCGGCCGGAGACGCGCCGCTGGCCGAATTCCAGTCGGCGGCAGGCGCCATCGAGCACCGGCCGCCGCCGCTGCTGGCGCGCGGCGTGCTTTACCTGCTGGTCGCGCTGCTGGTGGTGGCCGGCCTGTGGGCGACTTTTTCGCATGTCGACCAGATCGTCATCGCCCAGGGGCGGGTGATCACCACCGCGCAGACCGTGGTAATACAGGCGCTGGAGACGGCGGTGATCCGCGAGATTCCGGTGCGGGTCGGCCAGACAGTGAAGAAAGGCGAAATCCTGGTGGTGCTGGATTCGACCTTTTCGACCGCCGACGTGGCGCAGATCAAGCAGCGCATGGGCAGCCTGAACGCCGAGATCGACCGCCTGGATGCCGAGGCCAAGGAAAAGCGCTACAGCGCGGCCGGTGGCGGACCCGACGCGGCGCTGCAGGCCGACATGTTCGAAAAGCGCGCCGCCGAATACGAGGCGCGCTCCAAGGGTAACGGCGCCGACATCTCCAAGCTGGAAGCGGACCTCAAGGGCACCCTGCGCAGCCGCGAGGCACTCAAGCAGCGCCTGGACAGCCTCAGGCAGATCGAGAAGATGAAGGACGATCTGAAGGACAAGCAGTTCCTCTCGCCGATGGCGGTGCTCGAGAGCCGCGAACGGCGCCTGGAGATCGAGACCGCCTACGAGGATTCGGTCAACAAGGCGCAGCAGCTCGGCCACCAGCTTGCGCAGGCGCGCTTTGCTGACCAGGTGTTCGCCAAGCAGTGGCGGCAGAAGATCCTCGAGGACTACCTGAAGGCGCAGCGCGAGCGCGACGGCCTGCAGGAGCAGCTCGCCAAGGCCGAGCGCCGCAACGCACTGGTGCGGCTGGTCTCGCCGGTCGACGCCATCGTGCTGGAAATCAACAAGCGCTCGGTCGGCTCGGTGGCCAAGGAGGCCGAACCCCTGCTCACCCTGGTGCCGGCTAACAGCCCGATCGAGGCCGAGATACAGATTGCCGCTGAGGATGTGGGTTTCGTGCGGCAGGGCGACCCGGTGCGCATCAAGATCGATGCCTTCCCGTTCCAGAAGCATGGGACCGTGCCCGGCAGCCTGACGGTGATCGGCGCCGACTCCTACCTCGACCAGGGCGCCGGCGGCGGCCCCGGCGCGGCCGCGCGCGCTGGCGGCAACCGCGCCTTCTTTCCCGGTCGCGTCGCGCAGTTGCAAAACACCCTCATCAAGGTCCCGCCCGACACCAAGCTCACGCCCGGCATGACCCTCACCGCCGAGATCAAGATCGGCGAGCGCTCGGTACTGTCCTACTTCCTGTATCCCCTGATCAAGGCTTTTGACGAGAGCATTCGTCAATACTGATTTCCGTCATGCCGCTGTTTTTCCTTCTACACTTCCGCGTCACCCGGCCCTGTCTGGCGGTGCTCTGCGCGTGCGCCGTCCTCCTGGCCGGCTGCGTGGCTACCGGCCGTGCTGTCGACGAGCAGAACCGGCTGGCCGTCCCGTGCAGCGGCACGGCGCAATGCGATCGCTACTGGGCCCGCGCGCTCGACTGGGTCAACCAGAACAGCAGCTACCCGGTCAAGAATGCCACCGGCTGGGCGATTCTTACCGAGGTGCCAAGCGAGTACAAATTCGATCTGGCCTACCGGGTGATCCGCTGGCCGCGCGACGACGGCGGCCAGGACCTGGTGTTTACCGCCAATTGCTCACCCTTCCTGCCCTGCGTGCCGCAGCCGGCGACGGCGTTCGAGAAATTCAGAGCCTACGTGATCGCACCTTAGCCGGCCAGCGGAGCAAGGCGGTGCGGGGCGGTCAGGCCTTCTTGGCCGGCGCCGGCGCAGCCGGTGCGGGCGGCGTCTCGGCCGGGCAATCATGCATATCGATGCCGGGGAAATCCTTGCGGATTTCCTGCAGGCGCGCGCGCAACGGTTCGTCGGTGTTGCGGATCTGGAACATGGTCTTCTGCACCCGGGTCTCGCGCTCACCGACCCGGGCGGTTTTCACGCCCCGGCTGTTCATCGAGGCCAGGTAGTTGCGCGCCGCCTCCTCGGTGCGGAACACCCCCAGCGAGATGGCCCAGCGGTTCGGGCCCTCGTCGGCGACCACGAAATAATCGGTGATGCCCAGGCGGGTAAGTTCCTCGGTCTTTTTGTCGGCATTGGCCTTGTTGCCCTGCGGCGGCATGAACACCCACCACAACGCGGTTTCCTGCACCTGGCGGGAGTTGACGCGATCGCCCAGGGCCAGGCCGGCAAGCACTGTCTGCGCGCGCTCGGCTTCCTGCGACGGAAAGCTGCCCCATTCGACGCAGGTGCCGGGGCGCCCCTTGGCATCGCCGCGCCTGGCTGGGTCTGCAGCCACCAGGCGGATCTTCTCCGGCGTGATCTGCGCGGCCAGGCGCTCGGGCTCGCCCTTTTTCTCCTCCCCCGGACCGAGATAGCCGCTATGCCAGCCGAAGAACAGCAGGTTGGCGAGGACCAGGACAAAAAACAGTGCGCGCATGGACGGGGTGGCAGGTAAGGTGATTTAGAGGCTGCGGCTGATCTGGTACAGACCTTCGAGCACCAGGTTGTCATGGTAACGGTAGGGAATCGACAGGCGCGGTGCGACGGTTTTGCCGGCGCCGCCAGAGATCAGGCATTGCAGGTCGACATATTCGGCGCGGTGGCGGCGGAACAGACGCTCGATGGCGCCGGCCTGGGCATGCTGGCAGCCGGACGTGATCGCATCGACCGTATGGGTGGGGTGGTTGACGTATTCGCCGTCGGCATCGGGCAGGGCGGCGGTGCTGATGTGCAGGGAACGCAGCATCAGGCCCATGCCGGGCAGGATGTTGCCGCCGGCAAAGTGGCCCTCGGGGGTGAGCAGGTCGATGGTGGTGGCCGTGCCGCACACCACCGCCAGCACCGGCTGCTCGGGGGCAAGGGCGCGTGCGCCGATCAGGGCCGCCCAGCGGTCGGTGCCCAGTTGCGCGGGGTTGCGGTAGCCGTTGGTGACCCCGCACTGCGCGCCGGAGGAGGCCAGCCAATGCACCGCGGCGTCCGGCCACAGCTCGATGGCGCGCAGCAGCGGGTTGCGGATGCGCGTGCCGGCGACATTGGAGATGACGATGTTGCGCGGCGGCGCATAGGCCGAAAAGGCCGGGCCGATGCTGGGAATCTCGTCGATCAGGCGGCGCTCGCTGTCGATCTGCGCGGCTTCGGCGGTGGCCGCGCCGGTGCGATAGCGGCCCCACTTGATGAAGGTATTGCCGACGTCGATCAACAGGTCGTAGGGGGCGCTGGGGGTGCTGGATTGAGGCATGCGCGGATTCTATCGCGCGCCGGCCGGTGGCGGGCCGACTACAGCGGATCGAGCGGATAACTGGGGCGTTGCAGCCGGGTATAGCGGTACACCGACAGGTCCGCGTTGGTCACGCCGGCACCGTGGCATTCGACGATATGCGAGGCAATCGGCTTGAAGCCGGCACGATAATGGATGCGGCTCTTGAGCATCAGGTAGCGCTTTTTGGTCGGCTCGATGCCGCAGTGGCGAAAGATCACCAGGTCGAAGGGCTCGTGGTGCAGCGAGGTGACGACGATCAGCGCGCGGCCGGTGTCGAGCACGGCGGTGGGGCCGAGGTGGGATTTCAGGCCCGTGTACATCGGGCCGCGGAAGGTGATCTCGCCGTCGGTGATGGTACGCACCCGGCCGGTGACCGTGAGCGGCTTGCCGGCAAGACCGATCGAGGGCATGTCGGTCTTGCCGCCCAGTTGCAGGGTGACGTTGTTGCCGACGCCGGCGGCGATCATTTTCTGCACCGCATCCGGGTCGCGGATCGGGGCGATGGCGATGTCCTCGAGTTGCTGCAGGAGGATTTCCTCGACCACCGCCATCACGTCCTGGGTGCCGCCGGAACCGCAGTTGTCGCAGTGGTCGATCAGCAGTACCGGGCCTGACGGATTGGCGGCGCCCAGGAGCTTGGCACGGCCTACTGCGTCCTTCAGTGGCGTGGGATGATAGACGTATTCGGCGCGGCGCTCGTGGGCGATGCCCATCATTTCGCCCGCCACTTCGGTGGCGGTGCGCCGCGCGGTTTCGGGGTCGCGCAGGCCGTCGGCGATCACCACCGCGGCGAGGCCGGTATATGGCGTGTCGGCATGCGCGAAGCCGGGCAACAGGGTGGCGGCCAGCACCTTGCCGCTGTTTTCCATCGCGCGGGCATGATCGATGATCGCGCCCGAGGGGCCGTCTTCCGGCGCATGGCGCATGATCGCCGAGACGATCGGCAGCCACTGGTGCACCATCACCGGCCTGAGCTTGCCCTTGAGCATGCCGACCAGGATCTCGCCGGCCTGCTGCCCGGCTTCGTACATGTCGACGTGCGGATAGGTTTTGTAACCGGTGATCACGTCGGCCAGGGCCACGGTCTCGGGCGACAGGTTGGTGTGATAGTCGAAGGTGACCGCGATCGGCACCTTGGGCGCAACGGCGCGCAGGCGGCGCAGGATTTCGCCTTCGGCGTCCATGCAGTCCTCGATCACCATCGCGCCGTGCAGGTCGAGGAAAATGGCGTCGCAGCCTTCGGCCACCGCCTGTTCCAACGGTTCCATCAGGATTTCGAAGGTCTGGCGCGAGCAGGCGCTGGAGGGCCAGGACTCGGCAGCCACCGGGGTGACCGCGCGCGCGCCTTCGCGCGCGGCGATGTCCAGGTAGGCGGCGAACGGGGTAGCCGAGCCGGCAAAGGCATCCTTGGCCGCATCGCCGAAGTAGGGACCGTGGCCGTGGCCGAAGGCGGACAGCGGCGTGGGGATCGGTGAAAAGGTATTGGTCTCGTGCTTGATCAGCGCAATGACGTAGCGGGGTTGGGCCATGGCTAGAAAGAGTGTTCGCCCGACGCGTTGTGGCTGATGGCGTGGGCGTGAAAGCATTGCGCGGCCAGGTCGGGGCGTTTGGATTTGGCAATGAACCAGACGAAATCGCCCGCCTTGCCGCCCAGTCGCGTGGGATTGAAGACCAGTGACTCGCGCGGTGCGAGCAGCGCCGAGGTTTGGCTGATCTCCCCGGATTCATCATAAAAGGTGACATCCACTTGGTCCGCTGCACCGGTGCTGTCGCTGAAACACAGGCCCATGCGGCTCGCGTAACCCGGCAGGTTCAGCATCTGCCCCCAAGTGAATCCGGTCTTGTAGGAGGGAACAAAAGCCTGCTGGTTTTGCAAGCCGACGGCGATGGAGGACAACAGCATGGATTGGCTGTTCCGCATCCCATAGCTCAACTGGTGCATTACCCGGGTGGGAATTTTCTCGCCGTTTTTCGCGACGGCCATCACCTCGAAGGCATTGCATGTTTCCAGGCGCGCCTCGCTGACCAGCGTATCGACGTCGAAAGAAACCGGATCACTGGAAGGGGACCGCAGCCATTGGGAAGGCGAGTCGGTGGACTTGCCGTCACCATGCAGCCGGATATGCACCGCCACCGCACCTGGGCTCATCACCGGGTACATCGTGACCCGGTTCAGGAAGCCCGAAAAGTAGGGATAAATGCGCTGGCTGTGGTCGTTGTCGAAATACTCGCGGGTATCCGAGCTGTCGTAATACGAGTGATTGGCGGAGAACGCGCCGGTCTTGCGGTCGACCATGCCGGAAAGCAGGCGGCCGTAGAACAGGTCCTGTTTGGGCTGCAGGATCTTGAGCACCGATCCCGGCTCGATGACGCTGCCGGGAAAAATGTCGGACAGGTGGAAGTTCTGGCTCGCCAGGCGTTCGATATCGACGGGCACGTTGGCGGTCCGGCTGGAGTCTCCGCGGCAGACGGACACCTCGATCTGTCCCGCCGGCTTGAAAGGCCCGGCGGTGAAGTTGAAGAAAGTGTCGTAACGTTCATTGACGCAAACGTCGATCGAGGCCTCGCTGACCTGATGCTTGTTGACCGCGTCGTTCTCGAAAATGTCGTTCAGCACGCGGTTGTAGGAATGGACCACGTTGGTGAAATCTGTGCCGATGTGGTTGACCATTACGGCCGGGAACGGGATGAACAGGTTCCTGTGCGAATAGAACTCGATCAGGTACTGCGAGGTGCCGGGGGCGTTGCCGAAAAACTCGTCGAGGTTGATGGCGTAGACGCGCGGTTCCTTGATCTCGATGGAAGACGACTGGATCGCCCTGCCGGCCATATCAATGCAGGTCAGCTTGCACATCACTTCCGTATAGCCGCGCTTGATCAAGAAGTGGTTCAGGAACGAGATGCAGGTGGCCGCCCCGGCGATCTTCGGAGCCAGCAGCGAGGTGCGGTGCACGGTGTTCCGGCTGGCGTCCTGATGATACGCCTGACGGTTTTTTTCTACTTCGAGAAAGGGTTTCATCGTTCCTGCCCGGATGGACCGCGGTGTCGAGCGAAAGCTCTACACCGGCTTTCTGACAAAAGAAGGAATATAGTAATAAGGGGTCTTTTCGATGCGAAGCTTTTTATCTGCCAGGAAGTCATCTACCGCGTCGGATTCACCGGCTACCGCGTTGTAATCGTCGAATACGATCAGGCCGCCGGGAACGACGCGGTCGTACAGGAGGTCCAGCGCAAAGGTGGTGGGCTCTTTCACATCCATGTCCAGGTGCAGGTAGGCGAGCCGGGTGGCGGGATTTCTTTCCAGGTATTTCGGCACGGTATCGAACACGTTGCCGGCGTTCAATTCGACGTTCTGAAAGCCTTTCTTGGCGAACACAAGCGCTGCTTCTTCCTTGGACAAGCCGTCGCCCCCCTTTTTCTCGAAGTAGTCGACAAACTCGAAATCGACGTCCAGGGTCAGGTTCTTGATGGGGAACTTGCCGAAGGCATCAAAGCCGACGATCTTGCGCGAGAAGTCGTTCTCCAGCAGGTTACGGAAGCTCGCCAGGCGCACCAGCGATACGGTCTTGTAGACCCCCAGTTCAAATACGTCGCCGGGCACGTTGACGATGCTTTTGTAGAGTTCGTAATGGGCCAGCAGCTTGTTCAGGCGGGTCGGGTGGCTGAACCAGTAAAACGCGTTTTCGTGGTCCCAGATGTCCTTGCTGTGCAGGCCGCGGATGCTGAACGCCTGGTCGCCGGCCTTGTGGAATGGCGGCGTGTTACTCGGCTTTTTGTTTGGCTTTTTGGTCGATTTTCCGGCTGGCATTTAAAGCGGTCTCCGCGGTGAGGGGTTCGAGGGGGATCGAAAAAGGAGGCAACGGGCCCGGAAGTCCGCGGCGGCTCTAGGCTTGCGGGGTTTTTTCCAGCAGAAACCAGTTCAGGTCATCCTGGCGGAAGTTCGGGTCGCGGCGCCAGGCGAAGCCGTAATCGACCAGGCGCAGGTCGGTATAGCGGTCCAGCAGGTCGGCAGCGAAATCGCGCTTCCACAGCCGGCTGGCGTGGCCGCGGTAGTCGATCTCGACTGGTTTGGGGCTGTAGTACTCGCCGACCATGATGTAGCGGCGCGAGGCGCCGTACAGCGCGGTGTAGGCGCGCTCAAGGTTTTCCGGGGCAATGTGGATCAGCACACCCTTGGTGAAAGAGAAGTCGGCAGGCTGCGCTGCCTTGAAATCGAGCAGCGAGGCGGCGACTACCTCGTTGGCATGCTGGCTGGCGTGCTGGCGGGCGCTGGCGTTGATCTCCACCCCGGTCAGGTGCGCCTGCGGCAGCAGGCTGCGCAGGGCGGCCAGGTTGCCGCCGGAGCCGCAGCCCAGTTCGATTACCGATTTGAGGTTGCGGGTCAGGCGCACGATCGGGGTGAAAAAAGCGACATTGCTGGCGATGTGGCCAAGGTTGCGCTGGGTGTATTCAGTGCCGAATTCACCTTGCCAGAACTGTTCCTGTTCGTTCAATTTGCCGCCCTTTGCTGAAAAAAGTCCTTGCAACCCGCCAGTTTACTTGATTGCCCGGCAATGCCGGGACGTCAGCGCGGCAATTTCGGGTGTGCCCTAGAGGGCCGCCGAACCCGAAAGGGGGTGGTTGGCAAACGGCAGCCTGATCTGCTACCATTGCGTTCATTCGATGAACAGATGGCCGGTCGAGTGCTCCGTTTGAGAGCGTCCCGGCGGTAAAACAAGACACGCGCCGGCTGCGTGTCGGCTGACACGTACCTCCCAGCCTTTCCCGGCAGTACCCGAGGATCGATTCCATGCTCAGCGACGCGGACCGCTACCGTATCCTCAAGCGCCTTGAAGCCAACCCGGAAATCAGCCAGCGCGCCTTGGCCGAGGAACTGGGCATCAGCCTGGGCAAGATCAACTATTGCCTGAATGCCCTGATCGAGCGCGGCATGCTCAAGGTCGAGAACTTTCGCAACAACAAGCACAAGCGCGCCTACATGTACTACCTGACCCCGAACGGCATCGAGGAAAAAGCCCGCGTCACCTTGAGCTTCTTGAGCGCCCGGGTGGCCGAATACGAGGCGCTGGACCGCGAAATCGCCCAGTTGCGCCAGGAAGTCGGGTCGGCCGCACCCGCGCCCGCCGCTCTGGAAACCCAGGGGTCGGACCGATGAAACTTGCCGGCAAGAAAATCCTGGTGACCGGTGCGGCCGGCTTTATCGGCTCGCACCTGGTCGAAAGCCTGCTGAACCAGGGCATGGATGTGCGCGCCATGGTGCATTACAACGCCCTCGATTCCTGGGGCTGGCTGGACACCCTGCCGCTGCCACTGCGCCAGAATCTCGAGGTGGTGGCCGGCGACATCCGTGACGCCCACTCGGTGCGCGGCGCGGTCAAGGGTTGCGGCGCGGTGCTGCACCTGGCCGCGCTGATCGCCATCCCTTATTCGTACAAGGCGCCGGACAGCTACATCGACACCAATATCAAGGGCACGCTGAACGTGCTGCAGGCGGCGCTCGATTTCGGGGTGGAGAAGGTGGTGCACACCTCGACCAGCGAGGTCTACGGCACCGCGCGTTTCGTGCCGATTACCGAGGAGCATCCGCTGCAGGGGCAGTCGCCGTATTCGGCCAGCAAGATCGGCGCGGACCAGATGGCGCTGGCCTTCCACGCGTCCTTCAAGGCGCCGGTGGCGGTGATCCGCCCGTTCAATACCTACGGGCCGCGGCAGTCGGCACGCGCGGTGATCCCGACCATTATTTCGCAGGTGGCGGCCGGCAAGCGCAGCATCCGCCTGGGTAGCGTGGCGCCGACGCGCGACTTCAGCTTTGTCGCCGATACGGTGCGCGGCTTTATTGCCGTGGCCGAGGCGGACCAGGCTATTGGTGAAGTGATCAATATTGGCAGCAACTACGAAGTATCGATCGGCGAAACCGCGAAACTGATCGGCGAGGTAATGGGCGCGCCCATCGAGATCGAGACCGACGCGGCGCGCGTGCGGCCCGAAAAAAGCGAGGTCGAGCGCCTCTGGGCCGCCAACGCCAAGGCGGAGCAATTGCTCGGCTGGCAGCCGCAGTATGGCGGGCTGGACGGCCTGCGCCGCGGCTTGGGCGAGACCGCCGAGTGGTTCCGCGACGCCAATAATCTGAAACTCTACAAGACCGACCGCTACACCGTCTGACGCCCATGTCCGCCCAGCCCAGCAGCTTCGCCTCCGCCAGCGCGCCGTTCACGGACGCGTTCATTGCCGCCGTCGAGAGCGCGGTAGCGCGCGATGCGGGTGCGCGTGTCGGGCTGCACGAGCCGCATTTCGGCGGCAACGAGTGGGCTTATGTAAAGGAGTGCATCGACACCGGCTGGGTTTCCTCGGTGGGCGCCTACGTGGACCGCTTCGAGAAGCAGCTCGCCGAATTCACCGGTGTGCGCCACGCGGTGGCGGTGGTCAACGGCACCGCCGCGCTGCACCTGTGCCTGGTGCTCGCCGGGGTGCGCGCCGGCGATGAAGTGCTGGTGCCCACGCTCACCTTCATTGCCACTGCCAACGCGGTGAGCTATTGCGGGGCGACGCCGCATTTCATCGATTCGAACCTGGGCAACCTCGGCGTCGATCCCGCCAGGCTGGGGGACTACCTGCGAGAAGTCGCCGAGATGCGCAGTGGCGTGTGCCACAACAGACGCACCGGCGCGCGCATCGCCGCCATCCTGCCCATGCACGTGTTCGGCCTCCCGGTGGACATGGACACGGTGGCCGCGGCCTGCGCGCCCTGGGGCATTGCGGTGGTGGAGGATGCAGCCGAATCCCTCGGCTCCTATTACAAGGGCCGCCATACCGGACATTCCGGCGCCATCGCGGCGCTCAGTTTCAACGGAAACAAGGTGGTCACCACCGGCGGCGGCGGCGCAATCGTCACCAATGACGAGGCGCTCGCCAAGCGCGCCAAGCACCTCTCGACCACCGCCCGCGTGGCGCACCAGTGGTCCTTCATCCATGACGAGATCGGCTACAACTACCGCATGCCCAACCTGAATGCCGCGCTGGGCTGCGCGCAACTCGAACAATTGCCGGGCTTCCTGCAGCGCAAGCGCCAGTTGGCCGCGCGCTACCAGGATGCGTTTGCCGGCATCGAAGGCGTGCGTGTGCTGGCCGATCCGCCTTGGGGGCAGAGCAACTTTTGGCTCAACGCCGTGCTGCTGGAGGGCACGCACGCGCAGCGTCGCGACGAACTGCTCACCGCCACCAACGCGGCCGGCCTGATGACCCGCCCGGTCTGGACCCTGATGCACAAGCTGCCGATGTACGCGGCCTGCCCGCGCATGGACGTAAGCGTTGCCGAGGACATCGAGGGCCGACTGATCAACCTGCCGAGCAGCGCTATGCTGGGAGCCCCATGACCGCGCCGCGCAAGATCTGCGCGGTCACCGGCAGCCGCGCCGATTACGGCCTGCTGCTGTGGGTGCTGCGCGGCATCATTGCCGCGCCGCAATTCCAGTTGCAGCTCGCGGTGACCGGCATGCACCTGGCGTCCCAATATGGCAACACCTGGCAGGTGATCGAGGCCGACGGTTTTGTGATCGACGCCAAGGTCGATATCGAACTGGCGGGCGATGCTCCGAAGGACATCGCCAAATCCATCGGCCTCGGGGTGACGGGTTTTGGTGAAGCATTCGAGCGCCTCGCGCCCGACCTGCTGCTGATCCTCGGCGACCGCTACGAAATCCTCGCCGCCGCGCAGGCCGCGGTGATAGCCAATATTCCCATCGCCCACATCGCCGGCGGCGACGCCACCGAAGGCGCGGTCGACGAGGTGATCCGCCACAGCCTGACCAAAATGGCGCACCTGCATTTCACTACCAGCGAGCCGGCGCGGCGCCGCGTGATCCAGATGGGCGAGGCGCCCGCGCGCGTGTTCAATACCGGCAGCCCGGGCCTGGACACGCTGTTGCGCACCCCGCTGCTAGGGCGCGTCGAACTCGAGCAAAGCCTGGGCATCACTTTGCTGGCACGCAATTTCCTGATCACCTTCCACCCCGCCACGCTGGACGGCGAGGGCGCCGCCGCCGCGCAGTTCGATGCCTTGCTGGCCGCGCTGGAACAATATGCCGACGGCCGTACTCGCTTCATTTTCACCCGGCCCAATTCCGACGCCGGTTCGGCAGCGATCACCGCGCGCCTCGATGCCTGGCTGGCGGGCCGCACGGACGCCGTGGCCTACGCGTCGCTCGGCCAGTTGCGCTACCTGAGCCTGATCGCGCAAATCGATGCAGTGATCGGCAATTCCTCCAGCGGCCTGTACGAAGCGCCTTCGCTGCACAAGCCGACCGTGAATATCGGCAGCCGCCAGCAGGGCCGTGCGGCGGCCGCCTCGGTGATCACCTGCGCGCCGGATGCAGGGGCGATCAGCGCGGCCATCGGCCAGGCACTGGCGCTGGATTGCTCGAAGGTGCTCAACCCCTACGGCGACGGCCACGCTGCCGAGCGCATCGTCGCCCATTTGCGCGATACGCCGGACTTCCACGCCTTGCTGCACAAACAATTCCACGAACTGCCTGCATGGGAAACGCAATGAACGACCGCGTCTACGTGATCGCCGAAGCCGGCGTTAATCACAACGGTTCGCTGCAGCGCGCCGCCGAGATGGTCGCCGCAGCAGCGAGGGCCGGCGCCGACGCGGTCAAGTTCCAGACCTTCAGAGCCGAGCGCCTGGTCAGCCGGAGCGCCGCCAAGGCGCAGTACCAGCAAGAGACCACCGCCGTCGACGAATCGCAGTTCGACATGCTCAAGAAGCTCGAGCTTTCCGAGGCACATCACGCCGTGCTCGAGTCCGAGTCCAAGCGTCTGGGCATCGACTTTCTTTCCACCGCGTTCGATATCGAGAGTATGGATTTCCTGGTGCGTGCCACCGGCATCAGGCATCTGAAAATACCTTCCGGTGAGGCGACCAACGCGCCGTTCCTGCTGCATGCGGCGCGCAAGAATCTGCCGATCCTGCTCTCCACTGGCATGTGCTCGTTGGCCGACATCGAACAGGCCCTGATGGTAATTGCCTACGGCTTCAAGCATCCGGTCGGCCACCCCGCGCCCGGCGACCTGGCGCAGGCCTATGCTGAGCGCGAGATCCAGGCGCAACTGATGGAGCGCGTTACCATCCTGCACTGTGTCACCGAGTATCCCGCGCAGCCCGCACATATCAATCTGCGCGCAATGGATGTGATTGCCGAGACCTTTGGCCTGCCAGTCGGCTACTCGGATCACACCCTGGGCGGCGCGGTGGCGCTGGCGGCCGCCGCGCGCGGCGCCAAGGTGATAGAAAAGCATTTCACCATGGACCGCGGTCTGCCCGGTCCGGACCATCGCGCGTCTCTGCAGCCCGAGGAATTGCGTGCGCTGGTGGAGAACATCCGGGATATCGAGGCCGCGCTGGGCGAGCGCAGCAAGACTCCCGCCACCGCTGAAATTGCCAATCGCAGTGCCGCGCGCAAGAGTCTGATCGCGATTGCGCCGATCAAGCGCGGTGAATTGTTCAGCGCGGCCAATCTGGGTGTCAAGCGGCCCGGCACCGGCATTTCTCCGTACCAGTACTGGCAGATGCTCGGCCAGCCGGCCACCCGCGACTACGCGGCTGACGAACTGATCCGCTATTAGGTCCATGTCCGCCAGTTCCTCCCTTCCCCACATTGTGCTCGGCGCCGGCGGCCACGCCCAGGTGCTGATCGAGGTCTTGCAACTGCGGGGCGCGGCGATCGAAGGCGTGCTCGACCCCGACCCGCTCAAGCATGGTGCAGCCATCCTCGGCGTGCGCGTTCTTGGCGGCGAAGATCTGCTGGAAGGCCGTGATGTGGCCGGTTGCCGCCTCGTCAACGCCCTGGGCTCGGTGCGCCAGCCGCGCCTGCGGCAGAACGTGCACGAGCGGTTTGCCGCACGCGGCTTCCAATTCGCCACCGTGATCCATCCCACCGCCATCGTCTCGCGACATGCCCAGCTGGATGCCGGCGTGCAGGTGATGGCTGGTGCGGTGGTGCAGGCCGGCGCGCGCATCGGGGCCGATGTCATCATTAATACCCGCGCCTCGATTGACCACGATTGCGTGATCGGCGCGCACAGTCATATCGCCCCCGGTGTCACCCTGTCGGGTGACGTGCAGGTGGGGGCGGGCTCGCATGTCGGCACTGGCGCGGCGGTGGTGCAGGGTGTGCGGATCGGCGCGGGCTGCGTGGTCGCTGCCGGCGCGGTGGTGCTGCATGAGGTGCCGGATGGCGCCACGGTGGCCGGCGTGCCGGCGGTGCGGAAAGGTGGTCTGTGATGCGCAAGTGGCGCGACATCCTGATTTCAGCGACGGTGAGCGTGCGCGAAGCGATCCGCGTGATCGACAGTGGCGGCCTGCAGCTGTGCCTGGTGGCCGATACCGACGGCAAGCTGCTCGGTACGGTGTCGGACGGCGACGTGCGCCGCGCCATCCTGCGCGGTGTGTCGCTGGATGCGCCGGCTGGCGAGATCATGAACCGCCAGCCCACCGTGGCGCGCCTGGAGGACGAGCGCGACTACCTGCTGGCGACCATGCGCGCCAAGCAGTTGCACCGTCTGCCGGTGGTCGACGACGAGAATCGCCTGGTCGGCCTGGAAACTTTCGACGATCTGGTGGAGCGGCAGAGCCGCGACAATGTCGCCGTGCTGATGGCCGGCGGCCTCGGCCAGCGCCTGTTGCCGCTCACCGAGGACTGCCCCAAGCCCCTGCTCAAGGTGGGCGGCCGGCCGATCCTCGAGACCATCCTGATCAACCTGCTCGACCACGGCTTCCAGCGCTTCCATATCTCGGTGAACTACAAGGCCGAGATGATCAAGGATTATTTTGGGGACGGCTCGAAATGGAGCACCAGCGTCAGCTACCTGGAGGAGCAGGACCGTATGGGTACCGCCGGTGCGCTGACCCTGCTGCCCGAGCGCCCCAGTGTGCCCTTCCTGGTAATGAACGGCGACCTGCTCACCAAGGCGAACTTTTCGCACCTGCTCGACTTCCATGCCCAGCACCAGGCGGCGGGCACGATGTGCGTGCGCGAGCATACATTCCAGATTCCCTACGGCGTGGTCAAGCTGGACCGGCACCGCATCCGCGCCATCGAGGAAAAGCCGCGCCGCCACTATTTCTTCAACGCCGGCATCTATGTGCTGGCGCCGCAGGCGCTGGACCTGATTCCGCCGGGCGTGCCCTTCGACATGCCCAGCCTGTTCGAAAAGCTGGTCGCCGCCGGCCAGGAGACCGCCGCCTTCCACATGCGCGACTATTGGCTGGACATCGGCCAGCCCGACGACTTCGAGCAGGCGCAGGGTGACTACGCCGCGGAGTTCGAATGATTGCCGGCAAACAGGTGCTGGCCCTGATCCCCGCGCGCGGCGGCTCCAAGGGCGTGCCGCGCAAGAATTTGCGCGAGGCCGGCGGCCGGCCGCTGATCGCGTGGAGCATCGAGGCCGCGCGGAGCAGCGCATTGGTCGACCGGGTGGTGGTGTCCTCCGACGATGCCGAGATACTTGCCGTGGCGCGCAAGTGGGGCGCCGAGACGCCCTTTACGCGTCCCGCCGAACTGGCGCGCGACGACACGCCTTCGATCGACGTGGCCCTGCACGCGCTGGACGCGCTGCCCGGATACGAAACCCTGGTGCTGCTGCAACCGACTTCGCCGCTGCGCACCGCCGCGCATATCGACGCCTGCATCCGCCTGCGCGAGGAGCGCGGCGTTTCCAGCGCGGTGTCGGTAAGCGAGGCCGCGCACAGTCCCTACTGGATGTACTTTGTCGATGCCGCGGGTGCGATGCGCCGCGTGCTCACCCCGCCTGCCGCCGCCGAGCGCAGGCAGGACCTGCCGCCTGTGTATGCGCTGAACGGTGCGGTCTATGTGGCCAGTGCGGCCGCGCTGCGCGCCGGGCGCCGCTTCGTGTTCGACGACAGCGCCGCTTACGTAATGCCGGCCGATGCCTCGCTGGATATCGACACCGAACTCGATTTGACCATTGTTCAAGCTTTGATGGAAAGGATGCACCGTGCAAGTAACGCCGCGACCGCCCCCCGTTGACCTGGCGAAGTTCGATCAGCCCGAAGGCCGGCGCGAGGCCAAATACGGCCTGCCAGAGGAAGTCGAGTTCTGCAAAAAATGCGTGATCTCGAACCAGCGGCCCAACTCGGCCGTCGAATACCAGCACACCAAGGCGAGCAAGAAAAAGACTATCCATTTCGACGAGCACGGCGTGTGCGACGCCTGCCGCGTCGCCGAACAGAAGCATCAGCGCATCGACTGGGCCGCGCGCGAGCGCGAATTGCGCGAACTGTGCGACCGGCACCGCAGCAAGGACGGCAGCTACGACTGTGTGGTGCCCGGCTCCGGCGGCAAGGACAGCTTCTACGCCGCCCACATGCTGCGCTACAAGTACAACATGAACCCGCTCACCGTTACCTGGGCGCCGCATATCTATACCGACTGGGGCTGGAAGAACTTCCAGGCCTGGCTGCACGCCGGTTTCGACAACTTTCTGCACACGCCGAACGGCCGGGTGCACCGCCTGGTGACGCGCCTGGCTGTGGAGAACCTGTTCCACCCCTTCCAGCCCTTCATGTTCGGGCAGAAGTCGCTGGCGCCCAAGATGGCGCTGCTGCACGACATCCCGCTGGTGTTCTACGGCGAGAACGAGGCCGAATACGGCAATCCGATCGAGGACAGCCAGTCGTCGAAACGCGACTGGTCGTATTTCACCTCCGAGGACCAAAGCAAGGTCTACCTCGGCGGCGCCTCGGTGGCCGACCTGAAGTCGCACTACGGCGTCACCCAGGCTGACCTGGAGCCCTACCTGCCGGCCGATCCCGAGCGCATCGAGAAGCAGAAGGTCGAGGTGCACTACCTGGGCTACTACCTGAAGTGGCACCCGCAATCCTGCTACTACTACGCGGTCGAGCACGGCGGCTTCCAGGCTTCACCCGAGCGCACCCCGGGCACCTACAGCAAGTACAACAGCATCGATGACCGCATCGACGACTTTCACTACTACACCACTTTCATCAAGTTCGGTATCGGCCGCGCCACCTACGATGCCGCGCAGGAAATCCGCTCCGCCGATATCACGCGTGAAGAGGGCGTGGCGCTGGTGCACAAGTTCGACGGCGAGTTTCCCGAGCGCTTCGCAGACGAGATTTTCAAGTACCTGAGCATCCCGGCCAAGGAGTTTCCCGAAGCCTCGCGCATGTTCGAGCAGCCGCTGCTTGATCGCGACTATTTCATGCAACTGGCCGACACCTTCCGCTCGCCGCACCTGTGGCAGCGTGACAACGGCGCGTGGAAACTGCGCCACGTGGTGAAGTAGAGAGAACATGGCGAATATCCGGCTGATCGCGCGCCTCGACATCAAGGGGCCCAATCTCATCAAGGGCATCCACCTTGAGGGGCTGCGCGTGGTCGGCGATCCGCAGGCCTTTGCCGAGCGCTATTACCAGCAAGGCATCGACGAGCTAATTTACATGGACATCGTCGCCAGCCTGTACGGCCGCAACAGCCTGACCGATATCGTGCGCCGCACCGCGCACAATATCTTCATCCCGATGACGGTGGGCGGCGGGGTGCGCAGCGCCGACGATGTGCGCACGCTGCTGCGCGCCGGCGCCGACAAGGTGGCGATCAACACCGCCGCGATCAAGAATCCGGCGCTGATCAGCGAAGTCTCCAAGCGTTTCGGTTCGCAGTGCATGGTGGTCTCGATCGAGGCCAAGCGCCAGGCGCCGGGACAGTGGGAGGCGTACACCGATAACGGCCGCGAGCGCACCGGCAAGGACGTGGTGGCGTGGGCGAAACAGGCACAGGAACTCGGCGCGGGCGAAATTCTCCTTACCTCGGTGGACCAGGAAGGCACGCGCAAGGGCTTTGACGCGCCGTTGATCGCCGCGGTGACGCAGGCGGTGAGCATCCCGGTGATTGCCAGCGGCGGCATGGGCGAGACCGCGCATCTGCTGGAGGCGGTCGCCAACGGCGCGGACGCGGTAGCGATGGCTGACGTGCTGCACTACGAGCGCGCGGCCCTGCCCGAACTGCGCGCCGCCGCGCGCGCCGCCGGCCTGCATGTGAGAAGCGTATGAAGCCGAAAATCACCATTGTCGATTACGGCATCGGCAACCTGTTCAGCGTGATGCGCGCGTTCGAGCACGTAGGCGCGGAAGTGGTGCTGGCCAGCGACGCTGCGAGCGTGACAAACGCCGCGCGACTGGTACTGCCCGGCGTGGGTGCCTTCCGTTCCTGCGTGGACGAGTTGGCTGGGCACGGGTTGGTCGATGCGGTGAAAGCCTATGCGGGCAATGGCCGGCCGATGCTGGGCATTTGCGTAGGCATGCAGATGCTGTTCGCGCAAAGCAACGAATTCGGCATTACGCCGGGCCTGGGCCTGATTGCCGGTGAGGTCAAGGACATTCCGCGCATGGGCAGCGACGGCGTACCGCACAAGATTCCGCACATCGGCTGGAATGACCTGCGCGCGCCGGCCGGTGCGAGCTGGCAGGGCACGCTGCTTGACGGCCTGACGCCCGGCGAGGCGGCGGTGTACTTCGTGCATTCGTATACCGCGCATCCGCTGGCCGAAGCACATCGCTTGGCCGATGCGGATTACGACGGCTGCCGGATTTCCGCGGTGGTGCGTTCCGGCACGGTGTATGGCTGCCAGTTCCATCCGGAAAAAAGCGGCGCGGTCGGCCTGCAGGTCGTGCGCAATTTCGTCACCCAGACCGCCTGACGGACGCCGCTCTTATGCTCACCCACATCCGCAACGTGATCGCCCTGCTCGACAGCACCGAGCGGCGCCAGCTTGCGCTGTTGATGGGCGGCATGACGCTGGTGGCGCTGATCGAGGCCTTTGGCGTCTCCTCGATCCTGCCCTTCATGTCGGTGGTGGCGGACCCGGGCATGATCCAGGGCAATTCATTTCTGCGGCGCGCCTACGAGATGGGCGGATTCGCCGCGCCGCACCGCTTCCTGTTCGCGCTGGGTGGCCTGGTGTTCGCGCTATTGCTGCTCAACAATCTGTGCGGCGCGACGATGACCTGGTTCCTGCTGCGCTTCACCAACCGGCGCATGCACACCCTGTCGGTGCGCCTGCTGTCCGGCTACCTGCGCCAGCCGTACGCGTTTTTCCTCACCCGCAATACCGCCGAACTGGGCCGCAAGACCCTGACCCAGGCGAGCCGTGCGGTGTCGGGCATCCTGCTGCCGGCGCTGAGCATGTTCGCGCGCGCGATGCAGGGCCTGTTCATTTTTGGCTTGCTGCTGATTGTCGATCCCGGGCTGGCGCTCACCGTGGCCGTGGTGCTGGGTGGTGCCTACGTGCTGATTTACCGTTTCGTGCGGGCGCGCCTGGCGCGCATCGGCCGGGTTTCCGAAGCTGCCGACAACCAGCGCTTCAAGAGCGCCACCGAAGCGCTTTCCGGCATCAAGGAAATCCTGCTGCTGGGGCGGCAGCGCTGGTTCGTGGCGCGCTATGAACAAGCCTCACGGGCGGCCTCGGACGCTGATGCGTCTAACCAGGCCCTGGCACAGATGCCGCGTTACGCGCTGGAGGTGCTGACCTTCGGCGGCATCCTGCTGATCGTGCTGTATTACATCGGCCAGCAGAAGGACGTGTCGAAAATCCTGCCCCTGGTGGCGCTGTATGTGTTCGCGGGCTACCGCCTGATGCCGGCGATGCAGCAGATTTTTGCCAATATCGCCACCATCCGTTTCAATGTCCCGGCTTTCGAGGCCCTGAGCACCGATTTGCAGGCGGTGGGCTGGAAGGCCGGCGTTGCGGCAGAGGCGCTGCCCGCCGCTGTGGCCGAGCCGCTGCGCCTGGCGCGCGAGATGCGCTTTGACCAGGTCAGCTACAGCTATGCGGGCGCGGCGCAGCCGGTGCTGCGCGGCATCTCCCTGAGCCTGCCGGTTAATGCGACCATCGGCGTGGTGGGTAGCACCGGCGCGGGCAAGACCACGTTCGTGAACCTGATCCTCGGCCTGCTGGAAGCGGGCGGCGGCGCCGTCCGGGTCGACGACACGGTACTCGATGCGGGCAGTATGGCGCGCTGGCAGCGCAATGTCGGCTATGTGCCGCAGGACATTTACCTCACCGACGATACGGTGGCGCGTAATATCGCATTGGGCCTGCCCGACCACCTGATCGACCAGGCAGCTGTGGAGCGCGCGGCGCGCGCGGCCAATCTGCACGCTTTCATCACCGAAGAATTGCCGCAGGGTTACGGCACGCCGGTGGGGGACCGGGGGATCCGCCTGTCCGGCGGGCAGCGCCAGCGCATCGGCATCGCGCGCGCGCTGTATCATGATCCTGCCATGCTGGTGATGGACGAAGCCACCAGCGCGCTCGACAACCTCACCGAGGTGGCGATCATGGATGCAATCCACAACCTGGCGCACAGCAAGACCATCGTGCTGGTGGCGCACCGCCTGTCTACCGTGCGCAAGTGCGACACCATTTTCCTGCTCGAGGCGGGCCGGGTGGCGGCGCAGGGCAGCTACGACGAGTTGTTGCGCATCAGCGAAACCTTCCACCGCATGGCGCATGGCGGCGCCACACCGGCCGTGTCGGACCAGGACCGCGCGGTCGCGTGATCCACACAGATTCACTACGGAGCACACTCTCTTGTTCAATGGCAAATCCATCCTAGTAACCGGCGGCACCGGCTCGTTCGGCAAGTGCTTCATCCGCACCGTGCTGGCCAACTACCAGCCGCGTCGACTGGTCGTCTTTTCACGCGACGAACTGAAGCAGTTCGAGATGCAGGAAGAGGTCAACGCACCGTGCATGCGCTATTTTCTCGGCGACGTGCGCGACGGCGAGCGCATCAAGCAGGCGATGCGCGGTGTGGACCTGGTGGTGCATGCGGCCGCGATGAAGCAGGTGCCAGCCGCCGAGTACAACCCGATGGAATGCATCAAGACCAATATCTACGGTGCCGAGCACGTGATCAAGGCGGCGATCGACAACGAGGTGGAGAAGGTGATCGCACTGTCCACCGACAAGGCGGCCAATCCGATCAACCTTTACGGCGCGTCCAAACTGGCCTCAGACAAGCTGTTTGTCGCGGCCAACAATATTGCTGGCGGCCACCGGACGCTGTTCTCGGTGGTGCGCTACGGCAATGTGCTGGGCTCGCGCGGTTCGGTGGTGCCGTTCTTCCGCCGACTGGCGCAGAACGGCGCCACGGAACTGCCGATTACCGATCCGCGCATGACGCGCTTCTGGATCACGCTTGAAGAAGGCGTGGAATTCGTCCTGAAGAACTTCGCGCGCATGCAGGGTGGGGAGACGTTCGTGCCGAAGATCGCGTCTTCCAACATCGTCGATCTGGCGCGGGCGATCGCGCCGGACCTGCCGCACAAGGTCGTCGGGATACGGCCCGGCGAAAAACTCCACGAAGTAATGTGCCCGGCGGACGACAGCCACCGTACGCTGGAATTTGCCGATCACTTCGTGATCCAGCCGGCCATTGTCATGAAAGATGCGGTCGACTATGCCCGCAATCGCGAGGGCGAGGTCGGCAAGCCGGTGGCCGAGGGTTTCGAGTACAACTCGGGCACCAATCCGCAAGTGATCGGCGTGGCGGAAATCCGCGCCATGCTGGGGCAGGCCTGAGCCATGATCCCTTACGCCAGACAGGACATCGACGCTGCGGACATCGCGGCCGTCACGGCGGTATTGCAATCGGACTGGCTTACCCAGGGGCCGGCGGTCGAGCGTTTCGAGCGCGAAATGGCGGCGTATTGCGGCGCAAAGTATGCGCTGTCGGTGTCAAGCGCCACGGCGGCGCTGCATATCGCGGTGCTGGCCGCCGGGTTCGGCCCGGGCGACACACTGGTAACCTCGCCCAACACCTTCGTGGCCTCGGCCAATTGCGCGCTGTATGCGGGAGGTGCTGCGGATTTTGCAGATACCGATGCACATACTTTCAACCTGAGCCCGCAGGCGCTGAAGGCGCGGCTGGAGTATCTGGATGCGCGGGGCAAGCGACCGAAGATCGTGATGCCGGTGCATTTCGGCGGCGAGCCTTGCGAGATGGAGGCGATCGGCGTGATTGCCAAGGCGCGCGGCCTGTTTGTCATCGAAGATGCGTCGCATGCGGTAGGCGGATCCTACCAGGGCGGCAAGGTGGGCAACTGCGTGCATTCGGACATCACGGTGATGAGCTTTCACCCGGTGAAGATCATCACGACCGCTGAAGGCGGCTTGCTGCTGACCAACAACCCGGAACTGTACGAGAAACTGAAGATGCTGCGCTCGCACGGCATTACCCGCGAAGCCGGCAGACTGGAACGGTCGGCCGAAGGACCCTGGTATTACGAGCAACAGATGCTGGGCTTCAACTATCGTATGACCGACCTGCATGCTGCACTGGGTAGCAGCCAGTTGAGCCGCATCGACGCATTCGTGCGGCGCCGCGCCGAACTGGTGGCGCGCTATGACACGGCCTTCGGGGACCTGCCGCTCCAGTACCAGCGGCGCAGCGTGCAATCGCAATCGGCCAACCATCTGTATGTCGTCAAACTGGACGATCCCGGGCGTCGGCGCGCCGTATTCGATGCGCTGCGCGCGCGGGGGGTGTATGCGAATGTGCATTACATCCCGGTGCACTTGCAGCCTTATTATGCGCGCCTCGGGTTCAAGGCCGGAGATTTTCCGAACGCCGAAGCCTATTACGCGGGAGCGCTGACCATCCCGCTCTATCCGCGCATGACCGATGCCGAGCAGGAGACGGTGATCACGGCAATGCGGGAGTTGTTGGCGTGACCCGACCGGGCCGCGTGCTGTGCCTGATCCCCGCCAAGGGCGGGTCGGTGCGCCTGCCGCGCAAGAATGTTCGTAAGCTGGCAGGCAAGACCCTGTTGGAACGGACGGTGGAATGCGCCAATGCGGCGGGGCTGTTCCAGCGTATCAGCGTGAGTACCGAAGACGAAGAGGTCGCGGCGGAAGCGCGGCGTCTCGGCGTGGAAGTGCCCTTCATGCGCCCGGACCACCTGGCGCGCGATCCGGCGGGAGTGGTCGACGTGTGCCTGCATGCGCTGGACGAATGGGAGTTGCGCGGCGAAGTTTATGACACGCTGGTGATCCTGCTGCCCACCTCGCCGTTCCGCCGGGTCATCGACGTGACGGGCAGCATGGAGCGCTATCTGCAGAGCGGGGTCGAGTTCCTGATGTCGGTGGGGCGCGAGGAGCACTCGCCGCTTTCCAGCCTGATTATGAAGGACGGCCTGCTGCAGCCGCTGCACCCGGAATGGTTAAACCGCACTGGGGCCAAGGCGCCGGCCAATCTGCCGGTACTGGTGCGCGCCAACGGTGCGGTGACCATCGTCGATGTGGTGCGCTTCCGGCAAGAGCGCAATTATTACGGGTATCCCCTGGCGGCTTACGAGATGCCGTGGGAATACAGCGTGGATGTGGATACCGAGAAGGACTTCGCCATGGCCGAATGGGTGGCGGAGCATGTGCTCAAGCCGTGAGCACGCGGGTGTTGTTCCGTGTTGACGCCTATCCGGCGATCGGCAACGGCCACCTGATGCGCTGTTTGGCGCTGGCGCATGCCCTGCGAGCTGGCGGTGCGCAAGGTGGCTTTGTGGCGCGTCTGGAGCCGGTACATTTGCGGCAGAAGGTATTGGATGCGGGATTCACGGTGCGGGACGTGGCAGGGGACTTGGGCATGGCATTGCGCGAGGCGGATTGGGTAGTGCTGGATGGATACAAGTTCGGACTGGACGAGCAAAGGGGGATCAAGGCATTGGGTGCGCAACTGATGGTGATCGACGACATGGCATTGCAGGCCGAGTACTGCGCCGACCTGGTGCTGAACCAGAACGCGGATGCGGGCAGCGTGCGCTATCCCGGCGCGGCACAGGTTCTGCTCGGACCGGAGTACGCATTGTTGCGGCCGGAGTTTCTCACCGCGCCGCGCGGTGTCGGGCACGCTGGTGGCCAGCATCGCATCCTGATGACTTTGGGCGGCGGTACCGCGCCTGCCGTGACCGAAGTATTGTTCGCTGCCCTGCGCGACCTGCCGTACCCCTTGCATGTGCGCGCGCTGGGGGTCGGGCCGCGCCAGGCGCCGGCGCGGCCCGGCTTGACTATCGAATGCCTTGCGCACGTCGATGACATGCCGGCGCAGATGGCGTGGGCAGACTTGGCGCTGTGCGCCGGCGGCAGCACTTGCTGGGAACTGGCCTGCATGGGCGTGCCCGCGCTGATCACGGTGCTTTCGGAGGATCAGAAAATGGTTGCCGCGCAAATGCAGTCGGCGGGCTGCGGCACCATCCTAGGCTGGCATGGGGATATCGAACAAGGAATGGTGATGTCCGCGCTGGACAAATTGCTGTCGGCGCCCGCACTCTTGCTGGCGATGCGTGAACAGGGGCCGCGCCTGGTCGATGCGCGCGGCGGCGAACGTGTCGCTGCTGCGCTCCTGGAGATAGCAGGATGAAGTCCTTCGTGGTCGGCAGCCACCGCATCGGTCCCGGCGAGCCGTGCTTCATCGTGGCGGAAATCGGCATCAACCATAACGGCAGCATGGACCTGGCGCGCTCGATGATTGCCGCCGCCGCCGAGGCGGGTGCCGATGCGGTCAAGTTCCAGAATTATTACACCGAGGACTTCCTCTCGGACAGCACGCTCACTTATGAATATGTATCGGGTGGCAAGACCGTGGTCGAGCCGCAGTTCGACATGTTCAAGCGCTGCGAACTGAGCGCCGCACAATTGGCTGAACTGCAGAAATTTACCCTTTCCAAGGACGTGGAGTTCTTCAGCACACCCACCAGCGAGCGCGGCCTGGCCGAGCTGGTGAAGCTGGGGGTGCCGATCCTGAAAAACGGCTCCGACTACCTGGGCCACTTGCCGCTGATTCGCGCAATGGCCAAGAGTGGCATTCCGACCGTACTCTCGACCGGCATGGCCACACTGGAGGACATTGAAGACGGCGTGCAGGCCTATCGCGAGGCAGGCGGACGAGACTTGGTGCTGTTGCATTGCACCTCTTCTTATCCGACCCCGGATGCGGAAGTCAATCTTGATAAGATCACCACACTGGCCGCGGCTTTTGGCTGTCATGTCGGATTCAGCGATCACACCTGGGGCACGCTGGCGGCGCAGGGTGCATGCATGCTGGGCGCCTGCTTTGTGGAAAAGCATTTCACGACCGACCGCGACCTTCCGGGGCCGGACCACCGCTTTTCCTCGACGCCGGCGGAACTGGCCGAACTGGTAACCGCGATCCGGCGCCTCAAGACGATGCGCGGCGAGCAGCGCATCGGGCCCGCGCCCTCGGAAGCGCGCGGCCGCGAACAATACCGGCTCTCCTGCGTAGCCGCCACCGATTTGGCTGCCGGTCACGTATTGAGCATCGAGGACGTTGCCTTCAGAAGGCCGGGCACCGGCGTTCTTCCCAAGCATGTGGAAAGGTTGGTCGGACGGCAATTGGCGCGGGCCGTCCCCAAAGGACAATTACTGGATGATCATGAATTTATCAGCTAAGGGCATCACGCTCGATCCGGTCTGGGAAGAAAAGTACAGCAGTGGGCATGCCCAACGTTATCCTTGGGACCAGGTCGTTACCTTCGTGATGCGCAACCATTTGCGGGATCGTCCGCGTGCGCAGACCCGCATTCTCGAGGTGGGTTGCGGAACGGGCAGCAACCTTTGGTTTGCAGCGCGCGAAGGCTTCAGCGTCGCGGGCATAGATGGCAGCCGCAGTGCCATCGACTATGCACGCAAGCGCTTCGCTGACGAAAACCTGCCGGGTGATTTGCGCGTCGGCGACTTTACCAGGCTGCCTTTTGGCGATGCGTCCTTTGATCTGGTGATCGACCGCGGCGCGCTTACCTGTTGCGGCTACGCGGCGGCAGCGCAGGCGCTGGCGGAGATACGCCGGGTTTCCGTGGACGGGGGTTTGCTCTTTTTCAATCCCTACAGCGACCGGCATACCAGCCGGAACTCCGGTGTACTCGGGGCCGATGGTACCGTCTTGAATATTGACCGCGGTTCGCTGGTTGGCGCGGGGCAGATCTGTTTCTATTCGGAGCAGCAGGCAGTCGCGGCGCTTGCGCACGGCTGGGCGATCCGGTCGATGCAGCATCTTGAACTGGCGGACACAGGATCGAACCTAGACCGTCACTGCGAATGGCGAATCATCGCGGTGGCGGCATGACATTGTCCTGGGAGCTGCGGGAGATCGGGCTCGATGACATGCGCGTCGTTTTTGAGCTGCGCAACGATCCTTACATTGTCGAGCGGTCGTCCAGCAGAAAACCCATCGGCTGGGCGGAGCATGATGCGTGGTTCAGCAAGTCGGTGGAGCGGGAGGACCAACTGGCTTTCTTGATTGACAGCCTGGAAGAGAAGAAATCGGTTGGCGTGATCAGGTTTGAAAGGGTATCGGAAGCAGATGCCGTCATTTCCGTCTATATGATCGAGCGATTTACGCGCCGCGGCATCGGGGTGGAGGTGATTCGCTCTGGCTGCGAGCGGGCTTTTTCGCGCTGGAAAATTTCCCGGGTCCTGGCAAATGTGCGGAAAGACAATGTGGCGGGACAAAAAGGCTTCAGGAAGGCCGGATTTCACCTTCTGGACGATCCGGTCGATAGCGGGCACGATGACCTTCATCAGGTTTTCTTTCTGGGCCGTTATCTTGAAAGAGGTGCGCTATGAGCGGCTGGAATGAGGACGATCTTGAGACGGTTCATTTTTATGAACATCGTCTTGGCCAGTTCGGTGAGGATGCGCGCTCCCTGAACTGGGGAAGCCGGCAATCGCAGGAGCGGCGCTTTGAAGTTCTCGCCTCGATTGGCGACCTGGCCAATCAATCCATACTCGATGTCGGCTGCGGCCTCGGTGATTTCTATCGCTGGCTGGTCAGCCGAGGCATTCAGACGGATTACACCGGGATTGATCTGACACCAGGCATGGTGGAGAAAGCGGCGTCGAGGAATCCGTCCGCGCGCTTTGCGGTCCACAACCTGTTGGGTGACACCGCGCCTTTTCAGGAAAAGTCGTTTGACTTCGTGTTTGCGAGCGGTATTTTTTATCTGCGGCGTATCCAGCCGCAGGAGTACATGCAGGAAATGATTTCGACCATGTTCTGCATCGCCAGGAAGGGGGTCGCGTTCAACTCCCTTAGCACCTGGTCCGCGGAGCGCGACGCGCTTGAATATTATGCGGATCCCATAAAGACACTGGAATGGTGCGCGGAATTGTCGAAAAACCTGATTCTCAGGCATGACTACCACCCAGGGGATTTCTCCATTCTCATGAAAAAGTGACCCTTGGCAATGCGCGTCTCCATCATGCAGCCGGCCTATCTGCCATGGCTTGGATATTTCGAGCGAATCGCGATGAGTGATTTGCACATTGTGCTCGATCACGTGCAGATCGACAGGAACAGCAAAACCAAATTTGCAAACCGCAACAAGGTACGCGTCGGCAAGAGCTGGATCTGGCTTACCGTTCCCCTGAAGACAAAGGGCAAAGGCAATGACCTGCCGATTGACGAACTGGAGATCGACAACGAATCAAGATGGGCCGCCAAGCATTGGAAGACCCTGGAACTGGAGTACAAAAAGGCGCCGTTTTTTCCGGCGCATAGCGCGTTTTTCGAGCGGGCATATGGGCGGGTGTGGAGTCATCTGGCTGAACTGAACCGCGAGACCACCGAATACCTCATGCGTCAATGCCTGCACATTTCCACGCCGGTCGTTTTCAGCGCGAAAATGCAGGTTCCCGGAGCGAAGGACGAATTGATACTGAACTTGTGCAAGTCCGTTCAGGCAACCGAATACATCTCTGGACCGTTCGGCAGGGAATATCTGAATTCGGCTGCTTTCGAACAGGCCGGAATCAAGCTGGTATTTCATGATTACGCGCACCCGGTCTATCCGCAGATACAGGGCGGCTTTGAACCGTACATGAGTGCTCTCGATCTGGTATTTAATTGCGGCGAGCAGGCGCAATCCATTTTGCGGACCAATCCTGGACTTTTATGAATTCAACAACACCACAAATCGCCATCGGAACACGCAAGATCGGTGCGGATTCGCCTTGTTATCTGATTGCCGAGGTAGGTACCACATGCCTGGGGAGCTTGCCGAAGGCGTTGCAACTCGTGAAAGCCGCGGCGGATGCCGGCATGGATGCCGTGAAATTCCAGTTGATCGACCCGACGCAGATTTCGGATCCCTCGGTCACCTACAAGATGGTGGTCGATGGCGTCGAGCGCCAGGTCAACATGAAGGACATGTTCGAGAAGCTGGTCTTTTCGGAGGATGAGTGGAAGAAAATTGCCTCCGCCTGCCGGGATGCCGGGGTGGATTTTTTCTCCACGGTCGATTTCATTGACGGGGTGGGATTGCTTGAAAGGGCGGGTGTCGAGGTCCATAAGGTCGGCGCCTGGGATACAACCTACCGTCAATTGATCGAATCAATCGGCCGCACCGGCAAGCCGATGTTTGTCGATCTTGGCCCGACCACCGAGCAGCAGATCGACGACTTGGTGGGCTGGTATTTGGCGGCCGGCGGGGGCCAGGTGTTGTTCATGCACGACTTCCACACCTCGGATGATCGCCAGATGAACCTGCGTGCCATTCACCGCCTGCAGGAAAAGTTTCCCGCTTGGCCGGTAGGATTTTCCTCTCCGGCGCGAGACGACGATCTGGACCTCGCGGCACTGGGTTTGGGTGCTGCCTATCTGGAGAAGCGCCTGATCCTGAGTCGCTCCGAACCGGCCTTTCATGCCCATGAGTCGCTCGAACCTGCGGAACTCACCTCGTGGGTCGAGCGCATCCGCCATGTCGAGCGTGCTATCGGGCGCGCGGTGATCGAGCCGTCCGACACCGACGTTGCGGGCGCGAAACTCTATTACCGCAGCCTGTGCACCCTGCGGCCGGTGGGCAGAGGCGAAGCGTTCTCGGTACAAAACCTGGGCGCCAAGCGGCCGGGCAGTGGCTTGCCGACAACCCGTTTCGAAGAGGTACTGGGGCACCGCGCTGTGCGGGACCTCCCGGCCGACACCCTGATTGCGGAAGGCGACTGGCAGTGAACGTCCTGATCATCGCCTCCCATCCTGACGACGAAGTCCTCGGTTGCGGCGCAACCATTGCGCGCCATGCCGCGCGCGGGGACGTGGTCCACACGCTGATCCTCGCCGAAGGTGTCACCAGCCGTGTCGGCGTTGCCGACGCCGCCCAGCAACGCAGACTGGCGGCTTTGCACAAGGCGGCCGGGCGCGCCAACGCCTGCCTGGGCGTGAAAAAGGTCGAGTTGCTCGGGTTTCCGGACAACCGCATGGACAGCGTCGATCGTCTGGATGTGACCCAGGCGATCGAGGCCCGGGTGGCCAAATTCCGCCCGCGCGTTGTCTATACCCATCACCCGGGCGACCTCAATATCGACCACCAGATTACGCATGAAGCGGTGGCCGCCGCCTGCCGGCCCCTGCCCGGGCAGACGGTGGAAAAGGTGCTGTGTTTCGAGGTGCCCTCCAGTACCGAGTGGCGCTTTGCCGGTTCCGGGCCAGCGTTCGCACCGAACTGGTTTGTCGACGTGAGCGCGCATCTAGACACCAAACTGGCGGCCCTGCGCGAATACAAGGCCGAGATGCGCGCCTGGCCGCATCCGCGCTCGTACAAGGCGGTGACGCACCTGGCGCGCTGGCGCGGGGCCAGTGTCGGTGTCGAAGCTGCCGAGGCGTTTGTGCTCGCGCGCATGGTGGAGGCGTGAGAGTGTTTTTCCGCCATGGCCGGGTATCGTGAAAGGCCTGCTTAAGCGGGTGCTCCCGCCGGGTGCCGTGCAGGGACTCCGCAAAGCGGTTGACGCCGGTGCGCGCCCGTTCAAGCTGCACCGCGCGGCCGGCATCGGTTCACGCCTGGCGCACTATCGTGCGGACCGCAAGACCGTGCTGTTCTTCGCGCCCGAAGGTGGGGTGCGCCTGTACCTGATCGTGCAGGCGGTGATCGGCAAAGCGTTGCAGGACGCTGGCTACAACGCGGTATTCGTGCGCTGCCATTTGGCGTTTCCGCGCTGTCCCGTCAAGGACGGCGTTCTGCTGCCTTATGACGCAAGTCCCGAACAGCACGCGGCGGTTTGCCTGCAATGCCACGATCAGACCCTCGGTGTGCTCAATGCCTACGACCTGGATTATCTGGATGTTCGCGAGCTTGTGCCGGCCGAAGCCTATCAGCGGGTTGCGCGACAGATGGCGGCCTTGCCTGCCGACCGTCTGGGTTTCGTGCAGGACGGCATCCAGGTGGGTAAGCTGGCCTTTTACGATTTTTCCATCGTCAACAAGCACCCGGCCGAAATGGCCATGGGGCCGCGCGAGGTATTCCGGCTTGACCGCTACATCGAGAATTGCCTGATCGCTATCGAGGCGGTGAAAGCGGCGCGCCTGCGCATCGGCATCGACACCATCGCCTGCTTCGACGAGTACTGCATGATGTCCTCCGTGCGCCTGGCCGCCCAGGCCGAGGGCGTGCGGGTAGCGCGCATGATGAGCGTAGCCTACCACTTTAACGGCGACCCGCGGCGCATTGTCGCCATGGCCAGTCCGACCATCATTGTCGAGCAGGCCTATCGCGCCGCCCAATGGCGCGAATGGCGCGACCTGCCGCTGCCGCCCGCCTGCGTGGACGAGATTGCCGATGACCTGATATTCCGCCTTACGGGATCGGGCGCGCACATCTACTCCCCCAACAAGACCAACGACGCGCAGGCTCTGCTGCAGCGGCTGGGACTGTTGCGCGAGCGCAAGCTGCTGGTTGCCTATCCGAGCAGCCGCGATGAACTCGATGCCCTAAGCTTCAACCTGCATGGCCTGGGCGTGACAGACGCGCCGTCGCCGGGCGCCTTTGCCGACCAGTTTGAATGGCTCGACCAACTGGTGCAGTGGGTGGAAGCGAGCAGCGAGTATCAATTGGTGATCCGGATCCACCCGCGCGTCGGCGTGACGCCGCGCGACGGCATTCGCTCGCCCGACTACGACCGCTACCGCAGCAAGTATGGCGAACCGTACCGACATACCCGGATTGTCTGGCCGGAAGAGAAAATCTCCAGCTATGACCTGGCCGAACTGGCCGATTGCGCCCTGGTGTCGTGGAGCAGCATGGGCCTGGAACTGGCGCGCTTCGGCCTGCCAGTGCTCAGCGGACATACCGCAATACTCACCATCGCGCCGCCCGGAGAGGACTTCATCTGCCTGGCAGCCGACAAGACTGCCTATTTCGCCATGTTGCAGAAGTTGTGCGAACCATTTTCGCCGGGGCGTGCGCGCGCTATGCGCAGCGCCTATCGGTGGTACAACATGTTCTACTTGGGCAATTCGATCGACGTGTCCGATCTGCCGATCACTGCCAACGACCTGCCCGCGTACCGGACCCCGGCCAACGCTTCGCTGATCAAGCGGGTGATGATCGATGGCGAAGAGGCCATGGTCACCAATCTGGCGACCCTGCAAGCCGGCCAGGACGCTGCCTCGGTGCAGCGCGAAGCAGCGGCCTTGTGCGGCCAGATCGGGCGCATGGTGCATTACATGGCTACTGGCAGTGACACGGGCGCCAGCGGTCCGCTGCGGGTGCTGCTCGATCCCGTGGACGATGGACAATCCACCCCGGCCGACGGCGTGCTGGTGGTGCGCGGCCAAGAGATCGAGTATGCGCACAATGGAAGGGTCGTGCGGCGCTACTCGCCCCTGGCCGCGCGGCTGGGATGGATTTTCACGGTGCTGTCCGTGGACCTGGAAAATTGATGGGGATGAGTACAAGTGAGTGACTTTTTGCGCGGCATTTACTGGTCGGTCAAGCTGGGCATGAGCGTGCTGTGGCACGTACTTACCGGTAAGAATCGTCGCGGGACGCTCGATATGCTGGTGGCGCTGCATTCGCGCAGCAATGGCAAAAGCACGCGTTTTCTGGCACGTCGCATGGGACGGAGCGGCCTGCCGCAGCTTGAGCAGGATGCGCAGCTGGGACGGGGCGACTCGGCGTTCCAGGCCATCGGTGCGGCCGGTCGCCGGCATGTCGTGGGCGAACTGGAAGAGCGCGGCTACTGCATTTTTCCGCAGCGGCTTTCCTCTTCTGCCTGCGACGCCCTGCGCGATTTCGCCCGCACCGCGCCCGGCGAGGAATGGACGGCCGACGGCCCGCAGCGCGCGGGCGTGCGCTTCGACCAGCTTGGCACCGACGCTGCGAAATTGCAGTTCTCGCATACGCAACTGATCGAACTGCCCGAAGTGCAAAACCTGATCGCCGATCCGGCATTACTGAGCCTGTTCCAGTCCTACCTGGGTCGCTTGCCGGTGTTCGATTCGGTCGGCATGTGGTGGAGCATCGCTTCCGACGCGCCGCCCTCGGCGGAGGTGGCGCAGATGTTCCATTACGATCTGGATCGCTTGCGCTGGCTCAAGCTGTTTGTCTATCTGACCGACGTTGATGCCCAGACCGGCCCGCACGTATACGCTACCGGCAGCCACCGGGCCGGAGGACGCGGCGCTGAACTGCTGCGGCGCGGCTACGTGCGGATTTCGGACGAGGAGATCGAGCAGGCGTACGGCGAGGATCAGGTGGTCGAGTTGTGTGGTGAGGCCGGCTCGATCCTGCTGGTCGATACCATGGGCATGCACAAGGGCAAGATGCCGCGGCGCGCCAATCGCCTGGTGCTGGAACTGCAGTTCTGTTCCAGCCTGTTCGGCGCCAACTATCCGGCGTTTGCGCCCCTGCGTGCAGCCACGCCTGCCCTCGCTCAGGCGTTCGAGCGTTACCCGCAGATCTACCAGCGCCTCGCCGTGCCGGGTGTGGCGTGAGCGATTTGCCCGGCTCGGCCGGCGGCCTACCGACGCTCGCCGATACCGGTTCGACCGATACGTGGCCGTGCGCCGCCGCCTGCGCCGCACTGTTCTGCGTGGCGATGGGCATGTCGAGCATCGCCGGGCTGCTGATACTGCGCAGCGGCCTGCCCACCCCTGGCTTGCTGCCGCTCTACTGCGGCGCCCTGCTGATCGCAATCGCGTTCGCTCCCTTTCTGTTGCCACAGCGGTACCTGGCGGGCCAGCAGGGGCTGCCGGTGATCGCCTCGACCACAGCGCTGGCGGCGATGTGCCTGCCGCTGCTGGGTTTTCTGCATCCAACGCTGGCCTTGTTTGGCACCGGCGCGGCCGCGCTTGCCGGGCTGGCACGCTCGCTGCGCTGGCTGGTCCGGATGTCGGCGGCTGGTTGGTTGCTGGTTTTGGCGGCCGCGCCGCTGGCCGCGCTGCACATCTTCCCTCTCGATGGCCTTGCTTACGTTTATGCAGCCGAGACCGCGCCCCTGGGGCTGCTTGACAACGCAACCTATTTCCAGGCGGCGGTCACTCATATGATCCAACTGCACGGCGTGCCCTCGATCGGAGCCGATGGCCTGCAACTGCTGCACTATCATTTCGGCTCGCATTTCTGGTTTGCAGGCATCGGCCTGGCTACGGGCGCACCGCCGCTGTACGTCTATCCTTTCGCGCAAACGGCCGTCCTGCTGCCGGTGCTGTATCTCGGCGTGGCACTGGCCGCGGCGGTGCTGGCCCGGCCCGGGGTGGGCGCGGTAACCCTGGTCGCCATTTGCATCGGGCTGCTGGCCAGCTTTGACGCATTTATCTCGCGCGTGCATAACAGCAGCGAGAGCTATACGTTCAGCCTGGCCGCCTTCCTGCTGATTTTACCCTTGGTCATCTATCTGCACGAGGCGCCGGCCGCCTCCGGCGCACCGGCGCGCCGCACGGCCGGATTGTGGCTGGTGGCGCTGCTCGCAACCGCGGCGATTACCGCGCTGAAGGTCTCGACTGGCTACCTTCTCACTGGCATGCTGGCTTATGCCGCGTGGCGGCGCTTTGGCGTAGGCGGGCCGACCTGGGTGGTCGCCGCGGTGCTGGCCGGCATCATGCTGTGCGCCAAGCTGGTTTTTTCGCCGCGCGGCTTTGTCATCGGCGACCCGATGATCCTGCTTGCCTCCTACAAGCAGTACATTGTGGCGGATACGTTCTTCTCCCTGCTCTTGCCCCTGGTGTTCCTGCTGGCGCTGCGCTATCAGCCGCGCCTGGTACCTGCCGCCGGCGCCGAGGCCGGCGAGGAGAAATTCGAACTCACGTTGTCGCGCACCTCGCTGCGCACCCGCCTGTCTGGTATCTTGCGGGCGCCGCGCCGCCGCGAAGAGCTGTGGCTGGTGGGGCTGCTGGTGGCTTTTCTGCCCGTACTGGTGTTGCCCATCGGCAGCAATGCGGTCTATTTTTCGGCCATGCCACACTGGTTGCTGCTGCCGGCGGCGGTAGCATGGCTGGCCGGTTGGGCGGGGGCGCAAATGCGGGGCCGGTGCGTATTCGCCGCGTTGGCCGCGCTGGTCCTGACTACGCTGACTTTTCTCCCGGTCAACCTTGACATGCGGGGCGTGCGGGCATTCCTGAGTGCGGTTGACAATGGCGCGCCGGGTCCGAAGCTGATGAACGAGCCGCAAGCGATGAAACGTTTTTTTGCCGCCAACCTGGCGGGCGAGCGCGTGTTCTTCGGTAGCCAGTTTGTCGCCAAGCTGAAGGAGAATCCGTGGCAGCGTTTTGGCGCCGATCTGCATGCGATGGCGCGCGAGCGCGGTGCTGCTTTTGCGGTGTTTGTACCACCGTCGAACCACGCTTTCTGGAACAAGCTTGAAGGCACAGGGCCCTACTGGTGCGCCGATATGCACCTTTATATTCCGGCGCAGGCCGGGGCGGTGATGCTCAAGGGCCTGCAACCGCTGGAACCGGTTTGCCCGATGTTCGCCCCCGGTTCGCCCGATTACGGCGCGGCCGCGCATACGGCAGAGTTGGACGATGCCGGTTTATGCAAACACGCCGCGACCGTGGGCATCCGGACGGTGCTGATCGCCAACTCCGCCACCGAACCCGGCCGCAACCGCACGATTTCCTGCAATAGTTCAAAATAGCGTCTTTCCCGAGCAATTTACCGATGAAATCAGTGATCCTGGCCGGCGGACTCGGCACGCGCATCAGCGAAGAGACCTTGATCCGGCCCAAGCCCATGAT
>Ga0075363_100000011_pt1 | contig 44113 bp, 46 predicted proteins | sample EndMetdeltDD1763_FD_71470 | JGI IMG/M metagenome (GOLD analysis project Ga0075363, IMG submission 71470) | Populus endosphere microbial communities from Tennessee, USA - Endosphere MetaG P. deltoides DD176-3 | ecosystem: Host-associated > Plants > Roots > Endosphere | place: USA: Tennessee...
CCCGGCGCCAACTCCGCGGTAGTGAATGGCGGGGCCGCCGGCGCACCGGCGGGCCGGACGGCTACCTGCACCCATTGTTGCGCCGACGCGTGCGCGAGGGTCTCGCCGGCACGCACACTGCCCGAGGTCCCCGCGCTTACCCCGGTCAGCGTCAACTCGTAGCCGCTGCCACGGAGGGTGATCCCATCCACAGATGCGTCGACGACCTCGCCGTTCCACGGGGCCATCAGCTCGATCTCCGATGCCGGCCACATCCCGATGCCGGTCGGCACGACCGCGGGGCTGTCCTGGCTCAACTTCGGTGCCCGGTTCAGCCGCGGCTGACCGTAGACGGTCACCACCAGGTCGGCATCGTCGGCGACGGCGGCACGTGCTTGCAGATCCTCGAAATCTGTTGTGAGCCAGCCGCCATCGTTATATACGTCCGAGGTCGTGGACAGGTCGAGCGTCACCGCCGCGGCATCGATGAGCGGGGTCGTCACCTCGACGGCCTCAGGTGCCCGGCCCAGTCCCAGGTCGGCCTTGATGACCTCGGTCATGACATCCATCGGCACCGAGATGGCCTGTTCGAACATGCGCCACTCACCGTCGGATTGCTCGGTGACGTAGTCGTTGTCCGGGTCGAGCGCGGCCTGTTGCGCACCGCTGACGATCAGGACCGCGGTACGCAACACCAGGAGCGGCCACAGAGCTTCGGCTTCCGAGGCGCACAGTGGCCGAATCGCGTTGAACGCCCGGATCGCCGGCAGCACCGATGCCGGATCGCTGCCCGCATGACCCAGCACACACGACGCTGCGATGGCCAGTTCGGCCACCGCCCAAGTGTCAGTCAGGTCACCGAAGTCGATGACCCCGTCAGCGTGGGCGGCGCCACTGTCTCGCGACACCACCACGTTGGCATCGGTGAGGTCGAGATGGACGGCCTGCCGTGGCAGATCGTCGGCCAGCGGCGCGATGCGCGACCATGCCTGATGCGCCGCCGACTGGAGCGCGCTTCGGTGCGCCGGATCCGAAACGTGCGAAATCAGTGCGGTGACAACGTCGGTGCCGTGACGCAAATCCCACTGGAGGATCCGATCGAGCCCGGGGTGGGTGAATCCGGCTAGCGCCCGGCTGACCCGGCCTGCCACATCGCCGAGACTGGCGACCGCCGTCGGCGAGAGGTAGCCCGACTGCAGCAGCGTGCCGCCGGGCAGATACTTCAGCAGCCGCACATACGCCGGGCGGTCCACCAAACCCGTTATGGTCGTGCACTTCTCGCCGGCGACGTTGGGCAGCGGAACCGCGACCCGCAACCCCGGTTCGGCCGTGGCGATCAAGTCGGCCGCAAGGTCCTGGGCTTGCAGCTCGGTGGTGTTGAATGCCGGGTTCGCGATCTTCAGCACTCCGGCTACGGACTCGTCGGGGGAGATCACCGTGAAGTTCCGGTCCTGCTGACTGCCAAGGGATTTGGCGCGGGCCCGCAGTCCGTAGCGCTCATGCAGAATATGCTCGGCCTGCTCCTCGCTCACCTGCGGCGCCGGTAACTCCGGCTGTTCGAGGAAGTTGAAACCGACGGTGCGGCGGCTGACGGTCACTTGCAGACGAACTGCACCACGACTTCGGAGAAGGCGTCGTTGTCGTCCCCGGCGGCCGTGTGCCCCGCTTCGGACAGTTCAACGAATTCTGCGCGAGGCACCTTCTCCAGAAAGTCTTTGACACCTTCGGAACTGACCACGTCAGAAAGCTTGCCACGGATGAGCAGGATGGGGATCGTCGATTCGATGACTGCCCGCTCAAGTTTCTCGACGCGGACGAACGGGTCGTCCGCCGGCGCGGTGAGGAACGCGGGATCCCAGTGCCAGTACCACCGTCCGTCGCGCAGCCGCAGATTCTTCCGCAACCCCTCGGGGCTGCGCGGCTTCGTCCGGTACGGCAGATATGCGGCCACCGCGTCGGCCGCCTCGTCCAGTGACGCGAAACCCTCGATACCGCTGGCCATGAACTCGCGGATGCGGGCGCTGCCGTCCTTTTCGTAGCGCGGCACCACGTCGACGAGGACAAGTTTGGTCACCTGCTGCGGCCCGGCGGCCTCGGCGACCAGCATTCCGGTCATACCGCCCATGCTCGCGCCGATCAGGATCACCGGACGGCCGATCTGATCGATGACCGAGAGGGTGTCGTTGCACAGCGCATCCACTGTGTAGTTCGCGTTCGGCGCGCGGTCGCTGTCGCCGTGCCCGCGGCTGTCCAGCGCCACCACGTGCAACCCCTGATCGGCCAGGATCTGCCCGGTGCCCTTCCAGGAGAAGCGGTTCTGGCCGCCGCCGTGCAGCATCAGCACCGTGGGCCGATCGTCAGCAGAGGGCGCCCCGCGATTCCATTCGTCGGCGACCAGGGTGATGTCTGCGTCGGCGCCGGCTACCCGGAACTTCACAGTTTGCGGCTCGCTGCGCACCGTACTCACCGACTTCCTCTCCGCCGATCCGGAGCCTCACGTTACCTAGGAAGAAATTGCGCTCAACTTCGGCCCGTGAAGTTCGCTGGGTCCATACAATTTGGTACGTGCAGCCAGGAACTGCCGAAGGCGACGACCGCGGTTGCATCATCGATGCCGCCTATACCTGCCTGTCGGAACCTCATAGTGGCGCGATCCCGGTCGCGGCGATCCTGCAGCGCGCGGGGGTGTCGACGCGGGCTTTCTACCGCCATTTCGAGTCCAAGGACGAGCTGTTCCTGGCGATGATGCGCCAGGAGACCGACGCGCTGGCCGAGCGGCTGGACCGCATCTGCGCTGAGGCGCCCGGTGGCCCGGTCGATCAGGTCAGGGCCTGGATCGTCGGGATGTTCGGATTGATTCACGACGACCAGACCCGAATGCACTTCTCGGTGATCGATTCCGACGAAGTGCGCGCCGCGAAGGGCTACCGGGAGGCACGCGAGCGAGCCCACGCCGACCGGGAGCGCTCGCTCGTCGCGATCCTGCGGCGCGGCCGCGACGACGGCACGTTTCCGCTGGCAGATCCCGCGAACGACGCGATCGCGATCAGTGCGGTGATCAGCAGGGTGATGATCACCCAGCATTACGAGGACAGAGCGGGCATGCAGCGGGCGCAGAACCGGGTCCTGGATTTCGCGATACGTGCGCTGGGTGCCACCCCGCGATGAGTTCGGGGCGTGACGGCGGTCGGTACTGATATGCCTTCGATAACGCCCAGCCTGTGGTTCGACAACAATCTCGAGGAAGCCGCCGCGTTTTACACGGCTATCTTCCCCAACTCCTCCATCGAGGGGTTCGAGCGTTACACCGACGCTGGACCGGGCACGCCCGGCGACGTCGTGTCCGGCACGTTCGTACTGGACGGCCAGCGCTTCATCGGCATAAACGGTGGCCCGATGTTCCCGTTCTCCGAGGCGGTTTCGTTCACGATCGACTGCAAAGACCAGGACGAGGTCGACTATTACTGGGATCGGCTGGTCGACGGCGGGGAAGAGTCGCAATGTGGCTGGCTCAAGGACCGCTTCGGGCTCAGCTGGCAGGTGGTTCCTGCTCGCCTCAATGAGCTGATCGGCGATCCGGATCCGGCACGCGCCGCCGCGGCGACCCGGGCCATGCTAGCCATGCGGAAGATCGTCATTGCCGAATTGGAGCAAGCGGTCCGTATTTGACGGTTACTGCATCTAAATAGCCTCCCCGAAAGTAGCCTTTCGTATGGCTTTCGCCGGGGAAAGACACCTCACGGATGGTCCTGTCGCGCGTTCAGGAATCCGTGATGTTACGGTCACCCGCGTCCCTGTGCTCTGCTCCGATTCACAGCACATGTTGAGCCGGGGGATCTGTTCAGGCGGAAGGAAGTAGCACGTGGTCGCTTCCGACGTCCTCGTCAAGCCGGTCCGCGCGGTCGGCGGCTTCTACGGCATGGCGCTCGACACTTTCGTCGCGATTTTCAGGCCACCGTTCGCCTGGCGCGAGTTCATCACACAGGCGTGGTTTGTCGCGCGGGTGTCCATCGTTCCGACGTTGATGCTGACCATCCCCTACACCGTGTTGCTGACGTTCACCTTCAACATCCTGCTCAGGGAGTTCGGCGCCGCCGACTTCTCCGGAACCGGTGCCGCTCTCGGCACGGTGCGGCAGATCGGGCCGATCGTTACGGTGCTGGTGGTCGCGGGCGCGGGAGCCACCGCCATGTGCGCCGACCTAGGCGCCAGGACGATTCGTGAGGAACTCGACGCACTGCGCGTGATGGGCGTCGATCCGATCCAGGCACTCGTGGTGCCCCGGGTGTTGGCCGCGACCCTGGTGTCGCTGGCGTTGTCCGCGACGGTCATCCTCGTCGGTCTGGCCGGCGCGTACTTCTTCTGCGTCTACATCCAGCACGTGTCACCGGGTGCGTTCGCGGCAGGCCTCACTCTGATCATCGGTGCACTCGACGTCACGATTGCTCTGGTCAAAGCGGCGCTGTTCGGACTGTCAGCCGGTCTGATCGCTTGCTACAAAGGCATTTCCGTGGGTGGCGGCCCCGCGGGCGTCGGCAACGCGGTCAATGAGACCGTCGTCTTCACGTTCATGGCACTGTTCGCGATCAACGTCGTCGCGACGGCCGTGGCGGTGCGGGTGACGATGTGAGCAGCGCGGAGATGGAGCGGACCCGTCGGCCGATCGACCGGCGGTTCCCCCGCTTGGCGAAGCGGCTCGACGGCTATGTCGGCGCCTGGAACAGCGTTGGCGTGCAGACGAAGTTCTACGGCAAGACGCTGCGCAGCATCCCGTACGTGTTCTCGCACTACCGAATCGAGCTGATGCGCATCATCGCTCAGATGGGCCTGGGCACAGGCGCTCTGGTGGTGATCGGCGGGACGGTCGCGATCGTCGGATTCCTGACCGTGACCACCGGTGCGCTCGTGGCGGTGCAGGGCTACACCGACTTCTCGGAGATCGGTGTCGAAGCGTTGACCGGGTTCGCGTCGGCGTTCTTCAACGTTCGGCTCATCGCGCCGGCGACCACGGCCATCGCGCTGGCAGCCACCATCGGTGCCGGTGCCACGGCGCAGCTGGGCGCGATGCGGATCAACGAGGAGATCGACGCGCTCGAGGTGATGGGGATCCGCAGCGTCGCGTACCTCGCCTCCACGCGCGTGATCGCCGGCCTCGTCGTCGTCATCCCGCTGTACTGCGTCGGCGTGCTCGCATCGTTTTGGGCCGCGCGATTCGGCACCACGGTGATTTACGGGCAGTCGACCGGCGTCTACGACCATTACTTCCGTACGTTCCTGAATCCCACGGACCTCGTCTGGTCGTTTGTGCAGAGCATCGCGATGGCCGTGGTGATCATGTTGATACACACCTATTACGGCTTCTCGGCGAGCGGCGGGCCCGCGGGCGTGGGGGAGGCCGTCGGTCGTGCGGTGCGGACCTCGCTGATCGTCGCGGCGTTCGTGGTGATGATGATCTCGCTCGCCGTGTACGGGCAATCCGGCAACTTCAACCTGGCTGGATGACGCCATGGCTGACGTGAGGGATGACGAAGGGCTACACCCTGGTTGGTGGACGCTGATCCTGCTGCTTCTCGTCGTCGCCGCCATCTGGCTGACGCAGGCGTTGTTCACGGGTTCGTTGAAGAAGTTCGTGCCCGTCACCCTGACATCGGACCGGTCCGGCCTGGTGATGGAGAGCGACGCCAAGGTCAAGCTGCGCGGCGTTCAGGTCGGGCGGGTCGCCACGATCCAGGGTGGCAGCGAGCCGGTGAAACTCCAGCTCGAGATCTATCCCGATCAGATCGAGCACATCCCGGCCAACGTCGAGGCGCAGATCCGCGCCACCACGGTGTTCGGCGCCAAGTTCGTCGACCTCGTCTACCCGAGCGATCCCAGCCCTGAGCGGCTGAGGCCAGGCCAGGTCCTGGTGTCCCGCAACGTCAGCGTCGAGGTCAATACGGTGTTCGAGAACGTCGTCGGCGTGCTCGACCAGATCGACCCGGCCAAGCTCAACAGCGTGCTGTCGGCGCTCGCGGAGGGTGTCCGCGGCAAGGGCGACCGGATCGGCGAGGCGACCACCGACGCAAACCAGGTCCTCCTCGCGCTCAACCCGCGTAGCGAAACGATCCGCGCCGACTGGCAGTCGCTCAAGAACTTCAGCGACACCTTCAGCGTTGCGGCACAGGACATTCTCACGACGCTCGACGCGGCCAGCACCACCAGCGAGACCGTGACCAAGCATGCGGACGCCCTGGATGCGTTGCTGCTCAGCACAATCGGGTTGTCCAACAGCGGTATCGCGCTGCTCGCACCGAGTCAGGCCAATCTGATCAAGGCCATCAACGTGCTCGAGCCGACGACCAACCTGCTCTTCAAGTACAACCCCTCCTACACCTGCCTGCTGATGGGCGCCAAGCATCTGCTGGACCACGGCGGGTATGAAGCGCCAGGCGGAAACGGACGATCGATCATCCTCGACGCCGGTCTCGCACTCGGGGATGACCCGTACAGCTTCCCGCGGCACCTGCCCATCATCGGCGCCAAGGGCGGCCCCGGGGGCAAGCCGGGCTGCGGATCGCTGCCCGACGTCAAGGAGAATTGGCCCGTCCGCCAGCTCGTGACGAACACCGGCTTCGGAACCGGAATCGACTGGCGGCCCAACCCGGGCATCGGCTTCCCCGGCTACGTCAACTACCTGCCGACCACTCGCGCGGTGCCTGAGCCGCCGAGCATCCGAAACCTGTTCGGCGGGCCCGCGATCGGACCGATCCCGTATCCGGGTGCCCCGGCGTACGGCGCGCCGTTGTACGCCCCGGACGGAACACCGCTGTGGCCGGGACTGCCGCCGGCGCCTCCGCCGGGAGCTCCGCGAGACCCTGGTCCGACGCCTGGATCGGAGCCGTTCGTGGTGCAGGCGCCTGCCTTCCAACAACCGACGCCGTTGCCGCCGGTTCCGTTGCCGCACTTCGCAGCACCCGGCCCGTGACCGTGAAACCCAGAGACTTCGACCAGAAAGGAACGCCGCAATGACCGCCAGCTGGAAGAGCGCAGCCGTGCGTCTCGGCGTCTTCCTGCTCGTGTGTCTGCTCGGCGTCTTCGCGTTGTATGCGGTGTTCGGACAGATGCGTTTCGGCGAGAAGGCCAATACCTACAAGGCCGAGTTCCTCAACGTGACCGGCCTGGAGAAGAACGACTTCGTCCGCATCGCGGGCGTGGAGGTCGGCAAGGTCGAGAACATCTCCATCCAGCCGGACACGACCGCGCTCGTCGAGTTCACGGCCGACGATTCGGTCGTGCTCACCGACGGCAACCGGGCGGTGATCCGCTACGACGACCTCATCGGCGGCCGCTACCTGTCCGTGGTGGAGGGTGCGGGCGGCACGACGAAAGTCAAGCCGGGAGACACGATTCCGCTGGCCAGGACATCGCCTGCGCTGGATCTCGACGCGCTGATCGGTGGGTTCCGGCCGCTGTTCTCCGCGCTCGACCCCGACCAGGTGAATGCGTTGTCCGGGCAGCTGATTGCGGCGTTCGAGGGCCAGGGCGCGACGATCGGCTCATTTCTGACGCAGACCGCGGCGTTGACGAACACGCTGGCCGACCGTGATCAGTTGATCGGAGAGGTCATCGTCAACCTGAACACCGTGCTCGGATCACTTGGCGGCCAAAGCGACCAGTTCGCAAAGGCGGTCGATTCGCTCTCCGAGCTGGTGAAGGGTCTTGCTGAGCGCAGGACCGACATCGCCAATGGCGTTGCCTATGCGAACGCCGCGGCGGGTAGCGTCGCGGATCTGCTGTCGCAGGCGCGGCCGCCGTTCGCGAAGACGATTCAGGAGACGGACCGGGCGGCGGGCATCGTGGTGGCCGACCACGACTACTTCGACAACCTGATCAACACCCTGCCCGATGCGTATCAGGCACTGAGCCGGCAGGGCATCTACGGTGACTTCTTCTCGTTCTACCTGTGCGACATCATCCTCAAGCTCAACGGCAAGGGTGGTCAGCCGGTGTACGTGAAGATCGCCGGACAGCCGACGGGGAGGTGTGCACCCCGATGAAGCCGTTCTCCGAACGTAGTCCGCTCGTCATGGGCGCCATCGGCCTCGGCCTGACCGCGGTGATCGTGCTGGTCGCGCTGCAGTACGACAAGATCCCGTTCATCAACCAGACCAAAGAGTACTCGGCCTATTTCGACGAGGCCGGTGGTCTGACAACCGGTGCGGGCGTGCAGGTTTCGGGCTTCCAGGTCGGTCAGGTCGAGTCGATCGAACTGGACGGGCCGCAGGTGCTGGTCAAGTTCACCGTCGACAACGACATCAATCTCGGGGATCGCACCGAGGCCGCGATCAAGACGAAGGGCCTGCTGGGGACGAAGATCCTCGAGGTCATGTCGCGCGGCGACGGCCGCCAGGAGGGCATCATTCCGCGCGACCGCACGACATCGCCGTACCAGCTCCCCGACGCCCTGGGTGAACTCGCGACGACGATCAGCGGCCTGGACACCACACAGCTCTCGGATTCGCTGCGGGTGGTGGCGGATACGTTCTCCGAGACCCCGCCTGAGCTTCGGGTCGCGGTCGAGGGTGTGGCCCGCTTCTCCGAGACCCTCAACGAACGCGACGCGGAGTTGCGGGAGCTACTCACCAACGCAAACAAGTCGACGGCCGTGCTGGCCGAGCGCAGCGACCAGGTCGTGAGCCTGATCGCCGACACCAACGCGCTGCTGGCCGAGCTGCAGAACCAAAGTGCCGCAATCGACCAGATCTCGGGCAGCATCTCCGCGCTGAGCCAGCAGCTGGAAGGCTTCATCGCGGAGAACCGCGACACGATGAAGCCCGCGATCGACAAGCTCAACGGTGTGCTGACGGTCCTCGACAACCGCAAGGAGCGGTTGCAGAAGGGGCTGAAACTGCTGACCGGCTATGCGATGTCTCTTGGCGAGTCGGTGTCGTCGGGACCGTTCTTCAAGAACTACATCGCCAACCTGCTGCCGGGTCAGTTCCTGCAGCCGTTCATCGATGTGGCGTTCTCCGACCTCGGTCTGGATCCCAACGTGTTGTTGCCGTCCGAGCGGACCGACCCGCAGATCGGTACACCCGGCGTCCCCGCCATGCCGGTGCCGTACCCGCGTACCGGTCAAGGCGGCGATCCGAATCTTCAGCTGCCCGATGCCATTACCGGCAATCCGGGTGACCAGGGATGCGGCCCGCCTGGCATACCGCTGCCCGGCCCGACCGGCTGCTACCCGTATCGCGAGCCGCTACCCGCACCGCCGCCCGGCGGACCGCCGCCGGGACCGCCCGCGGAGGCGCCGCCCGGCCTGGGGTCCATTCCGGTCCCGACGCCGAGCCCGGTGATGGTCCCCGCACCCGGAGAGGTCTACTCGGATCCGGTGGCCGGCCGATGAACCGCATTCGTAAGAGCTGGGTCGCCGCGGCGCTGGTCGTGCTGCTGGTAGCAGGTGTGGTCGTGTTGATGCGAACCAGCGACACCATCAACCGCACGAATGTCGTTGCGTATTTCGAAAACAGCAACGGCATCTACGTGGGTGATGACGTCCGCATTCTCGGGGTGAACGTCGGCAGGATCAGCAAGATCGAGCCGGAGCCCAACCGGGTCAAGATCTCGTTCTGGTACGACGACAAGTACAAGGTGCCCGCCGACGCCAACGCCGCGGTCCTGTCACCGACGCTGGTGACCTCGCGTGCCATCCAGCTGACGCCGGTCTACACGGGCGGCGCGACGATGGCCGACAACGCTGTGATCCCGCGTGAACGCACCGTGGTACCGGTCGAATGGGACACCCTGCGTTCGCAACTCGAACGGTTGGCCCAGGAATTGCAGCCCACGGAGCCCGGTGGGGTCAGTCCGCTGGGCTCGGTGATCAACACCGCCGCGGACAACCTGCGTGGCCAGGGCGCCAACATCCGCGACACCGTCATCAAGCTGTCGCAAGCGTTTTCGGCTCTGGGTGACAAGAGCACCGACATCTTCTCGACGATCAAGAACCTGTCGATTCTGGTGTCTGCGCTGCAGGACAGCACGAACCTGATGCGGCAGCTCAACCAGAACCTGGCGTCGGTGACGGGTCTGCTCGCCGACAATCCCAATGAGGTCGCCGACGCGGTGCGGGACTTCAACGCCGTCATTGGTGATGTCCAGAGCTTCGTGGCGGACAACCGCGAGTCGCTGGGCACGACGTCGGACAAGCTGGCCGGGGTCACGCAGGCGCTGAACGACAGTCTCGATGACGTCAAACAGTTCCTGCACGTGGCGCCCAACTCCTTCCAGAACTACATCAACGTCTATCAGCCTGCGCAGGGCGGGGCGAGCGCCATCCTGGCGGTGAACAACTTCGCGAACCCGATCAGCTTCCTGTGCGGTGCCGTGCAGGCCGCGTCGCGGCTCAACGCCGAGCAGTCGGCGAAGCTGTGCGTGCAGTACCTGGCGCCGATCATCAAGAACCGTCAGTACAACTTCCCGCCGATCGGCCAGAACCTTTTCATCGGTGCGCAGGCGCGGCCGAACGAGATCACCTACAGCGAGGAGTGGATGCGGCCCAATTACATTCCGCCGCAGCCACCTGTCGCACCACCGCCGGTTGCGCCGGACGGCACCGCGCCGCCCCCGCCACCGGGACCCCCGCTGCCCGCCGAGGCCGTCGTCGCGACGAATCCGGCCGACGGTTTGCAGGGATTGATGGTGCCGCATGGAACGGGGCCACGATGAGTACGCGACGAATTCGGTTGCGCGCCAGCGCCGTACTGCTGGCGGTCGCGGTTGTCGTATCCGGCTGCGGTGATTGGCAGGGGCTGAACTCCGTTCCACTGCCGGGTGTCGAGGGCCGTGGTCCGGGTGCATTCACCATCCAGGCGCAGATGCCCGACGTCGACAACATCGAACCGAACTCGCGCGTGCGGGTCGCCGACGTCACGGTCGGCAACGTCACCAAGATCGAGCGGCAGGGTTGGAACGCTCTGGTCACGATGGAGCTCAACGAGAACGTCCAGCTGCCCGCCAACGCGACGGCCAAGCTCGGGCAGACCAGCCTGCTGGGTTCTCTGCACATCGAACTGGCGCCCCCGACGGATGTGGCGCCGGAGGGCAGACTGCGCGAGGGTTCGCTGATCCCACTGGCGTCGGCGAGTAAGTATCCGAGTACCGAGCAGACGCTGGCGTCGGTCGCGCTGCTGCTCAATGGTGGTGGCATCGGCCATGTTCAGGACATCACCGAGGCGTTCAGCACCGCATGGACCGGTCGTGAAGCCGACCTGCGCAGCCTGATCGAGCAGCTGGACATCTTCATCGGCTACGTGAACGACCAAAAAGGCGACATCATCGCCGCCAACGAGGGCATCAACAATCTAGTCGGCCAGATCGCCGCGCAGAAGCCGGTGGTGGACAGGGCGTTACGCACCATTCCCGACGCACTGGAGGTGCTGAAGGATCAGCGGGACAACCTGTCCGAGGCGCTGGTGCAGCTGGGCAGGTTCAGTGCGCTGGCCGCCGACTCGGTCGATCAGACGAAGGAAGCGCTCGTCCAAGAGCTCAAAGACCTCGGGCCAACTCTTGAACAGCTTGCCAACGCGGGTCCCGCGCTGACGCGTGCGCTGAGTTTCCTTCCGACGTTCCCGTTCCCGAAAGAGACTCTGACGAACTGGATTCGCGGCGACTACGCCAACCTGTCATTGATCGTCGACATGACGCTGAGCCGCATCGATCAAGGGTTCTTCACCGGAACGCGGTTCGAGTGCAATCTGACGTGGCTCGAGTTGTTCTGGGGTCGCACCATCGGTCAGATGCCCAGCCCGTGCAACCACAACGTCCCGCCACCCGGCGGCAATCCGTTGCTCGAGGCGTATCGCTGGGATCAGGGGCCGTGACATGCGACTGACTCGACAGATCGTCATCCAGCTGCTGATCTTCTCCATCCTGGCCGTGGTGGCGCTGGGGATCATGGTCATCTCGTACATGCGCCTGCCCGCGCTCATGGGCGTCGGGCAGTACCGCGTGACGTTGGAGCTGCCGGAAGCCGGTGGCCTGTATCCGCGGGGGAACGTCACCTATCGCGGGACCCAGGTCGGCATCGTGAAGAGCGTCGACCTCACCGATAACGGTGTGGCGGCTCATCTTTCGCTCGATTCCGACGTCCCGATCCCCGCCGACCTCGACGCCGAGGTGCACAGCCAGTCCGCGGTCGGCGAGCTGTACGTGCAGTTGATCCCCCGCAGCGGTGATGGGCCGAAGCTGCAGAACGGCGACGTCATTCCGCAGGATCGCGCGCATGTTCCGATCGACGTGAACACCGTGCTGGACGCCACCAACCGTGGCCTTGCCGCGATTCCGCGGGACAACCTGCGCACGGCGGTGGACGAGGCGTATACGGCGTTCGGTGGCCTCGGGCCCGAGCTGTCCCGGCTTGTCGACGGCGGAACGAACCTGGCCATCGACGCCCGCGAAAACCTCGACCCGTTGACCACTTTGATCGATCAGTCGCAACCGATCCTCGATTCCCAAACCGACACCGGCGGCGAGATTCAGGCGTGGGCGTCGAACCTGGCGTCGATCACCGATCAGTTGCAGTCGCAGGACCCCGCGGTGGCAGGCATCCTCGAAAAGGGGCCAGGCGCTGCCGAAGAGGTACGGGCGCTGTTCGACAGATTGCAGCCGACCCTGCCCATCGTGTTGGCCAACCTGGCGAACATCGGCGAAGTCGCGGTCACCTATCAGCCGAGCCTCGAACAGCTGTTGGTGTTGTTCCCGCAAGGAACCGCGACGACTCAGGCGATCGGCGTGGCCAAGGCCAACACCAAACAGGACTACATGGGCGACTACCTGACACTGAATCTGAACCTGAACCTGCCGCCGCCATGCACGACCGGATTCCTTCCGACCCAGCAGCAACGGGTGCCCGCGCTGCAGGACTATCCGGACCGGCCTGCCGGCGACGTGTACTGCCGTATTCCGCAGGACGCGCCGTTCAACGTCCGCGGTGCGCGCAACCTGCCCTGCGTCACGGTGCCGGGCAAACGCGCTCCCACGGTGAAGATGTGCGAGAGCGACGAGACGTATGTGCCGCTCAACGACGGTTACAACTGGAAGGGCGACCCGAACGCCACCCTGTCCGGTCAGCCGATTCCCCAGCTGCCACCGGGCACACCGCCTGCAGAAGTAGCTCCTCCGCCGGGTGTGGCGCCGCCGCCGATAGCGGCCGCCGAATATGATCCGGCGACAGGGACTTACGTCGGTCCGGACGGCAAGGTGTACACGCAGTCGAACCTTGCCCAAGGTGGCGGCGACAAGACGTGGCAGTCGCTGCTGGTGCCGCCGGGGCGCTAGGTCGTCAGACCCGGACGACGATGCCCTGGGGCAGCGCGACGACGATTCCGAGCATGAAGATGAATACGTAGCGTCGATGCTGCTGTCTCGCGCCACAATTCGGCCTCGGTGGCTGGTGGCAGAAAGAATTCGGCGGGCATGCTGGTGTGCATCGGGAGATCGTGACGTCGTTCAGGTGCGCGCCGAACTCCTGGGTCTAGGTCAGCGTTGCGGTGGCCACCGCGACGCCGCACGCTCGAGGCATGCACGGGTACAGACGATTTCGGCTTCGTATAGCTCTCCAGCCCGCAAAACTGTTCGAGGTGGTTGAGCCCGCGTACCGGCGGTTTACGCCGAGTACGCGATCAAATTCGGCTACGTGCACATCGGCCCGATGGTCCCCAACAGCGTAATGCGTTCGCCGCTGGTGTTCCTCGGGCGGGAAATAAGCGCGTGCCCGACCCCCATGACGGCCGCGCCAAGATCGTCCGCTACACCGATGAGGGTCGGGCGTTGATCGCCGACGCCGCTGCGGTCGCGAAGCGACTCGACGACGAGATCGAGGCGATCATCGGCGCTGGGCGACTGACCGAGCTTCGCTCGACGCTTGCCGTCGTCTGCCACCACCTCGGACTCGGCCCGAGGCCACCCGGTCGAAGAAGTTCTTGCCATTGATGGCGAACGGTGTTTACTATACGCCGTATGGCTGGCAGGCCGCGGGTGCGCGCTGAACCACTCGACGAGGGGGTGATTGTGGAGACTGCATTGACGCTCGCCCGAAGGGGTATGTCGGCCTTGACAATGCGCTCGTTGAGTAATGAGCTGCAGGTCTCGGTCGGCGCCCTCTACAAGCACGTCGCGGGACGCGACGAGCTCATGGCATTGGTCGTGGAGAAGGTGCTCGACCAGGTGCCGCGGGTGACAACCGGCGCGGGTGACGGGTGGCTGGCGCTGCGGGCGCACGTGTTGGCAATGCAGGCGCAAATGGACCGCTACCCGGGTCTGGATGGCATCGTGATGGAGCACTCGCCGAAGTCGCCGACGGCCAATGCGCTCCGCAGGGAGGGCATGGCAGCGCTGCAGGGCGAGGGTCTGACCTCAGGTCAGGCGCACCACGTCTACCGCGCCGTGTCCTGGCTGTGGCTCGGGTCGCGGGTCGCGCTGGAGGGCCGCCCTCGCAGGCGCGCGGACATCGATACCTTCGCCGAATCCTTGGACATCCTGATTTCGGGTCTGCGGGCGCACATGGTGACTGAAACAGTTCGTGCACAGGAGGAAATATGAAACTGCCGACATCCAAAGGCGCAGCGGTCGCACTGTTCTTCATCTTGGCCGCGGCGTGGATCGTCACGATCGTGACCGTCCAGTCTCTGCAGTTCGCCCACTACAGTTAGGGGTAGCCGTGTTGCACGATGCATTGATCCTGTCCGGCATGGTCGTGGCCGACCTGCTGATCATCGGGGTGTGGTGGTTCCTCGGCAGCCGGCTGGTGCCTGCCGAATCCAGTCCGCCTGCGGTGGAAGCGAAGCTGACGAAAACTCCTCTGCTGCACAAGGTTCTGACAGTCGTATCCTTCTTCCTGCTCGTCGGCCTCCTGGTCGAATGCATGGCAATGTTCCCAGCGATCCTGATGAGGTTCGGATGGTCCTGAAAGAGAGTCCCGTAGACGTCGGTGGCGAGCAACAGCCCAAGAAGCGCTGGGTGGAGGAGGCGGACGGCTGGCTGCTCGCCGGATGCATCCTCTCGGGCACCATGATTCTCGGCCCGATCGGACCGATCGTGCTGGGCATCGCGCTCTGGAAGCTGTACAAGTCGGTGAAGGCGGGCACCAACGTGCGGCCGTGGGCGGCGACCGTCATCGCCACCTTCTGCATGGTTGATGGCCTGATCAACTTCTCGCCGTGGACATTTGACACCTTCGCCCACAATACGGTGCTGGGCGAGACGTTCATCACCGGCTATGGCCGGTTCTTCGACGGCGCGTTTTACATCGATTACAACAGCGGCGCCCTGGGCGGGGTCGCCAATACGTCAGAGAAGATGTGGCAATACCTTGCGGTGTTCATCCTGATGCCGATGCGGATCGTCAGCGCGTGGGCCTTCCTTCAAATGCGTACCTGGGGACTGCATTTCATGAAGGTCTCGGGGTGGCTTTACCTGTTCCTCTGGGCCGGCTACACCATGGCGATGAGCATGGACTTCGAGGAGCGGATGGCGACCTCTGAATTCGGCTTGGGCTGGTGGTTGTTCAATCTGTTCTATCTGTCGCCGTTCTTCCTCCTGCCCTACCTGTACACGGTCGACAAGAGCCGCTGGTGTCGTTGACGCCACATTGGTTGCCGACGGGTTGGTTCCAGGTCGGGTGGTCCGACGGTTTCCCTGAACGTGAAGTCCGGCCGTTACGTTTTTTCGGCGGCGAGCAGGTGGCATACCGGGACGCCGAGGGCACGTTACGTGTTCTCGACGCGCACTGTCGGCATCTGGGTGGTCATATGGGCCACGGCGGGCAGGTGGAAGGGCAGTGTGTCGTCTGCCCGTTCCACGGATGGCACTGGAACAGCGAGGGCCGGAATGTCCACATTCCCTATCAGCCGGACCGTCCCAACACGTCGCGTCGCCTGACGGTGTGGCCGGTGCACGAACTTGCCGGGGTGGTGTATCTATGGCACGACGTCGACGGCCGTGAGCCGACGTGGGAGCCGCCCGACATTTTCAGCGACACCTCGCGGCACACCGCAGCGCTGGAGTATCACCCCGCCGAACCGCACGGGCAGATCAGATACGGCGCGCTCGAATTACACCCGCAGCTGGTACTCGAAAATGCCGCGGACCCCATTCACTTCCGTTATGTGCACGGCACCAAGCACCACCCGGTGTTCCTCCGGCGATGGGAGGACGAGTCACACTGGTTCAGCCAGATCGGTTTCGGATCGCGTTGGCGCGAGATGGATCCCGACAGCCACGACGGCGACACCCTGTCGGTCCTCTCAGCCGGTGTCGGACTGAGCTACACGTCCCTATCGGGATCCGCTAACACGCTGATCCTGTTGTCCACGACGCCGATCGACGACCACACCAGCGAAATGTTCCAAACCGTGTGGCTGGAGAAGCTGGAAGGTGATACACCCGACGCGTTGGCGTCCCGGATGGATGCCGCGACCGCCCAATTGCCGAACGACATTACGATCTGGAGCCACCAGCGTTTCGAGGACCCACCTGCACTGGCCACCATCGAAGGTCGCGCGTTCTCCGATTTGCGTGCGTGGGCCAGGCGCTTCTACCCCGATGCCCCAGCAGCGCCACGCCTGACGCCAGCGGTCGAACAACTGACCGGAAGGCGACTGTGAAAGTCGGACTCTATTTCGACCTGCGCAACCCACAGCAGTGGCGACAGACTCCCTCTCGGCTCTACGGGTTCACCATCGAGGCGTGTGAGGAGGCGGAGCGACTCGGCGCGAGCTCCGCGTGGTTCACCGAGCACCATCTCTTCGACGACGACTACCTGTGCGCACCGTTGACGTTTGCGTCCGCCGTCGCCGCGCGGACCACGCGAATCCGCCTCGGCACTGCGATCGTCATTGCGCCGCTGCATCACCCCGCCGAAATCGCCGAGCAGTCCGCAACGGTCGACCTGGTCTCAAACGGTCGTCTCGACCTCGGTCTTGGCGCCGGTTACCGGGTACCGGAATTCGAGCTTTTCGACGCATCGATGACTGCTCGATACGCCCAGACCGACGGCACCGCCCGTCGCCTTCGTGAGCTGTGGGGCACCCACGGTATCCGACCGGGGACCGTGCAGGACCCTCTGCCGATCTGGATGGGCTACCAGGGCCCACAGGGTGCGCGGCGCGCCGGCCTGCTTGGCGAGGGATTGCTGTCTGCCGATGCCTCGCTGTGGGGACCGTATTCGGAGGGTCTGGCCGAGGCGGGACACTCCGTAGCCGCAGGCGTGATGTCGGGCGGTATTCAGGGCTGGGCGACCGATGACCCCGATGCCGACTGGCCGACGGTCTCGGAACACCTCGCGCACCAGCTGAACTCGTATCGCCACCACCTGGTCGAGGGCACCGATCGTCCGCCCCCCAACCCTGTGAACCTCGACCACGTTGTCAACAGCGACGGTGCGGGCCCGCTGGCGTCGTTCACCTACGGCACACCGGAGTGCGTCGCGGAGAAGGTCAAGGCGGCGACCAAGGGTGCGCCCGTCGACACCGTCTTCTTCTGGGCGTCCATAGGCGGCATGTCCGACGACCTTGTCATGCGCAACATCAACACGGTCTGCACTCGACTCGCACCGCTGCTCACTGAACGGGAGGAAGGATGACCGAGACGCAGGCCCGACGTGAGGCCGCTGACCCATTCGGCGAATGGGCAAGCAGCAGAGGCGTGCTGATGAGTTACTCCTATCTCGCTTCGGCGCCGAAGCCGATCGATCGCACTCACGCCGAGAACACGCTGCACCTTCGCCGCGACTTGCGCACGGCCGGCAGCGCCATGCTGGCCGCGCCGCTGGCGATCGCGATGCTCGATGCTGCGGGCGTCAACGTCGACCCTGTCAACATTCTGGCGCTGACCCAGATAAACCTCACCATCATCGACCATGGACAGCGGATCGACGACGCGTTCTTCGCCGCACGTGTCGTTGCGGAGGCGCGTTCGCAGATCTTCACCGAGACAGCGATTTACGATGCAGAGGACCGCAAAAGGCTCATCGGTCTCGGCTCAGCGAACTGGTCGGTCATCTGCCCGACGCCCGAGGGTTTCGTCTACCCGGAACCGGGTGCCGGCGTTGATGACTCGCGTGATGTCCCGCCGCTCTGGCAGGCCTACGCCGGGAGCCGACGCGACGACGGCCTGCTGGAGATTTCCGGCCTCGCACCCGAAATCGGCGCCGAGCGACTCCACCATGGCCCTATGCTCGTCGTCACCGAAACCGCGGCACTCGAAGCGGGCGCGCATGTGCTCGGCACCGATGACGTAGGTGTCGATCAACTGACGATGACGATCGAGGCGCCGGGTCGCACGGGTCCCTTCGTCGCGGTGCCGGTGTCCGTCGGGACGAGCGAGCGCACCGCAGCGTGCCGCATTGAACTCCGTGACGTGGGCCGCGGGAACCGTGTCGTTGCCACCACTGTCCTGCGAATCAGCCGGCTCAACCGGTGAGTGGGTGGAGGGGCTTCATGCTTTCGATGGGAACTCTCCCGGGACTTTCGTGTGTGCTGCGCATCACGTTACAGTGTAAGGTCAGGGGGTGAGCAGCCCTTCTGACGGCCCCAAAGATTGAGGACTGATGGACCAAGCGACGAAGTTCGATCCGCGGCTGGCCCCGCTGACCCTGCAGGTCAAATCGATGGCCAGCCCCCAGGCGCTCTTCAGCGAGAAGGCGGGCACCGTTCGTGCCGAGAAGTCCAACGGGGTCTGGAATCTTTATCGGCACGACGACATCGTCAAAATCAACCGGCATCCCGCGATTCTCGGTAACGGTGGCCAGGGCGGCAGTTTCGGCAACGACAATCCGTTGATTCCGTTGGAGATCGACGGCGACGACCACAAGAAGTGGCGAAAGCTGCTCGACCCGATCTTCGGGCCGAAGCAGATGTTCCCGTTGGAGGCGCAGATCCGAAAACTCGCGGGCGAACTCATCGACAAGTTCGCGGCGCGAGGGGAAGCCGAACTGCACGACGACTTCTGTGTCCCGCTGCCTTCTCAGACATTTTTGCGCCTCGTCGGGGCGCCCCTCGAGGATCTCGACTTCTTCATCGACTTCAAGGACGGCGTTATTCATCCCGAGGGTGCCACCGTCGAGGAAATGGACGCCAACATGGCAGTGGCTGGTGCCAAGCTCCTCGAGTACTTCGTGAGATTTCTCGGCGAGCGTCGCAAGGAGACTCACCAAAAGGAGGATGTCATCTCGGTGCTGCTGCGGTCGGAGGTCGACGGCAAGCCCATTGAGGAGCTCGATCTGCTGAACATCATGTTCTTGTTGATGTTCGCCGGCCTCGACACCGTTACATCATCGCTGTCATGCATCTTCGCCTGGCTGGGGCAGCACCCGGAGGAGCGAGACCGTCTGACCGCCGACCGCTCGTTGATACCGGCGGCCATCGAAGAAATACTGCGCTATGAATCGCCGGTGCCCTCGGGTCAGCGGTTCGCGACCGAGGACATCGACCTCGGCGACGGGTTGCTTATCAAGGCTGGAGACGTCATTCATGCGTTCTGGGCGGCGGCCAACGTGGATCCGACTCACTATGACGACCCCCTTGTGGTCAATTTCGACCGCGGTCGTCAGAGCCACATCGTGTTCGCCAGTGGCACGCACCGTTGCCTAGGTTCTCATCTTGCACGGATGGAGCTCAGGATCGCGTTGGACGAAATCCTCAGTCGCATTCCGGATTACACCGTTCCCTCGGTCGAGGATCTTGTCTACGACAACGTATCGGTGCGGATGGTCAAACACCTGCCTGTCACGTTCACCCCCAGCTAGCGTGACTTCTTCGGTTTCTTCGCCGCCAGTTGCGCCTTCAGTCCTTCGATAATGGTGTCGACGCCGTAGGTGAAGAAGTCACGTCCGCGCAGACCGGTCAGGTGCGGCACCAGCCTTGCCAGAGTGTCGTCCAGGTCGCCGGGGTCCACATCGTCGGGGTCGGGGGTGTCCAACTCCACCACCTGGTAACGCCCGAACAGGTAGGTGTGGATCATCGCGTAGGACAGGAACACCTGCGGCCCCTCGAACCCAGCGCTGAGCAGGATCTCCAGAATTCCGTTCATCAGGCGCTGGTCGGTGCTTCGCATGCGCTCGAGCATCACGATGGCAATTCCAGGATGATCATGCAGCCGGGCATCGATACCCGTTACGACGGAGCGCAGCCGTTCTTCCCACGGTCCCGAATCGGGTTCAGGGACAGCGACTTCCGAGAGCAACTTGCGCGCTACCAGGTCGAGCAGTTCGCGCTTGTCGCTGACATACCAGTAGGGCGCCATCGCCGATCGGCCGAGTTCGCGAGACAGTCGACGCATCGACAGGGCGTCGAGGCCCTCTGCGCGAATGATGTCCAGCGCTGCGTCGACGATCTGCTCTTCGGTGAGCGTCGGCGGCTTACCGCGCTTCGCGGTACGCGACGTCGTATCCGCGGCGGCCTGCTTGGCGGCGATCTGCGGACTCCGTTCTCTCGCCCCAGTCAATCCACTGATGCTAGTCGACGATCTCGACGGTGTGGCGGCGTTAGATTCCCAGTCGATCGAGCAGTCGCTCGTAAAACACGGCCGGGCCGCCGAGCAGCAGGCATGACGACAGCGCGCGCTGCAGGATCGCGGCGGCATCTGGTGTATCAGCTGCGAGTTCGGCGGTCAGGCTCGCCACGCGCAGTGCGGCGGTCGAGCATCCGATGTGCGCCATCGCTGCCGATCCCACTTCGGCGTCTGTCTGCTGCGCTCGCGTCCACAGTGCGACCGCTGTGGCGTGATCCAGCGCGATCTGCGCGTGATCGGCAGCCGCGGTGCCGGGATCGCAGTCCAGCAGGACGGTGATGGCGCGTTCGATGAGGCCGACCTGTACACCAGCCAGGGCGGTCATCGCTAGATCCATGGTCGTCCGCATCAGCGCCCCGCCGCGGCCCTCTTTACCCAGCAGCGCAGCGGGAGTCTCGCTCAAGTCGACTCGGAACAGCGGTTGGGTCGGGTCGACGGAGTCCAGTGGGGTGATCGACAGCCCGCCGGCGGTCGCGTCCACGGCGTACAACGAGGGTCCGGCGATCGACCGCGCGACGGCGAGTATCACGTCGGCGCCTGCCGCATCGGGCACGAAGAGCTTTGTCCCCGAGAGCCGCCAACTGTCCCCATCCGGCTCAGCCTTCGTGCGCACCAGCGCGGGATCCCACGAACCGGATTGCTCGGCCGCGGCGACCGTCGCCCGCAGCTCGCCACTTTCGATCCGATCGCCGTACTCGGCGCCGTCCGCACCGAGGGCCCGCAGCGCCTGCCACGCCAACCCAATGTTCGAGAACAACGGCGAGGCGCTCAACGAGTATCCGGAGCCGCGCATCGCCGCACCGAGTCCCTCTTGTTGTGCTGTCGCAAGTTTGCGCCACGTTGACTCTTCGGGGTAGGTGGTATCGGACAGCGCATGCAGGTAATCCGTTGCACGACTGCGTACTTGAGCGTGCGCCGTGCTGGCCAAGCGGTCGAACGCCGTCGGGTCGCTCGCCGCCGCCAGGAATTGGCTCCGCAATGCGCTACCGGCGTCGGCGATCAGGTGGGGTCCCAGTACGTCGGCGGCGAAACGCGCCCCGGCAGCCAGACTGCGGGCACGCAACGTCCTCGCAATCGCCTCGTCGGGGATATCGCCGTGTGCGGCGGCGACGTCGACGAGCAGCGAGCTGAGGTCTCGCCGCAGTGCGCGGTCATCCCATGTCCACGTCGATCGCATCAGCGCAGTGAGTGTGTCGGCGGTCAGTACCTTCTCGAACGTCAGGTCCACTGAGTAACCTCCCTGTTTTGAACGAATAGCGACCATGGTCATCTCCAACGTTACAGTGTAAGGTCGAAGACGTGCACGTGGTGACGCTCAACCGAAGGGGCCCTAGACCATGACGCAGGTGACCGAAGCATCCACGCCGACCATCGAGCGCGACAAGATCTGGGCCCATTCGGGCGACTCGCACGCAATGGAGCCCGAGGATTTGTGGACATCGCGGCTGCCCAAACGGCTCGCCGACCGCGCTCCGCGAACCGAGCGCGGCGAGAAGTACGAGATCGTGTATCTGGACGGCCGGCAGCTCAATCGGCAGTTGAACGACTTCGCGGACGCCATGCGTCCTCCCGGCGCATCGGACATCGCGATTCGGTTGCAGGACTTGGACCGCGAGGGTGTCCAGTGCCAGCTCGCGTTTCCCTCGGTCGGATTCTGGTCCGTCAACATCGAGGACCGTGAGCTTTCTCAGGCAGTGGTTCGCGCGTGGAACGAGTGGTCTCGCGACGAGGTGATGTCCTGGCAGAAGCGCATCTTCACGCCGGCGATCGTGCCCCTCGTAGATCCGGCTGATGCCGCCGCGGAAGTGGATTGGGCTGCAGAGCAGGGGTTTCAGGCGATCTTCCTGCCCTGCACCATGCCCGCTGAACTCGAGTGGGGTCTCGACCTGTGGGAGCCGTTGTGGTCGGCGGCCGACGCCAACAACATGGTGCTCGCCTATCACATCGGCACCGGCGGCGAGAACGTCGTCTACCGCGGTCCCGGCGGTGCCGTCGTCAACTACATGGAGACGACGTATCCGGGTATGCGGGTGGTGTCGCATCTTGTCGCAGGTGGCGCTCTCGATCGCCACCCCGATCTCAAGGTGCTCATCGCCGAGGGAGGCGCGGGTTGGGTGCCTGCGATCGGCGATCGGATGGACGAGGCCTACCGCCAGCACGGAATGTTCGTGCGGCCCAGGTTGAATCGGCTTCCCAGTGAGATTGTTCGCCAACAGGTGTACGCCTCGTTTCAGCACGACATCAGCGCGGTGCAGATCATCGAGGACACCATGTACGACAACGTGATGTGGGGCGACGATTATCCCCACCTGGAGGGCACCTACGGCCACACGCAGGAGACGCTGCACGGGCTGTTCGACTCGGTTGATCCACGCATCAAGGACCGGGTGCTGCGGGGCACGTTCGAGGAACTGTTCACCGTGCCAGAATTGGACGACCACCCCGCTTCGCGGTGACCGACACCGCTGCACCACGCCGGCAGGCGCCTGACCCGCAACAGGATTGGGCCGCTACCCGCGGTGTGTTGATGAGCTACTCCTACCTCGGATCACGCCCACGGGCAGTCGATTCGACCAGCGCCGAAAACATACTGGGTCTCCGATCGGATCTGCGCACACCAGTCGGTGCCGTCCTTGCCTCGCCGCTGGCGATCGCGATGCTCGACGCCGCCACCGTGAACGTCGAGGGGATGCGGGTCCTTGCCGTGACACAGGTCGACATCAACATCGTGGACTGCGGCCTCGACGTACGACGGGCGCATTTGGCCGGCCGGATCACCACGGAGATGCGCTCGCAGCTGTTCACCGAGGCCCGCATCACCGACGCCGAACATCCGGACCGGCAGATCGGATTCGGCGCCGCGAATTGGGCCGTGCTCGGTGGGACACCGCATCGCTTCTGCTTTCCGCAGCCGGGCAGGCCGGAGCCTGGCTGGTCCGGGTTGCCGCCGCTGTGGCACGCATACTCAGGTCGCCGGCGCCCGAACTGCACGATGGAGATCCCGCGGCTGCCTCTCGAGGTCGGCGAGGAGCGCCTGCACCACGGTCCGATGCTCGTCGTGACGGAGGCCGTCGCGTTGGCCAGCGCCGCAGAAGCGCTCGGCACCGACGAACTCGTCGTCGAACACTTGGCGATGACGGTGGTCGCCCCCGGCCGCGCAGGGCCCTTCATCGCAACGCCGGTATATACGGCCGTGGAGGGGGACGCTGTCGGGTGCAGGGTCGAACTGCGCGACGCCGGGCGCGGGGATCGGCTGATCGCTGCCACGTTCGTGCGAACCCAGATGTATGGCTGAGGAGGTCTAAATGGAGTCGATCTGCGCCGGCATGAACGTGGTCGAACTCGGTTCGGGAAGCGTCGCCGCGTCGATTGCCGGCGTCGTGCTCGCCGATGCGGGTGCCCGCGTCATCAAAATCGAGCCGCCGGAGGGCGATCGGCTGCGCACCCACAACCCCAGCGGATTTCTCGTGTGGAATCGCGGCAAAGAAAGCCTGATAGCCGATCTCCGCACACCCGAGGGGCGGCAGGAGGTCCGCGACCTGGCCGTGAACGCTGACGTGGTCATCGAGGCGTTCGCACCCGGCAGGACCGCGGCGTGGGGGGTTGGGGTCGACGCGCTGCGGGCGGCCAATCCCGCGCTGATCCACTGCACGATCACGGGTTTCGGCCCTGAGGGGCCATACGCATCGCTGAAGGCCTACGACTCGCTGGTCGCTGCGAAAGCGGGGCTGTGGACACGTGGAGCGTTCGGGCACCGTGACGGCCCGATCATGTTCCCGGTGCCGTGGGCGAGTTTCGGAGCCGGGATGCAGTCTGTGGCGGGCATCATGGGTGCGCTGATGGTCCGCGAGAAGACCGGCCGTGGCCAGGCGCTGAACTCCACTCTGGTCGCCGGACTCGACCCCATCGACTACTTTGTGTCGACCGTGGTTCAGGTGATGGCCAAACGCGGTGAGAAGCCCAGCGCCGATGCGCGCGCGGCGACAGCGGCAAGCCGCTTCGGCGTCCTGTTGGCAACCCGCGACGGCCGGTTCGTGCAGACCTCGACGATGCTGCCCCATCAAGGCAAGGCGCTGTGTGACGTGGCCGGCGTCGGGGACTGCCTCGAGGATCCCCGGTTCAAGGGACTGCCGACGTTCGCCAACGCAGACGACGCCCAGGAGTGGGAAGAACTGCTGCAGGAGGCATTTCGCGCAAAGGACCTCGACCACTGGCTTCCCTTGCTGGAGGCGAGCCCCAATGTGGCGTTCGAGGTGGCGGTCACCAGCGAGGAGGGGCTGACACACCCGCAGATCGTGCACAACGGTGACGTGGTGACCTTGGACGACCCCGAGCGCGGAGCCATTCGCCAGGTCGGACCTATCGGGCATTTCGAGAAGACGCCGATAGGACCGAAGAGATCCGCGCCAAGCCTCGGTGACAACGCGGGTCCACTTGCGGCCCAAGCATTTCCCGCGGGCGGATTGCCTGCACCGAAGCACCCGTTTGAGGGCGTCACGGTTGTCGAGTTCGGCTGTTTCTATGCGATGCCGTACGGCACCGCGATGCTCGCCGCCCTCGGCGCACGAGTGATCAAGATCGAGGACGGCAATGGCGATCCGCATCGCAATTCCTTTGGGCCGGAGGTCGCGAGCACCAAGACGACCGCGGGCAAGGAGAGTCTCTCGGTTGATTTGCGGACCCCGGAGGGTCGTGCGGTCGCCCAGCAGGTGATCGCCAACGCCGACGCGTTCGTCGACGGCTTCCGATCGGGTGTCGCCGATAAGCTGGGATTGGGATACCAGCAATTGTCCGAACTCAATCCCAAGCTGCTGTACGTGCATGCCGCTGGCTACGGCACCGACGGTCCGTACGCCAACCGCGCGCTCTACGCGCAGGCGGCGCAAACGGTCGCGGGTAGCTTCGGGCGGCAGGTCGGCTACTGGATGGATCCTGCCCAGAGCGAGGGGTTTTCGGTCATGGAGCTGCAGGCGGTGGTCTTGCCGCGGCTCAACATGCTGGTCGACGGCGACAGCAACGCGGCACTCGTACTGTTGGCGGCGCTGTCATTGGGCCTCTACGAGACGAGTAAGACCGGCGTGGGTCAGTGTCTGCGGACCTCGATGATCGGCGGCAATGCGTGGACGTATGCCGACGATTTCTGCATCTATGACGGTAAGCCGCCGATCCCGTTGTGCGACAGCGAGTATTACGGGACCAGTGCCCTCGATCGGGTTTACGAGGCGAGTGAGGGCGGTTGGGTGTGTCTGGCCGTGCGATCCGACGCCGAGTTGTCGGCGCTGCGCACGGCGCTCGATCTGTGCGACGCGGCTACCGCCGACGACGAGCTGGCGGCACTGCTGACGGCGCGCTTCGCCGAGAGAACTGCGCCCGAATGGGAGTCGGAGCTGACGGCCGCAGGCGTCGGTTGCGTTGCCGTGAACACGATGGGGCAGCCCATCTTCACCGCCTACGACCCCGTGCTTCGCGAGACGGGCCTGACCGTCGCCGACGAGCATCCGGTCTTCGGCGAGATGGTCCGGGCCGCTCCGCCGGTCGCATTCTCGGAGACGCCAGGGCGGGTCGCTCCGTCGTGTCGGCGAGGCGAACACAACCGGACGATCTTGGCCGAGTTGGGCTACAGCGACGCCGACATCGCCAAGCTTGAGGAGCTCAACGCTGTGATTCCGCCGTCATGATCTTGCGGGAGCCGCGCGACGCCTCCGAGGCATGTGACGTGATAGCCATCCAGCATCTGGCTGCGTCGTACGCCGACGCGGTGTCGCGCGGTGATATCGCGGACGCGTGCCTGACATACGCAGAGGACGGCGAACTGCATTCACCCACAACAGAACCGGCGATCGGACGCGCAGCGGTCACCACGACCGTCACCGCCACGTGCGCGAGTCTGGAGTTCGTATTCCAGACCGTGCATCAGGGGCTGGTGGAGATCGACGGGGACACCGCGCGCGCCCGCTTTCCCATCACAGAATGGGCGCGCCGCAGTTCTGACGCGCGCCCGATCCAGTTCCTGGGCATTTACGAGGACGAGTGCGTGCGGACGTCCGGGGGGTGGAGGTTTTCCAAGCGGACGCTGGTGCCACGCACGATGGGGCGGCCAGAAGGTCTGAGCGGCAGAGTCATTCCACTCGATGCGTTGCGCGCCTGGGCTTAGCTGCCCGCAAAGCCAGTCAGGATCATGCGTTCGGCTTCCGTCCAGGGTCGGGTGCCTGAGCGCTCGTCGTTCATGACGACTTGCACAGTCTTGACCGTGGCGCACTTCCCGTGTGCGGTGGAGATGACGTTGATCGTCGTGAGCGACGAGGTGCCGACACCCTCAACCACTGACGACACATTTACGACGTCGGTCTCATCGACCGGATGGTGGTAGTCGATGGCATTGTGCACCACGACCACCGAATTCCACGCGCCAGGCAGCGCATCGCGCAGATACCGTGCCCGTGCCTCTTCCGCGTAGACCAGGAACACGCTGTTGTTGACGTGCCCAATGGGATCCAGGTCGGTCCACCGCGGGGACAGTCGGAGGACCGGATCCGAGTTCGGGTCAGCGGTCAATCTGGTCGCGGATCTCGTCCGGGAGGACGCCTGCGGTGAGGTCGTCGCTCTGGCCGAGGTCGGTGGGGAAGATGATCGAGGTGCGCGCGAAGTTGCCTCCGTCGGCGGACTGAATCACCTGCCCCGACATGTAGGCCGACTCGTCGGACGCCAGGAACAGCGCGAGATTCGCGTTGTCGCGGATGACAGGTGGGCGATTGAGGCGAAGCGGCATGGCGCGCTGATCCGGGTTCCACGGCGTCATCTCCTCGTAGGACTTGCCCAGCACCTCGGCTTCCGGCGGCATCGCGAAGTTGACTGACATCCCGTGTGTGGGCGCCAAGCCGTTCGCCCGGATGCCGTACTTGCCGAGTTCGAGCGCCGCAGCGCGTACCAGACCGTTGGCGCCCGCCTTGGATGCGGTGTACATAGGGAATCCGGGATACGCATTGAAAGCCGACGCCGAGGTGGTGGCGAGCAGCGTGCCGCCGTTTCCGTTGCCGATCATCCATTTCGCCGCATGCTTCCACGCGAGGTAGATACCGGTCAGGTTGACCGCGATGATGTCGTGCCAGTCGTCGAGTTCGGAGTCGGCGAACGACTTCATGCCGAATCCGGGTTCCGGCACACCGGCATTGGCCCACATCACGTCGATGCGCCCGTAGGTGTCGACCGCGACGTCGACGAGTGCCTTCATATCGGCTTCGTTGCGGACATCGGCGTCGATGCCGGTGGCGTTGCCACCCGCGGCCTCGACCTCCTTGGCCACCGTCTGTGCGCGGCCCGGAACCTTGTCGCTGGTGCAGATCGTGGCCCCCTCGGCCGAGAACAGCAGTGCGCTCTCCCGTCCGAGGCCCGAGCCTGACCCGGTGATGACGACGACTTTGTCGGCCATCCGCAACGGCCGTGCGGCAGAACTTTTTTCGCTCATCTGGTCGTCACACCTTCGCCGGGCTGGCGATGGACTTGATTCGGAGATACTCGCGGAACCCTGCGACGCCGTGCTCGACGCCGTCACCGCTGATACCCCACCCGCCGAACGGGGCGTCGGGCGAGAGATAGAACGAGTTGTTGATGTTCACGGTGCCGGCGCGCAGCTTGTTGGCCACCGACCACGCGCGGTCCTCGTCGCAGGATTGGACGTAGGCCGACAGCCCGTACCGCGAGTTGTTCGCGACGCGCACCGCCTCGTCGTCGTCCCCTTCGTAGCGGATGACGGTAAGCACCGGTCCGAACACCTCGGTTTGCGCGATCTCGGCGTTCTCGTCGACGTCGGCGACAACCGTTGGCAGATACCAGAAGCCCTTGCCATCGCGGTCACCGCGCTTTCCGCCGCACAGCACCCGGGCGCCGTCGGCGCGGGCGCGGTCGACGAGACCTTCGATGCGCTCGAGCTGTTCGAGCCGGATGATCGGCCCGACCAGGTTGCCGGGATCCGTCGGGTCACCCCACGGCAGGTTGCCGACGATCGCCTCCAGTCGCTGCAGCACATCGTCGTAGACGTCGGCGTGGACGACCATGCGGGTCGCCAGCGCACAGCCCTGTCCGCTGCTGGACATGCACATCGCGACGCCGACACCACATCCCATGTCGAGGTCGGCGTCCGGCAGGATAATGTTGGCCGATTTTCCGCCCAGCTCCAACACGCAGTGGCGGATCCCATTCGCTGCTCGTTCGGCGATGCGCTGCCCGACTCCCGGCGATCCGGTGAAGTGGTACAGGTCGATTCGTGGATCCGCCGTCATCGCGTCGCCCGCGACGGCCTTGTCCTCCGAGCTGATGACGTTGAGAACGCCTGCAGGGATGTCGGTGCTCTCCGCGGCGATTCGGGCCAGCATGACTTCCGACAGCGGCGTGTCCGGCGCGCTCTTGAGGACGACGCTGTTACCCGTCGCCAACCCGTGGTGCACCTTCCAGATGGCGGTCATGAACGGGGCGTTCCACGGAGTAATCGCGCCGACGACACCGTAGGGCTCGTAACGGATCCGGCGGTTGCTCAGGTTGCCCAGGATTTCGTAGGGCGGCAGGTCCTCTTCCCACTGGAATGACGTGATCAGGTCGTTGAAGAAGTCCATTCCCTCGATCATCACCTCAACGTGGGTGGGGATCACCGAGGCGCACACGCCGGCCTCCGCCGTGACGAGCGTCTTTATGTCGTCGACCTCTTTGCGCAGGCCCTGCTGCAGCTGCTCGAGACAGTGACGGCGGAAGTCGTGATCGGTGCTCCATGATGTCTCGTCGGCGGCCCGGCGGGCCGCGGTGATCGCGTCGCCCACGTCCTCGGCAGAGGCATCTGCTGCGGTGCCCACCACTGACTCGTCAGCCGGGTTGATGACGTCGTAGCGACGGGACGACCGTGCTTCGCGGAACTCGCCGTCGATGAAAAGTCGGCCCTCGTATTCGGTCCGCGTCACTGTGACCTTCCTTCTGTTCTAAGCGATATACCAGCGAAAGCTCTAGCTCCTTTACACTGTAACGTGGCCTCCGGCACAGCACAACAGACAGTCGAGCCTGGAGCTCCGAGATGAAGTCGGCCACGTACGTGCCGCTCGGTCGCCTCGGTCGGCCCGACGAGATCGTCGGTGCCGCGATGTATCTCGCGAGCGACGCTTCGAGTTGCACGAGCGGTTCGACGATCCGCGTCGACGGCGGGGTGACCCCGCACGTCGGAGGCTGACTCAACGTTTTCGCAACGCTGACCTTACGGTGTAAGGTCAGGTCATGAGCGACGGGGCTGCGGCGCACCCACTGGGTCGGCTGCACACCAACGATCCCGACGATCCGCTGTATGTGGTGCGATCGTCCGGCGGTGTTGTGTTGTGTGGCGCATGCCGGCGAATCTCGAACTGCCGTCTCGGTGTGCAGACCGAACGTCTCGACACCGACGGGGTCGTGATCAGTGAAGTCGAGTGCCCTCGCGATCACGAGGGTGGCCGCAACGTCGCACACGGTGGGTGGACGGCCGGGGTGCTCGACGAGATCGTCGGCCACGTTCTGCTGTGGCGGGGCGAGCTCGCGGTAACGGGCACGCTGCAGGTGACGTTCGTCAAACCCGTCCCGGTCGAACGCCCACTCATCGCCCACGCCAATATCGTCCGCAGTGAAGGGCGGCGGGTGTTCGTGGCGGCCGAATTGAAGTTGGCCAGTCCTGACGTCGTCGTGGCGACCGCCGAGGCGATCATGGTGCGCAGGCCCGCCGATCATTTCGACCGCCACGACGAATGGCTGCGCAGTCTGGATGCCTCTGGAAGTGACCGATGACGGCGTTGTTGGCGGGCCGCGTGGCGTTCGTGACCGGTGCGGCGCGCGGACAGGGCCGAAGTCACGCCGTGCGCCTCGCGCGCGAAGGTGCCTCGATCATCGCGGTGGACATCGCGGGTCCTGCGGCGGTCGCGAACACGTATCCGGCAGCCACCGAGGCCGACCTGAAGGAAACCGTCCGACTTGTCGAAGCCGAAGGGGCGCAGACCATCGCGAGGGTCGCCGATGTCCGCGACGGCGCTGCGTTGGGCGATGTGCTCGACGAGGGTGTCACCGCGTTCGGGGGTCGTCTTGATGTCGTCGTCGCCAACGCGGGAATCTGCAACTGGGGGCGATTCTGGGAGATGCCTGACGACCAGTGGCAGACCCTGCTCGACGTCAACCTGACCGGGGTGTGGCGGACCATGAAAGCCGCTGTCCCGCACATGCTCTCCGCGGGAACCGGCGGATCGATCATCACCGTCAGTTCGGTCGCGGGCATCAAGGCGCTGCCGGGGCAGGCGCACTACAGCGCCGCCAAACACGGGGTCGTCGGCCTGACCAAGAGCGCAGCACTCGAACTGGGGGAGTACGGGATCCGGGTCAACTCGATCCACCCGTGGGGTGTCGCCACGCCGATGGCCGAGGACGCGATGACCGCCACCATGCTCACCGAGCACCCCGCCTACGTCATGTCGTTCGGCAGCGTGTTGCCCGCGGTGCCGCTTGCCGAGCCCGACGACATCTCAGATGCCGTCGTGTGGTTGGCGTCCGACCTGTCCCGCACCGTCACCGGAACTCAGCTGACACTCGACATGGGTGCCACGAAGGTCTGAGTTCACTGGTTACTGTGTAGAGCGTGAAGGCCGCCGACGTCGCCGCTGCAGCGCTGCGTCGCAAGATCATCCTCGGTGAGCTCGGCGAAGGCGCGTCCTTTCCGCGGGAGAGCGAGCTGCTTGCCGAGTTGGGAGTCTCGAAACCGACCTTGCGTCAAGCGATCAGAATCCTGGAGTCTGAATCGTTGGTCACGGTGCGCCGCGGCGCCCACGGCGGGATCCACGTCAGCGTTCCGCGCGTCGAGACGGCAGCCGGCTATGCCGCGACGGTGCTCGCCTACCGACAGGCATCGACGGCCGACCTCTTCGAAGCGGCCGCTGCGCTCGAGGGACCCTGCATCGCCATGCTCGCGAGGTCGCGCACCGCTGATCAACTCCGTCGGCTGCGCGAGGCGGTGCAGGCAGAGGCCGCATCCATTGACGATCCGCAGCGACTCGTGCTGCTGGAAAGCGACTTTCACCGGCTACTCATCGAGTGTGCGGGCAACTCGACGCTGCGGGTCCTGTGCGAGATGGTTCGTGTGGTCATCGACGAGGCGACGAGCCGCTACATGTCCGCCACGCGGCGATCCGAACACGGGCCTGCGGTCGCGGCGGGAGCACGGACACATCGCAGGGTCGTCGACCTTATCGACCGCAGGGATGCCGCGGCGGCCGAGACCCTGTGGCGGAAGCACATCCGCGAGACGGCTGCGCAGGTCCGCGGCGGCAGCGCCGCCGAGCAGGTGGTCGACATCCGGGGCTGACGCCGCAAATCGCTATATCATCTATCGATATGGCTCGCAGTTCGTCGGTGGTGACGGTTCCTAAAGCGAGCGCGCTCATCGCGGCTGACCTGCGTCGCCGCATCGTCAGCGGCGATCTCGAGCCCGGCCAAACGCTTCCGAGCGAGACGACGCTGATGGCGGAATTCGGTGTGTCGCGGCCGACGCTGCGCGAGGCCTTCCGGGTCTTGGAAGCGGAGTCGATCCTCACCGTCGTCCGCGGACCGCGTGGTGGCGCACGGGTGTTGGAACCCGACGGATCGATGGCGGCCCGCTACACCGGGACGTTGCTGCAATACCAGGGGACGCCGCTGAGTGACGTGTACCGCGCCAGGACCGAACTCGAGGTGTCGGCGGTCGGGATGATCGCCGGCATCCGCGCGAAGGCGCCGGTGCGCACGCTCGAGGAACTGGTCCGCCACGGCGATGCGATCATCGATGACGAGCGGGCGTTCGCCGACTACAGCCTGCGATTTCATATCGGTGTCGTGGAGAGCGGGGGCAGCACCACGCTCGCGGTGCTGGGCCGCATGCTGTTCGACATCCTCGACACACACAACGCGCAGTTCATCGCGTCGCACCCGCCGGGGTTCGAACGGGCCGCGAACAAGAGGGCACAAGCCGCCTACCGAAAGCTCGTCAAGCTGCTGCAAAACGGTGAAGGCACTGCAGCTCAACGGCATTGGCGGCGTCATCTCGAAGCGGTGGAGAAGTTCATGGTCGGGCGATCCGACACCCCGTTGGTCGAGGTGTTGAGCTAACGTCTGCGATCCCCGGCCGCGGGAACCGTTTCGCCCCACGCCATCCACACGACAGGGACCCGAAGGTCGTCGACGCGGTGCATGCGCCCCTCCTGCTGGGGGTTGGGCATCTTGCCTAGGCCCTGCATACGCCCCTGCGGGTCGGGCTCACAGACCCAGTCGACGCCGTCGATCGTGTAGTTGATGCCGTCGTGCCAATAGCCATCGTCGGCGCGGGTGATCACCGCGTCCATCGTGCGCGCCGAGCTGATCTTGCCGCTGCTGTCTGCGAAGACACCGACGTGAAAATCTTTCTGGCCGAACAGGAAATGCCCGACTTCGCACTGCCCGTCACTGAACAGATTCGCCCAGGAGTACCAGGTCAGGTATTCAGCGTCGTGTAGCGGGTCCTTCGTGACGTAAAGCTGACCGCCCGGCGGCATCCACGCCTCCTCCCAGAACAGGAATCCGCGAGCCTGCTTGCCCAGCAGCAGGCCGTCCACCAGCCAGGTGTGGCTGATGTAGAGCAGCGCTGACTCCGGGCCGGGCAGATACCACTGCAGCGGCGGGGCGACCATGCGGCCTGCGACGTCGATGACGTCCTCCTCGAGATAGGAGAACTCGCCGTCGGACAGCACCATCTCCATCCTGCGGCCCGGTGCACCGTCGCGGGACGCGAATCGCACTGCGCTGTCGTTGTGGGGATGGCGGTCGATGTAGGTGCTGTCCGCAGCGCCACGCGGTTCGCGCCGCAACTGAAGCTGGCCCTGCTCGGTGCCCGTGGAGACGATGATCAGCTTGGCGGGCAGCGACAGACCCGTGCCCTGCGCCGCCTCCGGCGGGGCGATGCGCCGCATCACCGAATACAGTTCGCCGTCCTCGTCGCGCAGCGTTCCCCACATATAGCCCGCCTCGCGCTGCAACCCGAGCAGTGGCTCGTCCGACAACAGCTCGACGGCGTCGAATCTGCGTCCTGAGGCCAGCGCGCCGCAGTTGAAGCTGCCGGTGGGGGATAGCTCAGTTGTCATGTTTCGTCCAATCGAGTGGTTGGGTCATATCGCGCCGCCATCGCGCAGCGCCGCTATGTCGTCGGGTGTCCTGCCGAGCAGTTCGGTGAGAACCTCGTCGGTGTGCTCGCCCAGCAGCGGTGGTGCGGTGTACGGGGCCGTCGGGTTGATCGGGTTGGCGATGAGGTCCACCGAACCCGCGGTGGTGTGATCGACGGCGACACGCATACCTCGATGCCGTATCTGCGGGTTGTCGAACACCGCGTCCATGGGGTTCACCGGGCTGACAGGAACATCGGCAGCCTCCAGTGCGGCGATCCAACGTGCGGCCGACTGTTGGGCGAAGATCGCATCGAGGGTTTCCAGGACCAGGTCACGGTTCGCGATGCGGGCTGAGATGGTGGCGAAACGCGGATCGTCGGCGAGCTCCGGCCGACCCAGTGCGTCCACCAACGCCGACCACTGTCCGGGCGTGCTTGCAACCACGAAGATGTCGGCGTCCGCGCAGCGGAAGGCCTGTGACGGTATACCGCCGAAGCCGCCGTTGCCTCGACGCGGTGCGGGCTGACCGGAGACGAGGTAGTTCTGCGCGTAGTGTGAAAGCGCCGCAACCCCGCAGTCGAGCAACGACAGATCGATGTATTGGCCACGGCCGGAGATCATGTCGCGTTCGCGCAGTGCCGCAAGAATCGCCGACGAGGCGTAAAGGCCCGCCAGGATGTCCACCATCGAGACACCGACCTTCATCGGCCCCGCCCCGGGTTGGCCGTCCGGGACGCCCGACACGCTCATCAGGCCGCTCATCGCCTGGAACACGCCGTCGTATCCTGCGCGCGAGGCGTAGGGACCGTCTTGACCGAAACCCGTCACCGAGCAGTACACGAGCCGAGGGTTCAGCGCGTGCAGTGCTTCATAGCCCAGCCCGTATTTGGCGAGGACACCCGCGCGGTAGTTCTCGACCAGGACATCGGACTCGGCAGCGAGTTCCCGGATGAGGTCGGCGCCCGCCGGTGACGAATGGTCGATCGTGATGGATCGCTTGTTGCGGTTGGCGCTCAGGTAAAAACCGGACTCGTTACCACCGGGCTCGTCGAGGAACGGCGGGCCGTACTGGCGTGCATCGTCGCCGACCTTCGGCCGTTCCACCTTGATGACGTCGGCGCCCAGGTCGCCGAGGAGTTGAGTTGCGAACGGCGCGGCAAGAATTCGGCTGAGATCGAGGATGCGTATCCCGTCCAGCGGCCGGTTCATATCGCCGGCTTTGGTTCACGCGGCATGCCCAGCACCCGCTCGCTGATGATGTTCTTCTGGATCTCGCTGGTGCCCGCGTAGATGGTCTCGGCACGCGCTCTGATGAACGCGCGACGCATACTCTCCGACACGGCATCGGGGCCGTCGCCCCACGAGGTGCCCAGCAGTGCATCCGGTCCGAGGACATCCATGGCCAGCTCAGTGAACGATTGATGCCAGCGCGACCAGTAATACTTGCCGATCGACGCTTCCGGCCCGAACTCGCCGTCGACCAGCGCGCGGGCCAGTGATCGCATGTTGTTGTGGCCCATGATCTTCAGTCCGATGTAGGCATCGACGAGGCGGTCACGCAGCATGATGTCGTTCACCGCGCCTCGCTGGGTGGCCAGTTCGCGGAGCTGGCCCATTTCACGAACGAAGGAGAACTGATAGTTAAGTACCGAGGTGGCACGTTCATGTCCGAGTGTCGTCATCGCGGCGGTCCAGCCGGCGCCTTCGGCCCCGATCAGATTGTCGGCCGACGTGCGGGCGTCGGAGAAGTACACGCTGTTGAACCCGCTGTCGCCGAGCATGGTGCGAATCGGTCGCACCTGGACACCGGGCTGGTCGAGCGGAATCAGCAGATACGACAGGCCGGCGTGGCGCACGGACCCCGGCTCGGTGCGCACGATCGCAAAGATCCAATCGGCGTGGTGGGCGAACGTCGTCCAGATCTTCTCGCCGGACACCACCCACTCGTCACCGTCCCGACGGGCTCGGCAAGCGACATTCGCCAGATCCGAGCCGGCTCCCGGTTCTGAATATCCCTGACACCAAACCACTTCGGCGCGGGCCATCGGCGGCAGCAGTCGGGCCTTCTGTTCGTCAGTACCGTGTGACAGGACCGCCGGCGCCATAAGGGTTTCGCCGTGAAACGCCGCGCGCGGGGGTGAGCCTGCCCGTGCGTACTCCATGGCGAAGACGATCTCCTGGCTGAGCGTCGCCTCGCGGCCACCGTACTCACGGGGCCAGCCCATGCCGAGCCAGCCGCCCGCGGCCAGCTCGGCTTCCCATGCCCGGCGGAGCGCCCAGTTGTCATCGTCATCGGGGCCGCCGCGGTGAGGCTGACCGGCGAAGTCGCCGGTCAGGTGCTCGTCGAGCCAGGTCCGGACCTCGTTGCGGAACTCAGCATCGGCCGTCGAGAGCGGAATATCGGAGATGCCGTCCAACCGTCGCGTCACGTCTGTATCGTACAATGAGTTAACGATATAGATCGAGGGGTATCCGGTGGGCGAGCTCGCGTGGTCAGTACGTGGCGGGATCGGCACCATCGTGCTCAATAGGCCGGAAAGCCGGAACGCCTTCACTTTCGAGATGATCCGTGAATGGGAGCGGTTGCTTCGCGAGGCCAGGACCGATGACGACGTGCGGGTACTCGTCCTGACCGGATCGGGCGACAAGGCGTTCTGCTCGGGGGTCGACCTGTCGTCGATTTCGAATGCTCACCCGAACCTGACGCCGCTGCAGCGCAAGGCGCAACTGCACGACGACATCCACCGCGTGGCGCTGGCCTTGGAGGATCTCGACAAGCCGATCATTGCTTCCATCAACGGAGTTGCCGTCGGTGCCGGTCTCGATATGGCGCTGATGTGCGACATGCGGATCATGTCGACCTCGGCGCGGGTGTCCGAGGGGTATGTGAAGGTCGGACTCACGCCCGGTGACGGTGGGGCGTACTACCTGCCCCGCATCGTGGGGACGGCCAAAGCGCTGGAACTACTGCTCACCGGCGACTTCATCGACGCCGAGGAGGCGCTGCGGATCGGCCTCGTCAACCGCATCGCGGCGCCCGAGGCGCTCGCGGACGAGACCACGCGGTGGGCCAGGCAGATCGCCGATCACGCGCCGATCACCGTACGGATGATCAAGCGCGCGACCTACCAGTCGGCAAACACCGATCTGCGCACTGCGCTCGATCTGATCTCGTCGCATTTCGCGGTCGTCGCGGCGACCGAGGACGCCGCAGAGGCGCTGCAGGCGATGAAGGACAAGCGAACTCCCCAGTACAAGGGGCGGTAGGGGCGGACGTGACCGAACAAGAAACAGAAGTGTTCGATGCGTGGATCAACCTGCCGTATCTGCCGGGTGAGGTGACTCCAGACCCGTCGGTGGTGGCGCGGTTCAAACGCGGCAACAGTGCCTACGAGGGCGGCGAGACCATGGCCGACGTCGTGGCGGAGATGGACCGGCTCGGTATCGGCGGCGGTGTGCTGTCGAAGGCGCCGCGTGACATCACCCCGCCGTACGTGCACGGCACCAAGACGGGCGAGACGGTGCTGCGCGATACGTGTGAACGGCTGGCCGGGTTTGCGCGCGACTATCCCGGACGATTCGTCACCTCGGTTGGCGTCGATCCCCGGCTGGGGTACGAGGCCGCCAAGCATGTGCGAATCGCCGTGCGCGAGTACGGCATCAAGTGCATCCGCATCATCCCGATGTTCACCGGCATCGCGATTGACGACAAGCTCGCTTACCCGCTCTACACGGCCGCATGCGACGAGGGCGCCGTGGTGTCGATCAACGTCGGCGTGCCGGGGCCGATGAAGCCGGCGAAGCTGCAGCGGACGATCCTGGTCGACGAAGTCGCGCTGGCGTTCCCGGAGTTGGCCATCGTGATGAGCCACCTCGGTGACCCGTGGACCTCCGAGACCATCGCGATGCTGCTCAAACACCCGAACGTCTACGCCATGACCGCAGGGTGGGCGCCCAAGTACGTGGCGGAGGATGTCTTGCGCTTCGCTGAGCGGCGCAACCCGCGAAAGTTGATGTGGGCGTCGGATTACCCGATCCTGCCGATGGACCGGACGGTGAGAGAGGGGCGCGCGCTGGCGCTGACGGGGGACAGCCGTACCGGATACCTCGGCGCCAACGCGCTCGCGGTCTTCGGCCGCCCGAACTGAGCTGACGCCGAAAGGATTTTCATGGGACTGCACGACGGCCGCGTGGCGGTGATCACCGGCGCCGCGGGCGGCATCGGTCGCGAGCACGCGCTGGAATTCGCACGGCAGGGCGCGAAGGTCGTCGTGAACGATGTCGGTTCGGCGCAGGACGTCGTCGACGAGATCGTCGCTGCCGGCGGTGAGGCCGTGGCCAACGGCGACGACATCTCGGACTGGGACGGCGCCGGACGGGTGATCGCCACCGCTTTGGACACCTTCGGCGACCTACACATCCTCGTCAACAACGCAGGCATCCTGCGCGACAAGATGTTTGTGAATATGGATATCGGTATGTGGGACGCGGTGATTCGGGTTCATCTGCGCGGCACCTTCGCGCCAACCAAGCACGCCGTCGCCTATTGGCGCGAGCGGCACAAGGCCGACGACCCGGTGTCCCACCCGCGGGTGATCAACACCTCGTCGCCATCGGGTCTGTACGGCAACCCCGGCCAATCCAATTACGGCGCAGCCAAAGCCGCCATCGCCGCGTTGACCGTCATCCTCGCCGACGAACTCGCGCGCATGGGCATCACCGTCAACGCGGTCGCGCCGAGCGCCCTGACGCAGATGACCCAGGGACTCGAGACCTACGTCGCGCGCATTAAGGAGATCGAAGAGCGCACCGGATTCGATGCGGGCTCTCCGGCGAACATCTCCCCATTGGTGGTGTGGTTGGCCTCAGCGGAGGCCGCCGATGTCACCGGGCGTGTCTTCAACGTCAAGGGTGGCGCGATCTCGGTGGCCGAAACCTGGACGGCAGGCCCCGGTGTGGAGATCGAAGCGCGCTGGGCCACCGAGGAACTCGGCTCCGTGATCCCGGACCTGCTCGCGAAGGCGCGACCCAATTCCGACGGATCCGGACGACCCCGTGTCTGACGGAATCACGGTCGAAATAGCCGGGGCCACCGCGGTGATCTGGTTGGACCGGCCCGATCGCGGGAATGCGTTCGTCACGGCGATGCAGGTCGAATTGCACCGCCAACTCGCGCTGCTGGACGGCGAGGAATCAATCCGGGCGATCGTCGTCACCGGCCGCGGCCGCCACTTCTCCACCGGCGCCGACATGGAACCGGGTGGTGCAAACTTCGCGTTCGACGACGAGCAACGCGCGCGGTCGAGGGCCGAACTCGGTGCGCGACCGCGGCCCTGGCGCCTGCGCACACCCGTCATCGGCGCGCTGAACGGCTCAGCCGTCGGCATTGGTCTCACATTCCCGATGCAGTGGGACGTCCGCATCGTCAACGAGGCGGCCAAGTACGGCTTCGTGTTCACCCGCAGGGGGCTCATCCCGGAGCAAAACTCGCTTTGGCTGCTGCCACGGCTCGTCGGATTCGGACGGGCGCTGGAACTGCTGCTGACCGGACGGATCTTCTCCGGAGCGCAGGCTAAGGAGTACGGCCTCGCGAGCGAAGCATTGCCCGGCGACGACGTACTGCCGCGCGCGCTGGCGGTCGCCGACGAGATCGCGCAGCACACCGCCCCCGCTGCGGTGGGAATCACCAAACAACTCGCCTACGAACTGCTGGGCGAGACCGACCGCGAAACGGCCTTCTACCGCGAATGGGAGGCGTTCCGCTGGCTGGGCCGTCAGGACGATGCGGCCGAGGGCGTCGCGTCATTCCTGGAACACAGATCCCCGAACTTCACACTGCCCAAACACATTCCGATTCCGGAGTCCGATCGCGGCTGGGGTCCCGATGACTGACACCGTGCTGTACGAGGTCGACGACCAGGGGGTCGTGGTGCTGACGTTGAGTCGCCCCGATCGGCGCAACATGTGGACTGCGGCGATGGAGGCCGAATTCTACGACAGCCTCGACCGCGCAGCAGCGGACCCCGGTGTCCGAATCATCGTCGTCACCGGCGCAGGGACGTCCTTCGTGCCGGGCCTCGATCCCGAGGTGCTCGCCGCGGTGAGTTCCGGCGTTGCCTACACCAGCAACCGGCGTCCTCAAACCTATCCCACCACCGTGCCCAAACCGATCGTGGGCGCGATCAACGGATCCTGCGCCGGTATCGGCCTGGCCCAGGCGTTGATGTTCGACTATCGGTTCGCGGTGCGCGGCGCGAAGTTCTCGACCGCATTCGCCAAACGCGGGCTGCCCGCGGAGGACGCCACCGCATGGGTGCTCACCAGGCTGTGCGGGCCGTCGCACGCGTTCGAACTGCTCGCCAGTGGCCGGCTCTTCCTGGCCGAAGAGGCCGAGCGTCTCGGTGTCGTCCAACAGCTTTCAGAGCCGGGAAGCGTGGTTGACGATGCAGTGGCGTTCGCGCGCGGCCTGGCCGCCAATGTGTCGCCGGTCGCGATGGCGATGATCAAGTCGCAGGTGTGGCGGGACGGCGAAACGACGATGGAGGCGGCGCGCATCCGTGCCCAGTACCTGTTGCAACTCGCCAAGGAACAACCGGACTTCGCGGAGGGGACGTCGAGCCTGACCGAGAAGCGGCCGCCGAACTTCGATCCCTACCGGGGGCTGAACCTCTGATGGACCCGATCGTCGGAGACGAATACTCGGCGTTCCGTGAGGAGGTGCGGACCTGGCTCGCCGAACACTTGGTCGGAGAATTCTACGACCACCGAGGCGTTGGAAGCCCCACCGACGACACCGCCTGGGATATGCGCCTCGCCTGGGAACGCGAACTGTCCGAGGGCAATTGGCTGGGACTGACGTGGCCGGTGGAGTACGGCGGCCGCGGCGCGGGATTGGCCGAGGAGATCGTCTTCGAATACGAGTACGCGCGGGCGGCGGCGCCGGCCCGCGTGAACACGCAGGCACTGGAACTACTCGGGCCGACGCTGTTGGCACACGGGTCGGAGGAGCAGAAGCGCCGCTTCCTGCCCAGGATCCTCGCCGTCGAGCAGATGTGGGGCCAGGGCTTCTCCGAACCCGGCGCGGGGTCGGACCTGGCCGCGGTGCGGACCAGGGCGGTGCTCGGCGACGGCGAATGGCACATCGACGGCCAGAAGGTGTGGACGACGTTCGGCGATCGCGCCGACTGGCTGTACGTGTTGTGCCGCACCGACGCTGATGCGTCCCTGCGTCATCGCGGGCTCACGCTGCTGCTGGTGCCGGTCGATCAACCCGGCGTCGAGATCAGGCCGATCGAGAACATCGCGCGGTCCGCGGAGTTCAGCGAGTGCTTCTTCAACGACGCACGGACGACGGAGGACATGGTCGTCGGTGGCGTCGGCAATGGCTGGATGGTCGTCATGTCCACGCTGAGTCGCGAGCGGGGTAGCGCGCTGATGCCTATGCAACTGTCGGTCGAGCGTGAGGTCGCCGAGCTCGTCGGAGTGGCGAGGGATTCGGGTGCGCTCGGCGACCGCAGAATGCGACAGCGTCTGGTCGATGCGCTGATCGGCGTGCACATCATGCGAGCCACGAACCTGCGGGTGGTGAGCGATCTGCTGGACGCCCGCTCGTCCGGCGGGGCGACGACCGCGGCGGCCACCGTCAGCAAGTTGTCCGCGTCGACCCACCATCAGCGGCTGGGCGAACTGGCCGTCGAGATCCTCGGCGCCGAGGCGATATTCGGAAGCGACGACCGCGCAGAGAACGCTCGCAAGCTGTTTCTGCTCAGCCGCGCCGAAACGATCTACGGCGGCACCTCGGAGATCCAGCGCAACATCATCGCCGAACGCGTCCTCGGCCTACCCCGCTAGGAGAGACATGGCACTGATCACGACCGACGAGCAGGAAGCGCTGCGCGACGTGATGCGTGGCTTCCTACGGAAGTACTCCAAGGAGTCGGACGTCCGCACCGTCATGGACGGCGGATCAGGCTACGACGCCGAAGCGTGGCGTACCGCCGCCGAGCAGATCGGCGTGCAAGGTCTGGCCATTCCCGAGGAGATGGGCGGCGGCGGTTATGGTTTCGACGAGCTGGCGATCGTCATGGAGGAAGCCGGACGAACGCTGTATCCCGCGCCGCTGCTGTCGACCGCCGTGTTGGCGACGAGCACCTTGCTCGCCGTCGGCGGTCCGCATGCGGCTGATCTGCTGGCCCGGATCGCGGCCGGCGAGTTGATCGCGACGCTTGCTGTCGCCGAGGCGAAGCTGCACTGGGACCCCGACGACATCACCACGGCCGCCGAGAAGTCAGACGGCTGGGCTGTGTCAGGGACCAAGCCCTATGTCCTCGACGGCGCGCAAGCCGGTGTCATCCTCGTTGCCGCGCGCACCGCGGCGGGGGTGTCATTGTTCGCGGTGGAATCGCACGCCGACGGACTCACAATCAAATCGCTCGAGTCGATGGACAGAACCCGTTGCATGGCCGCCGTCAGCTTCGACGGCACACCGGCAGTCTTACTCGGTGACGACGGGTCGGGGTGGCAGACGCTGCGCGAGGTGTACGACCGGGCATTGGTTGCGCTGGCTTGTGAGCAGGCGGGTGGCGCCCAGGCCGTGCTGGAGATGACCGTGGAGTATCTGAACGTGCGCCAACAGTTCGGGCGGCCGATCGGCTCATTTCAGGCAATCAAGCACAGGTGTGCGGACCTGCTGGTCGAGGTGGAGTCGGCCCGGTCGGCGGCAGCCTACGCCAGTACGGCGGTGGCAGCGGGGAGCGACGATGCCTCCGTCGCGGCGTCGATCGCCAAGGTGTATTGCTCTCAGGCGTTCTACCACGTTGCGGCCGAGAGCATTCAGATGCACGGCGGTATCGGGTTCACCTGGGAGCACCCCGCGCACCTGTACTTCAAACGGGCGAAGAGTTCGGAAGCGCTGTTCGGCTGGCCCGCCGAGCATCGGGACCGGATCGCAAAGTTGATCGGCCTCGTCTAGCCCGACGACCATCGGGCAGATGCCGGCGTCTACCCGATCATCCGATACTCGCGAACGCCGCCCCCTCCGGCATGGATTGATTGGGCGCCTCTTTACACGGCCGCGCGAGTTACTTGACCGGCTTGTTCAACTAGTTATCGCCACGCATTCGTCTTACCGCTCGTTGTGTTCGCTGCGGGCTCTCGACGAAGCCGCGAGGAGGCCCCAACTAGCTGAACCGACATATATTCGAACGTTCCCGGGCGCCAAGTCTCTCGATCATGCACCGCGGTGGTCCTACGCCTCACGCCACCTCATAGCGCGGCATGAAATCAGCAGCGATGCGGCGCATGGCAACGTCGGACGAAGTTGCGAATTTGATGCTCTTCCTCGCCTCCGGTGCGGGGTCCTACGTCACCGGCGCGGAGTACCTGGTGGACGGCGGCGTCACCGCCGTCTGAGTGCAGTCAGGCGTTCTTCCGCGCCGTGGCCACGGCATCTCGGTGCTCTGCCGATCCCATACTGTCCAACTCTCCTGTCAGTGCCGACTCGAATGCGCCGTCCAGCTGCACGATGAGGTATTCGTTGAGCGCGATCTTGGTCCGCTGCAGTGCCGCAGGCGGCACCTGCGCCAATCGGCTGGCGAGCGCCAGTGCCTCGGGCATCAACTCGTCGGGCGCGATGACCCGACTCGCCAGACCGAATTCGACGGCCTTCTCCGGCGTGATCCGCGATCCGAGGAACAGGTACTCCTTCGCCCTCGAGAGTCCCACGAGCGCAGGCCACACCATTCCACCGTCACCGGGCACCAGCCCCATCCGTAGATGTGGATCGGCGAGAAAGCTGTTCTCCGACATCAGCACGAGATCACAGAGCACCGCGATGCTGCAGCCGAGCCCGACCGCAGGCCCGTTCACGGCGGCGATCACTGGCAGCGGACACCTCACCAAGCCGCGAATGATGGCGCGTCCCTCGTCGATGGTCTGCGCGCGCATGGCCTCGTCGTCGATGTTCTCCTGCATGTACCCGAAGTCGCCGCCCGCGCTGAACGTGGACCCTGCGCCCGTGACTATGACCGCCCTGGCGCCGTCGTCGGCACTCAAGTGATCCCAGACCTTGGCCAGCGACTGATGCATCGGCCGGTTGGCGCCGTTGAGGTTGTCCGGCCGGTTCAGCCGCACGATGCGGACCGGTCCGTCGGCGGTGACCACCACCTCGTCACCGATGCCGTACAGCCCCTGTGGGTTCTGGGTCACGTTGGAACTCCGTTCTCTGGCCAGCTCATGATCGACTCGGTGCATAAGGCAACACCTGTTCTCGATGACTGCCAATCGCCAACGTCGGATCGGAGGCGGTCTATCTCGCCGGCGATCACGGCGGCGGCCGCTGAGGACTCACACCACAGTTCATGGACGCCGTCGAACCCGTATCCCGGTGGGGCAGGGGCGATCACATGATTGAGCACGTGACGACC
>Ga0075363_100000014_pt1 | contig 41651 bp, 83 predicted proteins | sample EndMetdeltDD1763_FD_71470 | JGI IMG/M metagenome (GOLD analysis project Ga0075363, IMG submission 71470) | Populus endosphere microbial communities from Tennessee, USA - Endosphere MetaG P. deltoides DD176-3 | ecosystem: Host-associated > Plants > Roots > Endosphere | place: USA: Tennessee...
GTATCGCTCATGGCCTTCCCCTCATATCTACGCCGACGACCAACCCAAGCCCACGACGAGGCCGGAAAACCGGTGTCACAACAGGCTCACGAGCGCTCTGAAACGAAAGCTCGATATCGTTCGAGATGCCCTCGATCCACGTTTCGGCATATTCCGGATCTCCTCCAGCTTCGAACACGAGGCCGGCAATGGATTTCATCGCTTCAAAGGCGATTACTGCCGACTGAAGGACAGGTGGTTCCCCGGCATAGAGGCTCTCGGGATAGCGACCGCGGTACGGGCTTTCGAAGCTGCTGACCTCGCCGCCGTATGCTTTCGCATCAGTCTCGGCTTCGTCGAGATCGTCGTAGGTCAGCGCCTGCTCGGCATCGCTCGTCCACTCCATGACGCCGCCACGGACATGCATGAGGTACAGCGCGTTTCCGTTTCTGGTGATCAATTCGACTTGGTGGAACTGTGCCATCTTCCGTCTCCTCAGTTGCTTGCAGAGCGGCGGGGCGTTCTGCGGGGTGGGTGGTTAGGCGGTGGGAGACGCCGGTGCTGGCATCCAATGCGTCGGAACTATTTCGTCGTCGCTTTGGTCGCTCCACCAGCATGACACCTCGTCGTCGTTGATCGCGTACCGGTAACCGCCAAGGTGGAGTTCTTCGAGAACGCCGTTGCGAACAATGCAGAGCGTCAGCCGTTCGGCATCCTTGTCTGCCGTCGCGATTGGCTGCAAAGTCTTGAAGCGATCAAGACGCTTCTCGATGATGACCGCCAGGCCATTACGCCAATCGGTCCCGCCACGAATTCCGCCCTCAACCCATTCCGTCACCATGTCAGCGATAGACTGGGCGATCTTTTCGTTGCTCATCTTCTCATCCTCTCCTCGTGGAGCAGAGCGGCGGGGGTGTGCCTGTCGTTCTGCTTGTGTGATTACCAGTTATAGTCCCACTAGAATTATAGCGCAACTATTTTTTTAGTGGCACTACCAAAAATATTCAGATAATGTTGGGAGATGGACACCAGACAGAGACAGCTATCCCCAGCCGGGGAATTTTACCGCATGCGCGACAATTGGATTAAGCACGTGCTCTGCCGACCTAAAGGCGAGATGACCTATGTAGAGAAGCTGGTGGCGATCAGAATCGCGTCGTCGATCAACCCTTCCAGCGGCATCTGGGTTCTGTCGCAGGGGCGAATAGCGGATGACTTGAGTTGTGGCGTCAGGATCGTCAAAAGCGCAGTTGCAAAGCTGAAATCAGAAAACCTTATCAGGGCAACCCGCGTAAAAATCCCGGGCCATACAAAAAGATTTAACGCCTATGAGCTTGTTCCTGTCGAGCTATCAGGACCGTTCTAAGGTGCATGGTGATGCACGTAGTAAGGTGCGTGGTAATGCACCCATAAGAACGGTCATGCTTAAGAACGGACTTTATTTGTTTTAAAGAGGTTCTTGCTCTGAGGGGAATAATTGGAAGGGTGGGACAGTATCGAACAAGGATAAGATCGAGGCAGGAAATCGCCATGCACTCGTGTACATCTATTAACCACCCGAAGCGGATTCGGGGAACTCTCGATATCGTAAGTTGATAAATCCCTAAAATGCGCCAGCCTAATAGGAAAATCGGGGGGAGTGCACCAGATGCAAACAAGACGCGAAGTCATCAGAGCCATTACAACCGGTGTCGCCGCTTCCGCAGTTCTGAAGCCTGCAGCCGCTCAGTCGGCATCGATGGAATTATGCCTCACCGAAGCCGGTCAGTTATCCGAAACCATGAGGAAGCTTGCCGGCGGCCAATGGCGGGTGACGGTCGATAAAAACCTAGAATTCGTTTTGGTTTCGAAAATTCTCTAGTCGTTCCCGGTCAACGCCCGAAGGACGCGGATAGCCTGGTCGCGGTTCTTGTCGTTGATGAGCCGCATCAGGTCGACGACATCACCCTCTTTGAACGGATTTACGTTGAGAAGATCGCCTGGAGTGCAATCGAGCGCGACTGCGAGGGCTTCTAGCATTTCCTGCGTGTAGCTGGTGCGGCCGGTTTCGACCTGAGAAATGGCGCCGTGGGTAAAAGGCGTTCGCTCGGCAAGCCTCTCCTGCGTCAAACCGCGGAACTTGCGCCACTCCCTGATGTAGTGGCGTACGCCCTCTGTCCTAAGCGGTTCCTTGCTTCTAGCCATACTAGGAGTCTTGAACTGAATTTTTCTCATTTTCCACATAGCCACACTGAAAATAATAGTTGCGCTATAATTGTAGTCGGACTATAGTCGAGGGATGAAAAAGCGATCCCCCCTCTACAAGTACCTCAAAGCCGAGCGCGGTCGTCTCACCAAATTGGCGGCAGCTCTGAACATCACTCCTGGCGCCATCAACCAGTGGGACATCGTCCCTGCTGACAAACTGGTGGCCATTTCCCGAGAGACAGGGATACCGCGCCACGAGCTGCGGCCTGACCTGTACGAGGGAATGTTGATCGCGTCGCAGGAGAGTGCGGCATGAGAAACGAACTCTGGGAAAAGCGAGCCGAGACGATCGGCCAATATTCGGGCCTCTCTCTTTCGGAGGCCAGCAAAGCATCCGGCTTCACCCGAGCCACACTGCTTAGCTACTCCAAACGCTTCGGTTTCGATTTTGGTGTTAGCGTCGAGCGGGAAGAATTGGGAGACGATCCCAGAGTTGGTCAGATCATCGAAGCAGCAGAGACGGGCTTTACCCGCCAGCAAACCGCCGATCGTCTTGGTATCTCGCTCAATATTGTCAGCCGGATCGCCCGCGAACATAGCATCACATTTGCCCATCCGATGGATACCCCGTTCGACAGAGACAGGGCTGACGCGATGGCGGCAATGTATCGAGGTGGGAAGACGCTGGCGGAGATTGGCGAGCTTTTCAGCGTCACTCGCGAACGAGTTCGGCAGATCATCAAGAAGCGTCACGGCATGACGGCTGCCGATGGTGGCCAGCGCGTCGTGGCTTCTCGCAATGAATCGGCTCGCAAGGCTGTGAAGGAGCGTCGTTACCAGAAAAAGTATGGCTGCTCCGTCGAGGAATACATCAGGATCCACGAACTGGCGAGGCAACTTCGACCAGAAATAACCCAGCCAGTCACATGCTTCAACAGCCAGCGCATGAACGCGCGTCGTCGATCGATCGCTTGGACCATGACGTTCTCCGAATGGTGGAGCGTATGGGAGGCTTCTGGGAAATGGGCATTGCGAGGGCGCCGGAGAGACGAATACGTCATGTGCCGGTTTGGAGACCAGGGCGAATACTCGATTGGGAATGTCTATATAGCTCCAGCGCTTCACAACGTCACTTTCCAGCCCAACAACCCGTATCGAAAAAGCCACCCTCGGCATGAGGAAGTCATGGTTGACGTGCGCCGGAAGCTGAGTAGCCGCGAACGGAAGTCCTCAAGAACGAAACACTTCGATCTTCCTCTCGGCGTGACGATATCGAATAACCGATACATGGCTCAAATCTGCATTTGCGGTCGGAACCGGTATCTCGGTTCATTCAAAAATCCTGAAGACGCGTCGGCTGCGTACCAAGCAAAGCTCGCTGAAATCACCTCCATCCAGCGCGAAGGCGACGCAGCATGAACCCCACAGATAGAACCACAGGGAGGGAGAGAGCGTGACAGACGAGTTCAGCAACGAGGTTTGGGAGATAGCTTGCCGCTCGTTTGACGAGATGGAGCCAAGCCAGGAAATCCCGATGCTTTGCCGCGCCATACTCGCAGAGCGCCAGCGTTGCGTTGACGCCTGCCGCAGCCTGGAAGAGCACATGAAGAGCCGTGGTCAGTTCCAAGATGCCTTTACCGCCGGGTTCATCGCTCAACAGATTAGTGATGGTGCTCATGTGGAAAGCTTTCCCAAAGAAGGCGACGCAGCATGACCAATCCCAATACAGAAACCGAATACAGCCCCGGCGAAATCAAGATCGAGCACACGAACGACGGCAACGTCGTCATCACCCAAGCAAATCTGTTCAGACTTTACGACGATGAGGTGACGATCACTGCGGGTCAGTTCGCCGGTGTACTCAAGGCTCTTCAGGAAATCCTCCACGAAAAACAAGAGGTGCAATCATGGTGAGCTTTCATGTCGGGCAGAAGGTCGTTTGCATCGATGCTCATAACACCACTTGGGAGAAGAGGAAGTTTCTCGGCCTGATCTCCTATCGCAAATGGTGGTCGGAACTCGTCGAGGGCGAAATATACACAGTGAAAGAAGTTTTCTACGGCCATGATCCTGTGACCGGACGAGAAGGCGTTGCGTTGACTGTAGCCGAAGCGAAGGACTGGCCTGGCACTGGCTTCAGAGCTACCCGCTTCCGTCCCGTCATCGAGCGCAAAACAGACATTTCCATCTTCACCTCAATGCTGAACAAGCCAACCGTAAAGGTGCCGGCATGACCGAATTCGCCCCCATCTTCATCGCAATTCCCGTCGGAGCCGCGTCGTTCTGCATGGTCAAGGCGTTCGTGGACTTCCTCAAGCGCAATCTCGATCGCAACCATCCGAATGTCGAAAACGACGCTGAGCTTGAGGCGATCCTCGTTCACGTGATTTCGAAGGAGTTCGCGTCGTGAGCGACAAGGCGCGTTTGAAAGAAATCCGTGACGTGCTCATGGTCGCTCGGAATGAGCCTGACTACAACATTGGCTCTCCCCGCGCGATCGACCATCTGCTTTGCCATCTGGTCGCGGCAATAGACGCCATTATCGACGAACAGTCACCAGTTTCCAACCCCGACAGCTCTCTCCCCCCTCCCTGATCGAGGACTGTCAGGCGCTGGCGTCGCCCTTTCCCCCTCCTTGGGGCGGCGCCAGCAACCTCATACGCGGCTTGCTCCATTCAGCAAGCAATCGAACGGCGATGGAGCCCAAGGACTCGAAACCCTCATCGGGCTCCATCGCATCAGCCGGCGATATCCGGGCGGCGGGGCGCTGGCTGAATACTAAAATTGCTGGTTCCCGGCGGCGGGTGCCTGAGCGAGACGAAGGGGCCAGTGCCCCGGCAAGGGCGGCTCCTTCGTCTCCTAGTATCTGAGTGTCCCATTTGGTCATCTTCAGTAGCTCCGGTGAACAAGAGCGAAGATGCACCAAAGGAGAGCGGCAGTGTCGGGAATTTCCCCCGAGGATTCGGGAAAACTAAAACAGGGCGTTAGTAGGAAAATGGACGATGTAGCAACCGCAAACTTCTTGATTACCGAGATAGCGCACGGGAAGCGGCACGTCGGAGACATGCTCCACACGGCGTGGAAGGAGCTGAACCGACGCTTCCCGCACCGTGACGAGCCAGACATGAGATGGACAGAGCGCCGCCTGCGGGGGTGGTGGAACAACGAGAGCAGGATCGTGAGGCATCACCAGATGGTGGAGCTTTTCGAGACGGCTGAAGCTCTCAAAAGAGCGAGGGACGAACATGCAGAATACAGAGCCAAGACCGCCCGTCTTCGTCAGATGGCTGAGCTTGTCGCGGCGGATGAAAATCGCGGCATGGCTGAGAGATAAGGGTGCCTCGTGGGCGGAATGGATCTGCCCGGAGTTGAAGGAGAGTGACGATGGACATCGTTGAGCGCATTCGGAAGGAGATCGGCCTTCAGCATTTTATGCCTCCTGAAATGTGCGGTCTTGGTGTTGATGACATGGAAGAGGCAGCCTCGGAGATCGAACAGCTTCGAGGTTCGAATAACGAACTGTTGGATGCTCTCAAGGAACTTCTTCGCTCTCTGGTTGGCGATGAATTCGCAGACGATATTCCGGCTGTGGTCGCGGCGAGAGCGGCAATATCCAGAACTGAGGAGCGCCGCCAATGATGGCCAAGATTGCAGCGCTCTATGTCGAGAGCAACGGGGGCTACTTCGGCATCGAGGGCGTAGATCCTTGGGACCAGCCACGAGACGCGCGGTCTTATACCGGCCCTCACCCGGTGGTGGCTCATCCTCCTTGCCAGCGCTGGGGACGCTTCGCAACCGGCTCGACCCGCAAGCCAGGTCAATACCGGGTAGGCGAGGACGGCGGTTGTTTCGCCGCGGCGCTCACGGCAGTACGGAACTATGGCGGCGTTCTTGAGCACCCGAAAGATAGTCTCGCATGGGATTTCTTCGGGCTGATGCGGCCGGGATCTATGGGATGGAGCCGCGCTGACAGTTTCGGCGGCTGGACATGCCAGGTTGAACAAGGTCACTACGGCCACTTCTCCCGTAAGCCGACATGGCTCTATGCGGTCGATATAGAGCCGCCAAGCCTTCGTTGGGGCCGAGCTGAACAGCGTCTGCCGGCCTATGCCGTAGAGCGTTACGGCTACGAGAAAGCCCGCCGTATTGGCGTCATGGCAGCGGTTGGCGGCAAGGACAAGACCCGCATCCGCAACGCCACCCCTGAAGCCTTCCGCGACATTCTCATTTCGATCGCCCGATCGGTCAGCCGCCTCGAAGCAGAGAGGACAGCAGCATGAACGTCCTCGAACTCTTCCGCTCCGGCAAGGACTACCTCCAGATATCCGAGATCCTCAAGATCCCGGTCCCCGACGTCGAGAGGAAGATCCACGCCCTGCGCAGCGAAGAGAAGGGTGACACCTCTCAGCAGGAGTACATCGGCCGATATCTGAGCCGTCGAGACTACCAGCTTGAATATCAGCGCCGGTACTATCACGCCGTTGGGATCACGAAGGAAAAGCGCGGCCGCGTTCCGTATGTCGGCAAGGAGGCGCGCTGATGAGACGCGCAGCGAAACGAGACATCAGCGAGCCCGAGATTGTCAGCGCTCTCGTCCAGTGTGGCTTCAGCGTCTACCGGCTGAACCAACCCGTGGATCTGCTCGTCGGGCATCGAGGCCGGAACTACCTCGTAGAATGCAAGACCGGCCACAAGGGCTACGGCAAGACCCTAAACGAAAACCAGCGTGAATTTGATGATGCCTGGCGCGGCGCCAAGGTCGTGAAGCTTGCCAGCGCGCAAGAGGCGATCGATTGGGCTGTGGCTGTATCGAGTGGAGAAGCAGCATGAACCGCGTCGTCATGAACATCGATGAACAAGGCTGCTGGACTATCTACAGCGACGAGCCAATCGAATTCTTCTGCGTCAACGATCACTGCCCAGGCGACCGCGTCTATCAGATGGACGTGGAGGTTGGCGTCGAGAAGGTGCGCGAGCAGCTCGGCAATGATCCCGTTGGGCATCACATGGACGATCAAGCATTCGGCGCCGGCTACGGGCCGCGCAAACCCCCATCAAAACGCAAGCTGAAGGTGGTCAAGTGAGCAAGGAAGATCAGTTCGAAACATTCTGGCGCGCCTACCCGCGCCGCATCGGCAAGGGCGCTGCCCGCAAGTCATTCGAGAAGGCCCTGAAGCTCGAAAGCTTCGACGGCATCATGGCCGGCCTTGAGAGGCAAATAGCCTACTACACCAGCAAGGAACAGCAGTTCATCCCGCACCCGACGACCTGGCTAAATCAAGAGCGCTGGTCTGACGAGCCCCAGCCCGTTCAACGCAACTCATCACGTAGGACAATTGCCGATGCAGCGCGTGAATACCTCACCAGCAACGATTATCGCGGCGATGCTTTCGGGCTTCCCAGCCTCATCGACAATGGACCCGGATATGCAGATACGAGCCTATCTCATGGCGTCAGGCGGCATTGAGCCGGAAGCACTGGCGCGCGCCGCCGGCCGGTTCATGCGTGGAGAGGTGGCAGGCCATAACAACGCCTTCGCCCCGAGCTGCGCAGAGTTTGCCGAGGAATGTCGGTTTCAACAGATGACGATCGCCGCAGAGCGCCGGCCACGCATCGAGCCCCCGGAAGAGAAGCCGCAGCCGAAGGTATCAGCCGAGAAGCTGAAGCTGCTCAAGGAAGCCACGAATGGTAGCCTGAGCGCCCGCAAGAAGCTCGCAGCAATGTTTCCGAACAATCCGATCATCTCGCAAGCAGCACAATCCAGCAACCAGGAGGCCCCGGAGTAGCATGACCGTACATGTATCAGCGTTCACGGAGCAGCAGCACCCACATCCGTTCACAAAGAAGCAATGGGAATGCGTACTCTGGGCTTCGTATGGAAAGACCTCTTCCGAGACCGGCGTCATCACCGGCTATAACTCCAGATCAGTCGAGCGACGGCTGAAGGAGGCAATGGAACGGGCCGACGTAGTCAACAAAACCGGCCTTGTGGCTAAGGCGATAAGAGAAGGGTGGATCGACTGATGAGCCTCGATCTCAAGGAGCGTACGGTCGTCACCCAACGAGAACTGGAAGTCCTCAAGTGGCTGGCAGAGGGCAAGACCGCTGATGTCATATCGACGATCCTCGGCATCTCGTACATCACGGTCAACAACCATATCTCCAATGCCAAGATGAAACTTCACGCGGTCAACAGCGTGCATCTTGTCGCAAAGGCTTTACGCGGCGGCATCATTCAATAGCGAGGTATCGACTATGAAAGGCTTTTCTCGAATTGACATGGATGCTGTAGCGCCTCTGTCGCCAGCGAATAAAACCGCAGCACTTGTTTCCGGGAAGGGCGAACACTTCGACTGGAAGCCGCGCGACATAGACGTTCACACCGACATCCCTATCCAACTGCGGCAGGCCACGAAGAAAGAATACAACGATCCGAACTATGTGGACCTGAAGGGCACAAGCATCGGGCGCCTAAGGGTCATGGGGATAGCTGCCTTTTCGTCGCAGGACAAGAAGCGCTGGGTCGTCCGCTGTGTGTGCGGCTCATACGAGGTCAGGCGCTCGAAATACATCAAGCACTCTCTCAAGCATGGCGCAGACGAAGCTGGCCGAGAGCCAATGTGCATGTGGTGCAGAAAAACACAGCTCCTTCAGAACGGTATCGGCATCGAGCGTGGAAAGCCTCTCATTGACATTAATTCGGCAGATTAACGAGGAGACAGACTGATGGGCGGCAAGGCATCAAAGACGAGATCCAAGGCAAACAAGGGTGCAGGGCGTCCACGCAAGGAAGGCGAGCGCTACCCGAGTGGAGATCTCAAGAGAAGCGAGACACAGAAGGAAGTCATGAGCGTGGCAATCGAGGCAAGGCGTCGTATTGACGGCTGGAGCGAGAAGGTGGCTGATGACACGGTGCGTGGCCAGCTGGCGGGCTACGTTCTTGGAAGAATGCGCCTCGACGGATCGATCACCGAAGAGCAACTGAAGGCCGGCGATGAGTACGCGGAGATCATGGCCCGCTACTATCGCATGGTTGGCATCCCGTTCCCATCGGCTCGGGCACAATCGCTGTTTTCGATCAAGGGCCACGACGGGGATGAGACGCAAAGCGTCACCGATCGCGCCAGACGTGCCTCAAACTCGATGATGGAGATCACCGGCTTGTTGCTCAGGCTTGAGGACGGCCCGCAGGTAAAGCAGATGGTTCATAATACAGCGGTTATGAGTTATGACCATCTGCGCGGCATGGGTTCCCAGCAATTGCTGTGGTTGCGCAGGGGATTAGACGCTATTGCCAAACGGAAGGACTTGCGTCAAAGCGCAAATCAGGTTATCGGTTGGGATATTCAATCATCGAACTACGCCTCCAGATGAGGCCAAATAGCCCGCCCAGATCTCTGAGGCGGGTTTTTCGTTGGAGATTACCATGCCTCTCACCGAAGACTCCGACGCAGCCCCCACGATTACCGAACACGCCCTCCTCACCGAGTTCAAGATGGCGGCACAGTCGCTCATCAAGGTCTGGAGTGAAGGGGAGAAGGTGGAATACCCAGAGGAATTGCAGAGGCATATCGATTGGTTTCGCGAGCTTCTGGCCTGATGCACCTCCTCCTCACCTCCCACTGGCACTGCCGCATAGGCAGGATACGCCTGAAGATCGGCGCCAAGCTGGTTTGTGAAGATCCCTGCATATTCTGAGGTAGAGAGATGAAGAAAGCCGAGGCAATCGCCTTCTGGGCGGCTCAAGTGCTTAACGTCGCGGCGATGATCTCCATCATCATGAGCGGCCACCCATGACCTTCTGGCAACGCTACCGTCGCGGCATAATCTGGATTGCAGTAGTCGCTGGTGCTTTCGCGCTGGCGTTTTGGCTGTCTTCGTGTGCGACGTATCAGCCGCCATGCTCGGATTGCTGGATGGCGCTATAGGCCAGCAGCCTTTCGAAGCGCTTCGTTCATACGGGTTTGCCAGCCTTCGCCGGTAGATCTGAAATGCTCAATCACCTGAGGATCAAGGCGAAGCGTCAAGAGCTGCTTGGCGTTGGGGTCTGGTTTGCGGCCACTCCTTGCAAGCGCTTGCCCGTCAACATCGACACGTGGCTGAGCGGCAAAAGCCTTCTCCTGCTTTGCCTGATCCCTTTGGTGGGCCGCGGTGTCGCCAGAAAATCGGATCACCATTTCTTCGTCTCCGGTTGTGTAACTACGGCATTCTATCCTGTAACTACGGAAAGTAAAGCCAATGTCCACCATCCTCATCATTCTTCTGGTTCTGCTCCTCATCGGCGCCTTTCCCATTCACGGCTACAGCGCATCGTGGGGCTATGGCCCATCCGGTGGGCTCGGCCTCGTGCTCATCATCGTGCTTGTGCTCTTCCTCCTGGGGAAGATCTGATGCCAGCCGGCCGGCCTTCCAAATACCAAGACGCTTATTGTGACCTAGTCATTGAGCACATGACGGACGGCGCAAGCCTCACATCGTTCGCTGCTGAGATTGGCGTTGCTCGCTCTTCCATCAACGAATGGATGGAGCAGAACCCCGAATTTTCGGAAGCCGTAAAGATAGCCAAGGCAAAATGTTCGGCTTGGTGGGAACGACTTGGCCGCAAGAATGCTGCTGATGGTGGCGGCAACGCTACCCTCGTTATCTTCGGGCTGAAGAACATGGCTGCTGACGACTGGCGCGAAAAGCAGGAAGTCGAACACTCCGGCGATATGTCCGTCATCTTCCAGACGGTTTACGAACAAACCCCAGAAGAAGGAAAATGATCCATCAGTTCCGCGTCCGCTGGTATCAGCGAGCCTTTCATGAAGCGCTCGTCAACCAGAAGAAAAAGCGGCTGATCGAAATCGCCCATCGCCGCTGGGGCAAGGATGAGATCGTCCTCAACGGCTTCCGCGAACTGTCTCAAAAGCGCGTCGGCACCTACTGGCATTGTTTCCCCGAATATGCCCAGGCCCGAAAGGCAATCTGGAACGGCGTCAACGGCCATACGGGCAAGCGCCGGATTGATGAGGCATTCCCGCCAGAGATCCGCAAGCGCATCAATGACAACGACATGTTCATCGAGACGACGTGGGGCTCGACATGGCAGCTCCTCGGCTCTGACCGGTACGATGCAACGGTTGGCTCTGGTCCTGTCGGCATAGCTTATTCTGAATGGGCACTCTGCAATCCCGGTGCGTGGGCATATCACAAGCCGATGATCGAGGAGTCGAACGGAACGGCAGCGTTCATCACGACGCCCCGCGGCAACAACCACGCCAAGACGATGTTCGATCGCGCCGTTGGCAATGACAACTGGTTCGCTGAACTGTCGAGCATCACGCAGACCGGAGCCCTATCGCCAGAGCAACTGGCGGAAAGCCTGGCGGAATATCAGGATCTGTACGGCATCGACCTTGGGTTGGCGATGTTCGAGCAGGAATATTACTGCTCCTTCTCTGGAGCGATGGTCGGCGCCTATTGGGGTGCTGAGATTGCACAGGCTGAACGCGACGGCCGGATCTGCGAGGTCGCAGTTGACGAGCGCTATCCAGTCCATACGGCATGGGACTTGGGAAAGGCGGTCAACAATCCGATCTGGTGCTTTCAGGTCGTGGAGGGCAAGCCGCGCATCGTCGATTTCTACCGGCCTGAGTCTGACGATCTGGAAGACTGGATTCGCTGGCTCAATGACAGGGGCTACAAGGGCAACGATTACGTCCCGCATGACGCTGTAGTGACGGAATGGGGCACGAAGCGCACCAGGGTCGAAACTCTGCAGCTACTCGGTCGCAAGCCAAGACGAGTGGCCAAGGTCAGTGTGGCTGATGGCATCAACGCCGGCCGCAAGACGATACAGGTGGCCGTCTTCGACCAGACACGGTGTGAACTCGGCATCGAGGGCCTGAAGAACTACCGGCGCGAATGGGATGACGAACTCAAGACCTTCCGGGAGAACCCGGTGAAGGATTGGGCCGAACACATCGGTTCATCGTTTCGCTATCTCGGGCTCGCATGGCGGGAAGCCATCGCTGACAAGCCAAAAGAGCCGCCGAAGAAAGACATCTCGTTCCACGCCGATGAAAAGACCGGCCTGATCAAGTCCAACCTCACCTTCGCAGAACTTCTCAAACGCCAGGAAAAAAGGAGGCGTGCATGAGTGAATCCGTAGCCCCGGCCATTCGTTATGCCGCAGTGACGCCTAGTGATGCAACGATCGTTGGCTGCCGTGCCCTCTATATCGGCGTGACCGGCAATGTCGCCGTGCTGGCTGATGCCCAATCATCGGCCGTCACCTTCACCAACGTACCTGTCGGGTTCATGCCTGTGTCGGCCTATAAGGTCATGGCGACGAACACGACAGCAACCGGCATTGTCGCGCTGTACTGATGGCTGACGTAACCGCAAACACCGCAGAGTTCGAGACCGAGAAGGACGCAGGCAGCGGAGATGCTGGCCTCGTCAAGCTCTGGCTCTCGGCTATTGACCTTGCATCTCGCGAAGAGATGTCTTGGCGCAAGGAAGCGGAAACGACGGTCAAGACCTTCCGCAACGGCGACAGCAGCCGTAACGGTGCGCTCGAGCGTCAGCAGGAATTCAACATCCTGTATTCGAACGTCGAGACCATGACGCCTGCCGTCTACAACTCGACGCCGATCCCGGATGTGCGCAACCGCTACGACAAGGACGATCCGGTTGCCAAGGAAGCCGGCGCCTTCATCGAGCGCTGCCTGTCCTATGATCTGGACGTCGACCAGTTCGACCCGAACATGGAAGCTGCCGTTCAGGACTCGGAGCTTGTGGGCCGTGCCGTCACTCGCGTTCGCTATGTGCCCTACATCTCAGGCGACAAGGAGACGGGCGAGAAGCTGGCATGGGAAGAAGTGCCCTCCGAGCATGTGCCGTGGGCAAACTTCCGCCGTGGGCCTGCTCGCTGTTGGTACGATGTGCCGTGGATTGCATTTGAACTGTTCCTGACCCGTGATCAGTTGATCGAGCTGTCGCCGGAGCTTGGTGGCAAGGTCAACCTCGATTATTCCTCGACTGAGGACGCAGAGAAGCAGAGCCAGGACAGCCCGCCGCCGGAGATATTCAAGCGCGGCCGTGTCTGGGAAATCTGGGACAAGGAAAAGCGCGAAGTCATCTTCATCGCGACCGGCTACAAGGAGGCACCGATCAGGGTCCAGAAAGACCCGCTCGGGCTGACGCAGTTCTTCCCGATCCCGCGCCCGCTGATGGCGATCCAGACGAGCGACACGCTTGTACCGATCCCTCCCTATCGCATGTACAAGGCCCAGGCCGAGGAGCTGAGCAACATCACGGTTCGCATCAACGCGCTGATCAAGATGCTGAAGGTCCGCGGCGTGCGCGACGGCCAGATTGGCGAGTTTGGCGATATTGCTGATTCCGAAGACGGCGATCTAGTGCCGATGCAGGACGCGACAGCGCTCTATTCTCAGGCTGGTGGCCTCGAGAAGGCCATCTGGCTGATGCCGATCGACATGGTGCAGGCGGTCATCCAGGGCCTCTATGTGCAGCGTGAGCAGGTCAAGCAGGTCATCTACGAGATCACCGGCATATCAGACATTCTCCGCGGCGCATCAGACCCGAACGAAACGCTTGGCGCCCAGAACATCAAGGCGCAGTTCGGCTCGCAGCGCATCCAGAAGAAGCAGAAGGAGGCGGCGCGTTATGCCCGTGACCTGCTTCGCATCAAGGCCGAGCTGATCGCCAACAAGTTCCAGCCTCAGACGCTTCTCATGATGACCGGCATCAAGCTTCCCACTGCCGAGGAAAAGCAGATGGTGCAGGCGAAGATCCAGCAGGAGCAGGCCAAGGCTCAGCAGACCGGTCAGCCGGCGCAAATCCCTGATGAAGCCGAGGAGATGCTGAAGAAGCCGACATTCGAAGAGGTGTTGCAGCTTCTGCGCTCGGATATCCAGCGCCAATACCGCATCGATGTCGAGAGCGATTCCACGATCCGCGCCGATCTCGCCCGCTCGCAGGAGAACATGAGCATGTTCCTGCAGGGCACAGCGCAATACATCCAGGCAACCGCACCGGCCGTTCAGGCGAACATCATTTCGAAGAAGGCCGCCGTCGTCATCTACTCGTCGTTCGCCCGCAACTACAAGCTCGGCAAGTCGGCCGAGGATGCGCTGGCAACTCTCGAGGATGATGCATCGAAGGCTGAAGGCCAGCCAGATCCAGCGCAACAGGCTCAGGAGCAGGCACAACAGGCCGAGCAGCAGAAGCAGAAGTCCGAGATGGACAAGATGCAGATGCAGGCATCGCTAGAGAAGCAGTCCAAGGAAATGGACATGCAGATGAAGCGCGATGAGCACAATCTCCAGATGGAGAAGATGCAGGCCGATATTGCCTATCGTGAGCAGGAACTGGCCTTCAAGGAGCGAGAACTTGCGATGAAGGAGCGCGCCTCCCTGCTTGACGCCAGCATTCATCAGCGGACAGCCGAGATCAACGCCCAGGCTACTGAACACAAGGCTCGCCTTGGGATGGAGACAGTGGAGCATAAGGCCAGGATGGCCAGACAGCCACAGAAGGAAGACGCATGACGGTCTACGTGTTTCGTGGCGGCCAATACGTGAACAAGCGCACTGGGGAGCCTATGCTTTCCGAGGGCGAGCGCGCAAAGCCGATTGCTGCCCCGATGGTCGTCTCCGATATCCCCGCCTACAAATCCCCACTAGGAGACGGTGTGGTTGACGGTCGCTATGCGCGTCGGGAACACTTCAAGCGCACCAACACCCGCGAGGTCGACCCTTCCGAGTGGAAGCGTACTTCCGAGAATTTCCAGTCTTCCAAGGCTGAGAAGCAGGCGATCGCCGATGCATGGCGCGCCGGCAATGACATCAAGCGTGGAACCGCTTAACCCGCCTTCTGGCGAATAGCTAAGGACACCAGAACATGGATGAACTGATCAACGGTGCGGCTCCGGTCGCCACCGAAAGCGCCCCTGTACCCGTTTCGACACCAGCAGAGGCGGCCCCCAGTTTCGAAGACACGATGTCTCAGGTTTGGGACAAGATGAACCCGAACCGCGACGACGGCGGCAAGTTCGCATCAGATACACCGGTAAAGCCTGAAGGCGCGGAAGCCGCAGCCGAGGTGAAGACCGGAGACAATAACGACCAGCCCTTGGAAACGGCCCCCGAACCGGCAAAACCGGCCATCGAGGCGCCCAATTCATGGTCGGCTGAGATGAAAGCCAAGTTCCCCAACCTTTCACCCGACGTGCAGGAATACGTTGCACAGCGGGAAAGGGAGGCGCACCAGGCCATCACTCAGAAAGGGGAGCAGGTCAAGGCGTTCGAGCCGCTGCGTAATCATCTGGAACAGCATCGCGAGATTTTCACGAAGCACGGTATTTCGGTGGAGGACGGTCTTCGAACTGTTCTCTATGTCGACCGGACGCTCTCGGAGAACCCCGTCGAAGGCATCCAGCAGATTGCAAGGCATTACGGCGTTGATCTGCGTCAGTTCGCGACCGGCAACCCTCAGCAAGACCAATCATCCAACGGTGAAGTCTTACAGCTCCGCAGGGAACTTGCCGAGATCAAGAACTCTCTCACGGCCCGCGAGCGCAGCGAACAGCAGGCGCAGACGGCCACCGTTGCCCAGACGATCGACAAATTCGCTAGCGAAAACCCGTATTTCGGCGACGTCGAGGACGAGCTAATGGGCCTGATCCCTGTGATCAAGTCCAAGGAGCCCGGTCTCAACTACGGCGAAGTGCTGAAGAAAGCCTACGACCGAGCGGTCTACGCCAACCCTGATGTACGTCAGCGCCTGCAGGCTGACCAGCAGAAGGCGGCTGAAGACAAGCGCAAGGCCGACGAGGCTGACGCAGTTCGCAAAGCGAAGCAGGCCGGCGGCATCAACCAGAAGAGCGTCCAGGGCACCAGCCCAACCAAGGGCGGCTCGATGGAAGACACGATGTCTCAGGTCTACGACCGTCTTTACAGCAACGGATGATCCACTTTCAACAATCAAGGTGATGGACAATGCCTAGCCCAAACAGTGTGTTCACCGAAATGGTGACGACTACCCTTCGCAACCATCCGGCCGAAGTGTCGGACAACGTGTCGAAGAACAATGCCCTCTATTCGCGGTTGAAGAGCCGCGGGAAGATCAAGAAGCTCTCCGGCGGCTATGAAATCGTGCGCCCGCTCGATTATGCCGAAAACAGCACTTACCAGCGCTACGCCGGTTACGACACCCTGAACGTTCAGGCTTCCGACGTCCTGTCGGCCGCCAAATACGACTGGGTGCAGGCCGCCGTTCACGTCACGGCGTCGGGTCGCGAGCTTCGCATGAACAACGGCAAGGAACAGATCATCGATCTGGCCTCGTCCCGTACCCGCAATGCCATGCGCACGGCGGCCAACAACATGTCCCTCGACGTCTACTCGGATGGTTCTCTCACGAACCAGATGGGCGGACTTGCGCAGCTCATCCAGAACGCCGGCACCGGCACCGTAGGCGGGATCAACTCGTCGACCTACACCTTCTGGAAGAACAAGTTCTATGAGGCGCCTGGCACCAACACCGTGACCAAGGCGAACATCAAGGGGTACATGAACACCCTTTGGCTTTCGCTCGTTCGCGGCACCGACAAGCCCGACCTCATCGTTTCCACGCATGACTTCTTCGGCTTCTACTGGGAAGGTCTTCAGGATCTGCAGCGCTATGCGACGGCAGACACCGCGACGGCCGGCTTCCAGTCGCTGAAGTTTGTCACAGCGGACGTCATGTTCGATGACAACACCAACTTCGCCACCACTGGCGAAAAGATGTACTTCATCAACACCGACTACCTGGAAATGGTCGTTCACCGCGATGCCAACTGGACCACGCTCGACGAGAAAATGTCGATCAACCAGGACGGCGTCGTCATCCCGATCATCTGGCAGGGGCAGCTTACCTGCTCGAACCGCGCGCTTCAGGGCGTCCTGATCGACGCGGCATAAGGAGAAACGACAATGTCTGATATGGGTTTCGGTGCAAATCTCACCAAGACGTATACGGCAGCCGACCTCACGGGCTCGGAATCCGGTACTGCTCCCGGCATTGGTGACATCTTCGTCTCCAATGACAACAAGACCTACCGCTTCGTCCAGTACAATTCCGGTGCTGGAGCTATTGCGGCGGTCGCCGGCAATGCCGTGGGCTTCTATGCCCCTGGCGGCGTCTCTGCCGGCGCGTCGAACGTCGTCACGTCGGACGTTTCCGACACTGCGGCCAATGGCGCGGGCGTGCTCGTTGGCGCCCCTGGCACTGGCGAATACGGCTGGATCCAGGTCAAGGGCGTAGCAACCCTGACAACGGCTCTGGTCTCCGGCGCAGACGGTAACGCTCTGATCATGTCGGCCACGACCGATGGCACCCTCAAGGTTGCCGCTGCCGTGACGGATACGGTGTGCGCCTATGCGATCGATGCCTCGGCAAAGATCATCATGTGCGCTTTCCCGTACTGACAACAATAGGGGCGGGGAAAACTCGCCCCTTTCTTTTTGAGGAGAACGACGATGGCAAAGAAGTCTGAACAGAAGTTTGAGGCTCTCAAGGCCCGTATCGCGCATCTCTGCTCCAGCGGCAACGTACGGCAGGCGGCTGAAGAGATCGCCAGTGCCAAGCCGCATGAATCGCAATTCGACGAGCTGATGGAGATCCACCCCGGTCTTCGGCTTGTCTGGCACTCGCTTTGACGGCAACGCCATTCCGGCGCCCACAATCGGAGAATGACAATGGATGAATTCATGCCCCGCGTCGAGCACGAGCCGGCGCACATCTTCCCGCTAAAGTTCTGGACGGACTACGAAGGCACGGACGGCGACGAACTGGCCGCCATCGAGTGGGTCCAGTGGACCAAGAAGGGCACCACGAACGCGACGATCACCGAAGACAAGATCCGGCGCGTCATGAAAGACCCGGCCAAGTGGGCCGTCCTGCAGCCCTACTACGACGCATGGAAGCGCCAGGAAAAGGCACCGGTCAGCGGCTACCCGATCGATGCCTGGCCTGGCGTCACGCCGGAACAGTCGCGCGTTCTCAAGGAACGCCACGTCCTCAGCGTCGAAGACCTCGCCAATTCCTCCCAGGCCGATCTCGGCAAGCTCGGTCTTCCCGGCATCCTTCAGCTTCAGGGCAAGGCCAAGGCATTCCTCGAGGCTCGTCAGAGCACGGCGCCGGTCGCTGCCGAGGTGGCTGCTTTGCGCGACGAAAACAAGACCATGCGCGAAGAGCTTGAAGCGGCCATGCAGCTCCTCAAGGAATTGAACGAAAAGCAGGAAGGCTCGCGCCGCAAGACGACGAAGGAAGATGCATGACCATTCTCACGATCTGCACTGACGCAGTCGATCGCATCGCCATCACGCTGAGCGGGACCACGGTATTCGCAAATACCGCTGATACCGCTCGGCAGATGCGTGCGCTTGCCAATCAGGAAGGCAAGGAACTGATGCGCCGCGGATCGTGGGAAAAGCTCACGAAGGAAAAGACGTTCACCTCGGTCGCGCTGGAGACGCAAGCCTCCGTCATTCCGACCGACTACGACCATATGCTGAACGAGACGTTCTACAACAGGACGAGAAAGCGCCAGGTTCTCGGACCTCTCAGCCCGACAGACTGGCAGGCGCAGAAGTCAATCATCGCCACCGTGCTCTATGACAGCTACCGCATCCGTGGCGGCAATGTGCTGATGATCCCGATTCCGCCGGCCGGCGACACCTATGCGTTCGAGTACATCTCGAAAAACTGGGTTCTTGACCAAGCATCCGTCGAGAAGCCGGCATTCACGGTTGACACCGACACGGCAATCCTCGACGAGGAATTGATCACGCTCGGGGTTATCTGGCGGTTTCTGAAGGCCAAGGGCTTCGATTATGCCGAGGCGTTCCGCACCTACGAGCTTCAGGTATCGCAGGCGTTGGCCCGCGATGGTTCGAAGCGTACTCTCAGCTTCACACAGCAGGTAAATTACGGGCGCCCGCGCTACCCTGGCGTTCAAGATGGATCATGGTCGCTCTGATGCTGCAGGCTCTCTCATCAGGCTCTCAGCGCAGGCGTGCTGCCAATGGCGCGTCGATGCCGGCCCCGACAGAGGGATGGGATACGACATCGCCCCTCGCAGAAATGTCGCCGAAACGCGCCATCCAGCTCGACAACTGGTTTCCACAAGCAGAATATGTGGAGCTTCGAAAAGGCTTTACGCGCCACCGGCCAACGGGCGTCACGGACCCTGTGGAGACGATCGTCGTCTATAGCGGGGCTTCCGGCTCCAAGCAGTTCGCGATTGCCGGCGGCGATATCTACGAAACGACGGCATCCGGGGCTGTCGGCCCGACTCCAGACGCCGTGATCACCAATCTGACGAACAGCCGCATCCAGTATGTCAATTTCGTTGGAACTGGCGGTCAGTATGCATGGTGCTGCAACGGGGCAGATCTGCCGTTCACCTACAACGGTACGGTCTTTGCTCTGACGCCTGCCATCACCGGGATCACCCCTCAAGACATCATCAACGTCAATATCCACAAGAACCGAATTTGGGTGTGCCTGACGGAAAGCACGAAGGTTGCCTATCTCGACGTCGATCAGATCGGCGGGGCAGCAACGGAATTCGAGCTTGGCGGCCTGATGTCCAGGGGCGGCTATGTCATGGCGATGGGCACATGGTCGCGCGATGCTGGCTCTGGTCCTGACGATTACGCCGTATTTGCCACCTCGCGGGGGCAGATTATCATCTACGCCGGGACAGACCCGGATAATGCCGCGACATGGAGCCTGATCGGCGTCTTCGATCTCGGTGCGCCGCTTGGCCGCCGCTGTTTCCGCAAGGTCGGCTCGGATCTGGCGATCATCAGCGTTGACGGCTGCTATCCGCTTTCCACGGCCCTTTCACTCGATCGCGGCGCCGTTTCGCGTGTGGCGATCACCAAGAACATCCAGCGGGCCATGAACGACGCTACCCGCGCCTATGGCGACTCCTTCGGCTGGGAGGTGGTGAGCTACCCGAAGGGGAACATGGCGATCATCAACGTTCCGCTCGTCGAGAACGTCACCCAGCATCAATATGTCATGAACACGCTGACCGGCGCCTGGTGCAGGTTCATCGGGCAGAACGCCAATTGCTGGGAAGTGATGGACGATCGTCTGTTCTTCGGTGGCAATGACGGCGTTGTCTACGAGGCCGATGTGACGGGTGCTGATTATACCGGCGCATTCACGGCCATCATGAAGACCTCTTTCCAGTACTATGGCAACCGCGGCGCCAAGAAGCGCTGGACGATGGTGCAGCCGCTGGTAACGACCAATTACGCCGTGGCCGTCAACTTTCTGATCGACGTCGATTTTAAGGACACGTCGACATATTCCTACCTCTCCACCCAAGGCGTCACCAACGGTTCTCTCTGGGGCCAAATGATCTGGGGCCGAGACAACTGGTCCAGGGGGCAATTCACCCTGACTGACTGGCTTTCTACAGCGGCTCTCGGGCAGAATGCGGCGCTGAAGATCCGTGTTGACGTGCCCCAGAACATCGAGTCGACGCGACCCTCCCTCGTTCAGGTGAACGGTTTCAACATCACTCTCGAGACTGGCGAATTCATATGAACTTCCTGCTCGGGGAAGACGCGATCGTCTCTGCATATGTGGCCGGGATGACGGGCGACCAGTATAGCGATGTGACGCGGACTTTGGGCGTGATCACTCCTGAAGGGCGGTTGGTCGGCGGCTTCGTCCTGACGAACTACTCCGGTCACGGCATCGAGCTTTCGCTTGCCGGCCGCGGCTGCGTTGCGCGCGATTCATGGGACATGCTCGGCAACATCGTGTTTCGGGAACTCGGCTGCCAGCGCCTTTCTGTGACGACGCGGCGATCCAACAAGCGGGTGCGGAAGATGGCGCCCAAATTCAAATTCAAATTCGAAGGTGTCGCGCGGCTTTTCTACGGTGACGAGGACGGACTTGTGTTCAGTCTTCTCCGGAATGAGGCGATCCTGAACGGCTATTGGAAGGAAGACTGATGTCAGCTCCGAAGGCGCCAGATCCGGCGAAGACTGCGGCCGCTCAGACCGAAAGCAACAAGGCGACGGCCGTAACGCAGTACGGTCTCAATGCCACGAATCAGATCACGCCCTACGGCAACCTGAACTACTCGCAGAACGGCACATGGTCGGACGGAACGCCACGGTTTACCGCCACCCAGTCGCTTTCTCCGGAGCAGCAGCAGCTTTATAACCAGCAGACGCAGCTCGGCTCGAAGCTGAACAACTTGGCGATCGGGCAGACCGACAGGCTGAGCGGCGTCCTCTCCAAGCCGGTCAATCTGTCGAATGAGGCGACGGAAAGCCGTCTGATGGAGCTTGGGCGCGTGCGCCTCGATCCGGTCATTGCCCAGCGTGAGAAATCGACTGAGGCCGAGTTGCTCAACAAGGGCGTACGGCCTGGAACCGAGGCATATAAGCGAGCCACGGAAGCCGTTGGCCAGCAGACTAACGATGCCTATAACCAGCTTCTGCTGCAGGGCAGGGGGCAGTCAGTGCAGGAAGCCCTTGCCGAGCGCAACCAGCCGATCAACGAGATTTCGGCGCTGATGGGCGGGGGCCAGGTCCAGACCCCGAACTTCGTCAATACGCCGACCCCTGGGGTGAACGGAACCGACGTCGCCGGCATCACCAACAATGCCTATAATCAGAACATGCAGGGCTACCAGTCGAAAATGTCGGGCCTTCTCGGTCTCGGCACAGCGCTTGGCGGTTGGGTGTTCTCCGATGCCAGGCTGAAGAGCAATATCCAGCGTGTCGGCACGCATCGCCTCGGCATTGGCGTCTATGATTACGATATCTTCGGCGCCAGAGAGCGCGGCGTCATGGCCCATGAAGTGGCTGATGTGATGCCTGAAGCTGTCCGCAAGCATGGCGATTTCTATCAGGTCAACTACTCGATGATCGGGGGCGTTTAATGGCGATCCTTGAGGCCGTATTTGCAAACAAGGCAGGTCAGACACCGCAGGAGGTCGAGCGCCGCCGCAGGATGGCGCAGGCACTCATCGAGGCGGGATCAGGCGGCAAGCCCCCTTCTTCAGGGCTGGAACTTGCCGGCCGCCTTGCGATGACGCTGACAGGCCAATATCAGGCCGGGAAAGCCGAGCGGCAGGATGCGACGAACCGCGCAAGCGCCAGTACGCTCCTTGCCAACACATTGCTTGGTACTCCCGGCCAGACTGGCGGCTCTATGCCTTCCGTTTCGCCTTCTGGGCAAATCGCCGCCAAGCCGACGGCCGGCAAGGAATGGGACACGGTTGCCCCGCGCCTGGTCAGTGACCTTTCCAAGGATTTTCAGCTCACTCCAGAGCAGGCGGCCGGCGTCGTCGGGCAGCTTGGCCATGAGTCGGCAGGTTTCGGCACGATGCAGGAGGTCAACCCGACAGTTCCAGGCTCGCGTGGAGGCTATGGCTATGCACAATGGACAGGCCCGCGCCGCAAGGAATTCGAAGCATGGACCGGGAACAACGGTCTTGATCCGAACAGTTATGAGGCGAACTACGGCTTCCTGAAGAACGAACTCGCCAACTCTCCGGAAGGCGTCGTTCTCAGAGATCTGCGCAGTGCTCCCGACGCCATGACCGCCGGCCGCGTGTTCACTGATAAGTTTCTTCGGCCAGGCACCCCAAATTATGGCAGCCGGGACGCGTGGACGCAGAAGGCCCTTGCCTTCGCCAATCAGCCGACGGCAAGCGCTCCAGGCGAGGTGGCAAGCCTTGACCAGTCAATCGGCATCCCCATGCCTGGGGCAGCAGGGCAAATGCGTGCGAATGCTCCAGCACAGCCTATGCCGCAGTCTCAGACAGCCCCGCAGGCTGCGTTGCCGCCTCTTCCCGCCTCTGCGGTCGGACCAGCGCCGAACGTCGCCAGCGTGCCCCCTGTAGGCATGCCTTCGGCCCAGATCCCGCCAGAGTTTCAGAACAGCCAGCAGTTGATGAATGCCGACCCGAACAAGGGGATTATGCAGGCCCTGCTTGGCGGGTCTCCAGCATCTCCTCAGCAGGTAGCACAGGCTCAGCAGGTCGGGAGCCAGCCGCAAGCTATGGGAAGCCAGCCCGACAGGCGCGCGCAGATCGCAGCCCTCCTCCAGAACCCATATACCCAGGAAATGGGCCAGCAGATGCTCATGCAGGAGTATCAGCAGCAGCAGGAAGAGCAGAAATGGCGTGCCCGCGAGGATTACAAGCTGAACACACAGCGCGCCGATCCGTCCTATAAGCTCGAGCAGGATTACAAGCAGGCTCAGCTCGAGGCTCTAAAGGCCAAGACCGGCAAGCGTGCGAACGTGACCAATCTCGGCGATGGCTGGCTATGGGACAACGACGAGAAGAAGGCGTTCCGGCCCCAGGACGAGACGGACAAGCCAAACAGCGGCTTCCGTTTCGGCGGAAACTCTGTCGAAGCTCAGGCCCTCAATGGCCTTATAGAGAGTGGCCAGATCACCGCTGACCAGGCCCAGCAGCTCGGTGCCGGCAAGACGATCACGGACCCGAGCACGGGCGCGATGATGTTCCTGACGCCACAAGGAATCTTCAAGCAGCAGCAGGGCCAGCAAGGCGCGCCACAGGCGCAGCAGCCAACTATTGATTTGTTCGGCGATGGTGGCGCGAATGCGGCCGGCCCCGCTCCACAAGCGGTTGCGCCTCCTGCAGCCGGTCCCAACACGCCGACATCTCAGCAGGGCGCTGCGTCTGCAAACCCAGGCATCATCCCGCTTACCGGTGGTAAGCCGCAAAAGCTCCTGACAGAGGGCGAGCGCAAAAACCAGTCGCTGTTTTCGGTCATCAAGCCGGAATTGCAGGTCGTCGAGGATAATTACAATGCCCTCGCCGATACGAAGAACCAAGCCTATTCCAAGCTTCCGTTCAGCGAGTTCGCCACGACCCCAGAATACCAGAAGGCGGCAAACTCGCTGCAGACCATCGTTTCTTCGTATCTGTATAGCGTCTCAGGCGCCACCGCGACACCAGAAGAGGTAAGGAAGCAGACCGATATCCTTACGCCTCGTCCCGGCGAGTCCAAGGAGTCGATCGAGAACAAGAAGCGCCGCGTTCGCACGATGGTCAACGCCGTGGCCCAGGCCGGCAGTCTTCCGCCTTTGGAAGAGCCTCAAGCCGCAGCTCCGACCGAGCAGCCAGAGGATCTCAGCACCATGCCAGTTCCCGAAGGCATGGACGAGAATGTCTGGAAATTCGTGCCGCCAGAGGATCGGAAACTATGGCTGAAGAAATGACCGTCGAGCAGCAGCGGGCACTTGTGCTGGCCCGCGCTCGTCAGAAAGCAGCGGAAGCGTCTGCTACGCCTCAGACTGGCGAAGAACTGCGTTCCCTCATCTACGGCCAATTGGATGCACAGCGAGAAGCAGCCAAACCGAAGCCGCACGCCACTCTCGATACCGGAAGCCAAAAGGTCGACGCCTCTTCTGTCTATGTGGATGACCTTGGGTTTGGCCTTCCTGGCAAGGCAGCCGCCGGAGCGAACGCGATCATCCGTGCGCCGTTCACGGATAAATCAGTCGGTGAGGAATACAACACGATCCGCGGGCAATATCAGAACGCTCGCCAGCAGTACCAAGAAGAGCACCCGACCGCGAATGCGATCGCCTCTGTCGGCGGGGCTATCCACGGAGGCACGGCTGTCAACCGCCTTGCAGGCGAAGCTGTGTCTCAAGTGGCACCAAGGGTCGCCCAAGCTATAAGGGGCAGCTATTTGGGCAGCATGGCCGCAGATGCTGCATCCGGCACGGCACAAGGCGCACTGTCTGCCTATGGGCATGATCAGGATATCGGCATCCCAGCGCTGATCGGGGGTGCTGTTGGTGCGGCCGCGCGCCCGGTGACATCGCTTGTCGGCGGCACAGCCAGTGCCATTGGCTCGATGATGGGCCTCGGTAATACGACGCGCGCTCAGAACGCCATAGCGGAAGCGCTCATGAGATCCGGCCGCAGCGCCGACGATGTGGCCGACGAGGTGATGCGCGCAGGGCAGCAAGGCCAACCGGAATACATGGTCGCCGATGCGCTGGGCAATTCTGGCCAACGCATGCTGACGGGTGTAGCGCGCTCGCCGGGAGATATGCGCCAGCAGATTGCCGAACAGCTCCAGCGCCGCCAGGCAGGGCAGACCGATCGCCTTGTCAATGCGCTCTCTGAGGGCTTTGACGCTCCGCAGACAGCCGCTCAGACCAGAACAGCCATGACGGAAGCCAGAGACGCCGCCGCTGATGCGAACTATGCTGCCGTGCGCCAGTCGGCCGGAACGGTTGACCCGACTGCAGCGATCAATCAGGCGGACACATTCCTAGGCCAGGGCGGCAGCGCCCCGCTCACGAACATCGCCGATGACAGCATCGAAGGCGCCGTAAGGAGAGCCCGCGGCTACCTAACCGATGGCAATTCTGTTCTCACCGATTTCAACGCCGCTCTCCGAGCCAAGCGTGAGTTGGATTCGATGATCGAGACGGCAAGAGCCAATCCAACGATCCAGCGAGAGCTTATCCCGATCAGAAACGCGCTGGACGATTCCCTCGCCACAGCGTCAGAACCATACGCTGCAGCGCGCGATCAGTTCCGTCGCGAAAGCCAGGCCATCGGCGCGATCGACCAAGGCGCGGCCGCTTCCTCGTCGAGGACAAGGGCAGCAGACAACATCGAGGGCTTCAACCAGTTGCAGCCGGATCAGCAACAGCCGTTCCGCGTTGGTTATGTTGACCCTCTAATCGCCCGTACCGAAGCCGCCTCGATGTCTCCGACGACGAACAAGGCCCGCGCACTGATCACCGGCAAGACAGAGCAGGAGTTCCCGGCCTTCGCGGCTCCAGGCCGAGGCGATGTCATGGGCGAACGAATTGCCCGTGAACAGCGCATGTTCGAGACAGCCAACCAAGCTCTTGGCGGCTCTCGCACGGCTGACAACCTTGCTGATGCGACAGAGATGATGGGTTTCGACCCGACCATGCTCGGGATCGCCGGCAATGCCTTGACGGGCAACTTTCGTTCTGCCGGCATGCAGGCGCTGCAGCGTGGCGTCAATGCCGTGCAGGGAAGAAACCAAGGCACGAGGGATATGATCGCTCGCATGCTTCTGCAGTCTGAACCGACGCAGGCGCGGGCTGAACTGGCGGCGGCTGTCCGTAAAGGGGAAACGCTTACGCGGGCTCAACAAGCAATCGTCAACGCTCTCATCGGCGCCGGAAGCACTGCGCCAAGTCGCTAATAGCCGCGGAACAGATACAGCGCGATAGCAACCGCCGCAGTCGGCAAAATATAAAAGAAAAGATCGGCAGGCTTCGGGTTCTCACCGAATTTCTTCTTCGCCCACTGGCGATCCCCATAGTCGGGGAATTTCACATTCTCATTCGGGTCGTGATCGATCTGCTTCAAAAACATCTCCAAGTATGAGGTACAGCGATGCCAAGAAACGGCAGCGGGACCAGTTCCGTTATTAACACATTCGTCATCGATACGATAGCTGACCCGGACGAAGTCAACGCGAACTTCGACGACGTCGCGGATCAGCTTACGAACTCCCTGCCTCGCGACGGGCAGGCCGGGATGAACGCGCCGCTTCCGTTGCAAAATGGTACGGCGCCGCTGCCTGCGCTGACGTTCAGCTCCGATACGGACACCGGCATCTACAGGAAAGCGGCAAACACCATCGGCTTTTCCGGCAACGGCATCGAGATGGTTTCTTTCTCTCCTACTGGAGTATCGATAACTGGAGAGATCACGTCCACCGTCATATCTGGCCTTGGCATACAGGGGTATCTCCACGGCCTCACGCTGTCCAACAACGGCTCCGACGCGACGAATGATATTGACATTGCGGTTGGATCGGCTGCGAGCGATGGCGCGACCCCTTACCTCATGATATTGGCATCCGGCCTTACCAAGCGGCTCGATGCGGCGTGGGCAGTCGGCACAAATGCCGGCGGCCTCGATACTGGTGCAATAGCCAACACCACGTATCATGTGTGGCTTATCCAGAGGTCCGATACCGGCGTTGTCGATGCCTTGTTTTCTACCTCTGCCACGTCTCCGACGATGCCGACGAACTATGACCGGAAGCGCCGCATCGGCTCCATCATCCGCGAAAGCGCGGCAATCGTCGTCTTCAAGCAAACCGGAAACATCTTCAGGAGGGTGGGCAAGACAGACAGAAGCTCGACGTCAGCCCTTGCCTCGGCGCTGTTCGCGCTGAGCGTCCCGACAGGTATCAATGTATTCCCCATTATGGCTGCTGATATGGCAACGGGAACGGCCAGCACCGATGCAAAATTTGACATCGGTTCAGCCTGGGAGGGCGCGACGACAAACACCGCGATACGTGTGTTCACGACATCCCTGGCGAACACGGCGTCAACGGCTCACGATATCTTGCCGGCTCATTTCGAAACCAACACATCTGCACAGATATATATCGCTGTGATCATTAATTCTGGGGCTATTTCAGCGTTCACCTTGGCAACAATCGGCTGGGTTGATAATCGAGGTACAGTTTAACTAGGACAATCCTCGATTGATTGAGAAGATCACCGGAATCCATCGGCGGGCCTTCCTCGCTAAGGCGGGAATGATCGCCTTATCCATCCCCATCTTAACTTCAAAGGCACAAGCAATGGCACTTATCGACACGATCGCAGCGTCTCTTCGTTGGGCATACACTACCTATGGCTTCCGGGATCGCCCCGCAACGCAGCCGGCCAAGATCACGGTTGCGGAGATCCACCCTAACAACGAGCTTCATACGATGGCGCTCGATATCGCTCCCGGCAACAACTGCACCCCGCATCCCGCCAACGGCTACGCCTGGGTCGATGTCATGGACAGAAGCACCATCGACCATGAAGGACTTCCGACCAGATCGGCCCGCGTCGGGATCAAACCGGATTGCATCGAGGTCGGATCGCTCGCATGGGACGGCGCCACGCCTCTGCCTATTCACCTGATCATCGGCGGTGTTACCGCTGTCGAAATCAGGCTTGACCCGACGAACAACGACCCAGTGCTGACCATCAAGGGGCGGATCAAGGCAAGAGGGTTTGACATTATTCCCTGAACCTTCGTTCCTCACGTCTGGACGATGCATGGCGCTCTTCGGGGCGCCTTTTTCTTTGCCGTATCCACAATCTGGAGCCTATCCATGCTCGTCAACAACTGGCGCGCGGTCGTCAAGCACGCCTGGTCGATCCGGCTGATGGTCCTGGCGCTGTTCTTCATCATCCTTGAGCCAATCTACACCTTCGTCGCTGCGACATGGGTGGCAAGGAACATCTACATCCAGCTCGCCATGTCGGCGATCACCGGCCTCTTAGCCGTCGCGGCGATCATCGCCCGCATCTTCGTTCAACAGAAAGTATCAGGGGATTTGAATGGCAAACCGCCTACAGAAGGGTAGCGCTGCGGCTGCAATGGCTGTGGCTCTGGTCGGAAGCTTCGAAGGGCTTCGGCAGAACGCCTATCCTGACCCGGCCACGCAGGGGCAGCCGTGGACGATCTGTTACGGGTCTACCAACGGCGTGAAACCCGGCGACCACAAGACCATCGAGCAGTGCAAGGCGATGCTGTCTCTGGAACTGCAAACCTACGCCAAGGGCATCGAGGGGTGCACCCGCGTTCCTCTGCCAGACGCTCGTTTCGTGGCTCTCACTTCATTCGCCTACAACGTCGGCATTCGGGCTGCGTGCGGCTCCACTGCCGTCAAGCTCATCAACCAAGGCAAGACCGCTGAAGGCTGTGAAGCTCTTCTGAGGTGGAACCGCGCCGCCGGCATCGTCTTCCCCGGGCTCACCCGTCGCCGGCAGAAGGAACGTCAGTTCTGCTTGGATGGCATCTGATGCTCGCCTTCCTTGCCACGCCGATTGGAAGGTGGATTGGTTCTATCGTCGGCGGCCTCCTGCTTCTCGCGGCTCTCATTGGCGGCTTCCGCTGGTGGCTCCATGAGCACGATAAGGCAGTTCTCTCAGGCTATGTCCTGCAATCCGAGAAAGACGCATCTGACGCCCGGGTGAAGAAGCTCGAGCGCGACATCATCATGGGCCAGCAGATCCGCGAACAGGCCGACAAAGAATCCGAACAACTCGATATCGAAGCTCAGAAGAGGCGCGATGCTGATGAACAGGCGATTGCCGGCAACAAGGGCGGCGGTTCTCGCGTCACTCGCGATGATCTCGATCGTGTTGAGCGGGTGCGCAAACCTCGATGAGCGGCTTTCGCGTGCGTCGTCTCAGAAAGCTGTCGCGGAGAGCGCAACCAACCTTCCCGACCTCCCACCGAAGTGCAGGGGCAAGATGCGCCGCATTAGCCCGCAGGAAGGCGACGAGTGGTTTGCCGTGCAGGTCCGGTGGATGACGGCGGCCGACGAGCAAGACGCGCGTACGGGCCTCTGTGCCAAATTCTACGACGATGTGAAATCGAAATACGGGAAAAGCCAATGAGTCTCATGCTTGGACTGAACCTGGCGCTTACTGGCGTCGGCGGCGCCGGAGGCGTGGTGCACCCGGCCCCCACACAGCGGCAGCTTATTGCCAGCTTCTGCGCCGAACCTAACCTTGCCCCAACCTTAATGGCAGCAGGCGGTTCATATACGGCAAACCAGATCAGAAACGGCCATGTCATCGGCCCCGCTAACTGCCGCGATCCTATCATTCACGATATCCAGATCCGGATTAACTCGGGCGGCGGCGCCGAGGTGTCTTCCCCTGCGGCTACGAGCATCTGGCGAAGGGCGCTTGAGCAGGGTGCAACGACCACTCCGGCTACCTATGACGCTGGAGCTATATCGAAAGACATGCTCGCGGGCGGCAAAATAGCTACGGACATAATTCCGGTTCCAGGCAATCTTCTTGCGGCTGGCAGCTCTATATTCACGCGCGCCACGCGCACCGTCAAGAATGCATCGACTGGCGTCTTCGACCCAGCCCTAGACAACATCAACGGCATGAACATGAATGGGCCGTCATCGCAGGGCTTCCGAACTGTCGGCGGCGCTCAGGTTAACGGCAACGGTGCCATGAACGCATCAGGATCGGGCGGCGGCAACACATGCTGGCCCTGGATGATCAGCGGCATCCCAGACGCTCCCATGGCCGCCGGCCGCGTTGTTGGTGACAGCATCGCGCAGTATCTCAACGACACGAACACGTCGACGACAGGCGGCTACATCAAGCGCGCGCTGAACAACGTCAATGGCGTTGTCATGCCGTGGATGTTCTGCGCGCTCGACGCCAACAAGATGCAGAACAACACACCTGCGCTCGCTCCGCTGCAGTGGACTGATATTGAATACCTGACATGGGTGATGATGCAGCTTGCCACGAACGATATCGCGGCAAGCCGATCGCTTGTTAGCATGCAGACCGACTTCATCGCATGCGCTACGAAGACTAAGACGACGATCGGCCCGTACGGTCTTCCCGTTCTGATGCTCGCCAGTTGCTGCCTCAACCGTGGCACCTTTACCGGCGCCATGAATACGGTGAAGACCGATTATAACAACTGGCTCCTGGCCGGCGCTGATGGTTATTGTGACGGCGCCTACGACGGACGGCCTTATCAGGGCGACCCCGCGACATATTCTGACAACATCCACCCGACAGTCCAAGCGCATATCGACATGTCGGGCCCACTCGCGACCTTCCTCACTCCCTTTCTTGATCCGTACTATAGGCCGCCGGGATACGTCTCGATGGTTTAAAGCAGGCGGCCCGACGTTCTGTTAGAGCAGAACGCCGAGCCTGACCAAAGACGACCCGCGTGGGGATCGCCAAGGCTGAGCCAAATATACGGCCCAAACCTTCCCTAAGACTTAAAAGGCAGGCAGCAGGGCGTTGTAATGACATCCAATGACGACATACTTTTGATGCTCGGGCGCGTCGAGGAAGGCGTAAAGCGAATCCGCGAAGACTTTCAGGAGGAGAAGCAGAGCGCCCACGAAAGCCGAGCGGTCATTCATCGCCGGCTCGATGAGCAAATGCGGCAGATCAACCTGCTGGATAAGGTGGTCGAGATCAGCAGCGGCGTAGATGCAACACTGCGGGAAGAGATAAAAAGCATCAAGGGTACGGTGGAGAAGAACCACACAGCCGTCCAGCCGGCGCTGGAGGAGTGGAAACGAATGAAGTCGATCGGTTATGGCATCTCAGGGCTGATCGCCTTCGCCGGCCTCACCATCGGCGGAATCATCACCTACGTCGGCGACGGCGCAGTGGCGGCGCTTCGGCATTGGCTCAAAATAAACTGATAGCCCACTTCCACCCTTCAACCCCCAGCACCACTATCAATCCTGCTGCTACGACGAGGGCTTGGAAGCGGTAGCGGTTAAACATCAGCCGACCGCCGCAAGAATTTTCCGCGCCAGTGCAGTCAGCTCGTCAAGCTTTGAGATATCGCCGCACCTCACCGATACGACCGGACACCCGTCGACAATCTGGACGAAGACCCCAGGCGTCGAAACATCTGGCTCGGGCTCTTCTGGGATAATGCCAAGGTCGCGCTGGATCTTCAGTTGTCTCTCGCGGTCGTAAGGCTGAAAGCTATTGAAAACATGCTTTGGCATTCGCGGTCTCCTTGATGGCCCAATGCGTGGGCATGTAGTAGACATACATGGCTCCGTCTGTTGTCCAGAACATCGGGCGCGTCTCGCCTGGAATGCGGGTGCGCTTGACGAGAGACTGAACGTTGCGCTCGCCGTGCTCGTCATCGATCTTGGTCATGATCTCGACGCCCTCGGGAGCCGAGTCTATTGTTTTCCAGTCCATCGTCACCACCCAAAAGACAATTTTGCTGTTATGGCTACCGGCAACAGAATTGCCAAAACCACAGCCGCGACGATCGCCATTTCCTTGATGTCTGATTCAATGCTCTCATCATGGACAACGACGTCTCTGGTATCGAGGAAGACCAGCTTATCGTCTTCGTTCCATGCCAAGAGGCTGTAGCCATCCCCAGGCATTTTCAGGCCCGTTCCGTGGATGTCGTATATCTTGCCGCAATCGTGGCGGACCTTGCAGTATTTGATCTCGCGACCGTTCTTGTCCCGATGGTAAGGGAGTTCGGGGCCGCTGTAGATTGGTTGAGGTTCTTTAATTCCCATGCCTTGTCCAAACCTCCCTTGCATTATCATCGAGTGCAGCTCGCTCTGGTGCTTAAAATTATCGATCTCTTCCCGGTCGCCGCTACGGCCAATCCGCCGGCCTTCACGCACCAGATCCCCATAGGTAACTACTTTGTTCTCAATCTCGCAGTCGCCAAGAGGCTGGTAGTGGTTGGTTGGCTTCTTCATATAACGGTCATTCGGATCATTTTTGGGCATTCGCGGTCTCCTTCTCAAGATAGGCAGCGTATTCCCGATCCGCATAAGCCCTGAGCGTGGCGCGATCGACAAAGCCGAATCGCTGGTCGCAGTGGATGCATTCTCCCCAGCATCCAGTTTCGTCTGATCTGGGGGCGCATGGGCACCTACCGAGGGCGCACAAGGTCACGCGGCGTATGATGGAAACCTTGTTCATCATGGGATCAATCCTCCTTTGAGGGTGCGGATAGCCGCGGCAACCTCTCTAATCATCGTACGCGTATCGTCTGTCAGTGCAGAAGTAAGTTTTGCTTCTAAGATCTGAGCTGCCTTCTCTAAGTTTCCGGCTCCTGCCTCACACAGGTGCCAAAACTCTTCCAGCGCGGTGTCGTGTTCGACCAGAGCTAGCTCAATATCGTCCAAGTCGATCGAGAATATCTCTGGGTCTACGCAATGGAGACGAAGCCGCTCTATCCCTGTTAGGGAGTTAGGTCCCTCGGCAATTCCGGTTGTTTGTATCTGCGCGGCGGCTTTGTCGTACATCTCGTCAACTGCATCTTGGAGACTTTTCAAGGCTTAATCCTTTCATGAAAGGTGAGGGCGACGATTTAGAAAGCCAAATGATATCAACGGGCCAAATTCCCCTCACCATTTGGCTTAAGCTATTGATTTAAGCCAATAATAGCACAACTGGCGGGGGCACCACACTACTTTTTAGGCATTGATTTCGTTTTATTTTTCGCTGTAAATCCCTCACCGGTTTCAGGGTGAGGGGGAAGAATGTTCCCAAGCTGTTCCGATACGATCCGAGAAGACTTGACGCCAAGGCGCGCCCTGTCTGCTCCTCTGGTGTAGACTTCGGCCTGCTTGGAATTGGCCCACCCGAACTGGCTCATCAGTTCATGAGCGGTGGCGCCACCGTTGGCTGCCATTGTCGCGGCCAGCTTGCGAACACCATGCGTGTTCTTCTCGATGCCGGCTTCCCGGCTCGCTTCCCCAAACCAATTCCCAAATCCTGCAGTAGAGAACGGCTTCCCGAAGCTCGTGACGAGGAAGTGGAAATCCCCCGTCTTCGTGACCTTGATGATATCCAGAACTCGTTGCGGCAACTCCACCGTGACGACAGAACCGGTCTTTGTGGTCCGCAGCGAAAGCACATTGTCGCGCAGATGTTGCTTGCCGACGAGGACGAGATCCGATCGGCGAAATCCGGTATGCATCGCGATTTCGAGCGCAAGGCGCTGAGGAGTGCCAATCTCCCATTTCAGGCAGTAGCGGCGAACGTCCGCGAGATCCCAAGCCGGGAAGCCGTCAGACTTCACCTTGAGGCGATCCACGCCAACGGTCGGGTTCACCTCGACGTGGTGATCTTTCTTGGCCCATTTGAAGAGGCCCATCATGGCCTTCAGGAAATTATTGGCCTGGACGGGCGTATGCCGACGATCCTCAAGGCCGTTCTCGATTGAATCCGAGGTTACATCTTTGAACGGAACGTGGCCGCTATCGGTCTTGACGTGATGGAAGATATTGCTGCGCTGCCGGCGCGTGCCGTCTGACAGTTCCTTCCACGCGCTGCTCTCCATATACCGGGCGATGAGCCATGCAAGCGTGCGGGCGTCCTCGTTGGCCTTTTTCTTGATCGGAGCGCCAGAGACGCAAGCAGCATAGGCTTCGGCGAAATCTGGATCGCCAATATCGGGGAGGCGAGTCCGCGGACCCTTCTCGACGCGATAATAGAAGACGACCTTACCGTGACGGGTTCGTTGCCTGGTGACGTTGAGCGGGAGCTTCCGGGGCATGTCGGGGATCAAAGGCGTATCCTCTTCCCCTTGGCAACCGCGTCTTCCTCAACTGGCTTGTGGATATCGGGGGAAATGCTGATAATCCTGCCGTCAATCTCTATTGACACGCGCACGCCTTCCGCCTTGGCGATTTCAGCCATGCGCTTTAGGTCAGACCGACGAAGGAGTGCGGAGGCTGTCATTCCCTTTCCCTCCTTTGTCTTTCCCACTCCCGCTGGGCATTGGGATCGGCGAACGTGAAGGGCTTGGGGGCGGTGGTTGCCTTTGGCAGCTCCGGTAATGGCATCCAGTGGGTGGGCTGGCAGTCCCAAGCGCCGAAGATGCCTTCGTGAAAGCCGCACGGGAAACCTTGGTAATCGTCGTCGCCGTCAACCCATTGCGTTGTGTAAGACGTGCTGTATACGCCGAACATCGGGTTATAGACGAGAATCATGCTCCCATCCTTCGGCGCTGTGTCCATCGTCTGCCATCCTGCTTCGAAAGCGCGGCGATCGGATTCGTCGGTGGGGCATACCCCCCGGTTGGGTTGGGCCTTGGAGAGGTTTTCTGTAGGGTCGGTCATGGTGTGGGAACCTTCTTCAGCTTGAAGAAATCGTCTGCAGCCACCGTTGCGTTGCCGAGGCAGCTAGCCAGCGTCATGATGTTCTGGTCTGCCGACTTTCCAGAATACACCGCCGTGAGGTGAGCGGCCGCCGTGAGTAGCATCATCACGCCTTCGGCAGGATCTAGCCCTGTCATCTGACAGATTGATTTCGCCACAGCCTCGATCGCCAGAACGCGGTCGCGCGGATCGGTGCTGATTTTCCCCTTGATCTCAATCTGCATAAGAGCCTCCTGAGATAGCGGCATCAGCCAAGGCCACGGCTTTATTGTAGCGCTTGAACAGGCTGTCTATCTTGGCGTCATCGAGAGGCAGCGTGTAGTAAGGCATCTTCGCAATCTCTCGAATTGCCAACTCGAATTGGTCTGGGACTTTTTCGACAGCCTGGGGAGGGGTGGAGAGAGCGGACATGATCCGACGTTGATAATCCAGTTGGGAAACGACTTTAGCTTGTTCTTCGCTATTGCCGAAGTTGATGATCTTGTCGCCAAGGATCACTTCGAATAGGCCATGGCGATCCGGCCCGAGTATCGTATATTCCAAGCCAACTAGTTCCTCTGCCCCGAGAATTGTGGCGTGCTGGACAACATTGAAAACCGTCTCCGCATTTCGTCCGTCCCTCCATTCAAGAGCCTTCACCGCCTCCGCCACGGGCTTGGAGGGTTCGGTGGTGGCGAGGTAGGCAGAGATGGCGGCTTCGGCCAGTTCTTGCGCTGAAAGCTCATGCGCTCTCAGCAATAGGATATTCTTTGCAGCCTCAACGCCGCGCTCATGGTCTGTCATGGTGTGGGCTCCTTGGCCTGAAGGGCAGCGCATGGCGTCAATCTATCGAGACGTTCGATTTCAGCGATTGCCAATGCTGCCGCTTTGACAAGATCGCGCCGCCGATCTGTGGATTCCCACCACTTCCGACTCCATGGCCACGGCATTGGGGGAACCCCTTTATCGCAATCTCGCTGATGATCGGTGCGGCCAGCCTCATAGGCGTAACAACTCGCAGCCTTGGCCAATTCTCCCTCGGTATGCATATCATCGTGCTCGGTCGTCCAACCCTCAGCGGCCTGCTGGCGCTCACGTTCTGCAATCACGTCATCGATAGCTTTGGTCATGGCTGTGTATCCTCATGAGAGCGATAGAGCGGGCGATTTGGCAACGGCGGCTTGCTCTGTCGCCTCTCTGCCTTCTCAGACACCGCGAATCCTTGGCTGCGGATCTTCTGCTTGGGAACGACGGCGCGAGTGGATTTGTCCCGTACGCGATCGGCCTTGCGGATGCTGCGAATATCGGTTGCGGATTTTTCGACGTGGCAGACACGGCAGATCAGGCGCCCGTTGGCAACGGTCGGCTCTCCCCCAAGCGCACAAGGAAGGATATGATCGACCTCTCCCTCTCCAGACTTGAGGACAGCAGAGCAGGCTTCGCAATAGCCGGCGGCTCGGGCGATGATTGCGGCCTTGGTCTTGCGCGAGAATTCCAGGCGGCTCATCCGAGCACCTGCAAAATGACAGCCAAGCTGAAAGCCACCAGAACAACGATTATCCCAGACTTCGCTTCACCAGCAGCGGTTTTGTCGAACTTAAATTTCTCAGCAGTGACGCCGAGTCCGGCAGCAAAGAAGGCGGCAGCGGCATAAAGAGCTATCGATACGGCTGTGATCACTTGCTTGTCTCCTGGCCGCTAAGAGCCGTTAGGACGCGCCTCCACCAAGGCTTGCGTGACTTCTGCATGCCGAGTTCCTGGCGAAGGCGCTGGGTGGTCTCCGCACGCTTCTGAAGGTAGACGACGGTGGAGGTGCGAGCGTTGGGATATTTTATCAGGTGCTGGCGGGTCGTGTCGGTCATAAGCCCCGACCTTTCCCGTAAAGCTCAAGGTTCGTTCCTCGAATGCTTTCAGCGAAGATAACAAGAGCCTCTTTCCCGGAAATTCCGGAGGGGATCTTGTTCGACATATCAATCGCCATCTCGGCAAACATTTCTGTCGCCTGCTCAATCGCGATCTTCGCCATTTCCTTCATGATGATTTCGTTTGGGAGTGTCATGCTGCTCTCTCCACACTCTCAGGGGTGATGCCAAACTCAAGCGCGATGAACTCTATCGCAGAGTCCAAGAAGCGGACGAACGTCGGTTCGTCCATGTTCTCGAACGAGATCGAGGCCGGCACCTTGATTACGTATCCGCCCATGATCACGTCGTCGGTGTGGCCGGTACGGAGCTTGACGAGCTGATGGAGGATCTTCTCGTTCGGCGCGCAGTTTGTCGCCTCGACGACGTTGCGGAGGAAGGCCCAGTAGAAGCGCAGACGGTCAGGAACGCGCCCGGTGCGTAGCTCGACGCGGATACGCTGTCCGGCGGGGAACTGGCGGATCAAGTCGCGATCCATTTCCATCTCACCTATAAGGCGGTCGCCATCCCTTAAGACGTAGCAAGGCGGGTTTTCGGATGCCTTCTTTGCCATGATCAGCCACCCGCCATCGGTTGACGCAGTGCTTCGCGATCAGAGACAGAACCGGGGAACGAATCCCCTTCAGCCGGCGGCGGTGCAAACTTGGCCTTCAACTCGTCCTTCATGTCGACGAAGCGCTTCTTGTTCCCGTCGTCGAAGCCAAGGATCGTCTTGACGTTGTCCTTCCAGAACAGTTCTAGGCCACGGCTTGACGATATCGCCTCCATCTCCCGCCAAAGGCTTTCCATCGCTGGGCTCGGAGGAATAGGCGCTGCTGCAGGCTTCTTCTGAGGGGCAGGGCGTTGGCCGCGGACGTGCGACCATGGATCTTCCTTCCATGACTTCCAGTTCTGCTTTTTCTTGCCCTGGTATTCGGTCTCGTAGCTGTCGCAGGGAACCCAAGGGGAGACGATGTGGTAGAGATAGCGCCCGATACCCCACTTGACGGCGGCGCGCTTGAGGGCATCCGAGATGGCACCCTTTTCGGCTTCAACGTCACTGTCTCCAGCGCCATCGGCCTTGGTGATCCATTCATCATCGATGCGGATGGAGAGATAGCAGATCGTGCGTGTGCCGTGGAACTCGTACCGGTCCTGCCAGTTCTCGGAACCGCACACGTCGTCGAGGCGGTCCATCACGTCGCGGGCATCGATATAGGCGAGGGCGAGGGCCTTCGTGCCATCCTTGGTCACGGACTGCGCACGCCAGCTTACGGCGTCACGCGGGAACTCGGCAAACAACTGCTTCAGTTCTTCGGTCGTAGGCATCACAGCACCTTCTCTTCGATAACTTCAAAACCGGCGATTGACAGGACGCCGCCACGGACGGCCTTGTCGGCCTGATCCTGGATCCACGTCATCAGCTCTTCGTTGCGATCAAGCCAAACCCATTTGGCGGCAAGCTGGCGGTCGATGAGGACGGCGCGGTAGACCGTACGCAGCCCCGTGGCGCGTCCATCGCCCTTTGCGTGGGCCTTGGCCTTCTCAGCTTGATTTGCCGCTGCTTCGGCTTCCTTGGCCTCCTGAACGAGGCGTTCCGCGTCTTCGCGCTGTTGCAGGTTGGCGGCGTCACGCTCGCGCATGGCGGCCATTGCCTCTTCCTGCTTGCGAGCGGCTTCCTCACGGGCGATGCGGGCGGCTTCCTGCTGTTGGCGCTCCAGTTCGAGCAGGAATGGCTTCAGAGCCTTGTTGCAGGCTTCCTCGGCCTTGAGCGCGATACCGGTGACGGACTTGTTGTTGCCTATCAGCTCGTTGTAGCGGGCCTGAATTTCGTCGATCGCCTGCTTATGCGGAGCACCTTCAATGACCCGCTGCGTCTCAGCCGCCTTGATCGCGTCCCTGATGCGGGCCTTGAGCGTGTTCAGCGCATCCGCCTGCTCCTGCGTCTCGACCGGCGTTCCGTCCAGCCACAGGCGAGCCTCGTCATAGAGATCGGTGATGTTGATCTTGACGGCCTCGAAGGCAGTAAGTTCTGCCGGCGGTTGGTTCCCGCCCAAGACAGCGCGCGGGTTTTCTGCTACGATGGCGTTCACTGCTTCACCTTCCACTGACGAGCCTGCAGGAGCGGAAGACGAACTTCCTTCATGAGCAGGCGGTGATTGAAACGATCCCCACGGCGGAGATATCGAAGGGCGGTGGCGCGGATCCTCAAAGCCTGGTCGACGCGCGTTCTGAGCATCACTTTGTCCATGTCACCTCCTGATTTCGAAGATCCACTCGCTTCACCTGCGGCTCCGAGAGCATGGCGCCGAAGAACACTGCTGCAGCCATCCAGATCATCACGATGGCCTTTCCAGCGGCGTCATGGAGACGGGCGCGGTTGGCAAGCTCGTCCTGGATCTTGGCGTTCGTCTCGGAAAGGCGGGCTTGGATGTCGGTCATCACTCATCACCTTTCAGGGCAGCGCGGGCCTTTACTACGAGTGGATGAGCCGGCCAGAGGAAAAGAAGTGCTTCAAGCTTATCGGCTGCGTCTGCCAGCGCTTCCCGCAGCCGGTCACGTTCTGCGGTCAGATCGTAGACTGCAGCTTCGGCTTCAGTCGCCATCCATCGGGCGCCCATCTCATTGCTTTCACCGGCATCCCGCATTCGCGACAAGACGCCTTTGAACATTGACCTCCAATCTATCTCGCTCATTTCGTCACCTCTTCGGCCTTAACGGTGTAGCCAAGGACGGTGGCGAGGCGGTTGAAGTTGATGTCGACATCTGTCTGGTAGGATCGAAGTAGCCCGCCTATCAGGCGCCGACTGTCTTCGTCCTCTATCCCGTCATGGGCTAAGGAAAGGGCGCTGAACTTGCTGGCGGCGCCTAGGCCAGTCGCAAGGAGCATCGTAACTTCGTGACGGTTCTCGTCGGTGATCATCGAAATGCTCCCTATTCGGCCGCTATGGAATGAAGGGTGGTTGCATAGAAGCGCTCAAGACGAGAGGCGGCGCTGTGGCCGGTGAACCTCTTTGAGACCTCGATGCTGGCGTCCAGGCCCTGTTCGCATAGGCGGCGGTAGTCTTCGACAACCTCTACGATATCGCTGTAGTTCAGCGCGTCATCGCGGTTTGGGGTAAGATCGGTGCCATCGAAATATTGCGTGGTTCCGCTGGGGAGGAGTACTTCGATCCTCCATGTGTTCTCGAACCGGCTCATGCTGAGATTCCCTCTGATAGCCAACCCCATACGCGGCCAGCGTGGATGTCGGAAATAGCCTGCGGTGACACGCTGAACCTCGCGGCAAGATTGCTTTGATATTCAACACCTTTCATGGCTAGTATTTCTCGTACATCAGCCTCTGTCAGCTTGGCGTTGCCGTTGCGTTCTCCGCTGTTACTCGTGCCATGCTCCAGCCTGTCCGCTTGGTTCTGTGCTGGAGTCTTCCAGTCCAGATGGATTGGGCTGATGCAGCCGAGTTTCCCCTTGCCGCAGCTGTGCGCAGCTTCATGCTCGGGCGTAGGAGGAGGCCCTTTGACGAGTTCGCAGACGTATCGTGTCGCTACGACCTTCTTGCCGTTGATCGAGAGCTGTCCGTAGCCACCACGACCCTTACTGAACGGCCAGGGCAGGCATTCTTTGGAATTGTGGGGCAGGGCAACTTCAAGGATGAACCGCATGGGCTCGCCAGGCGAAGTTCCGCCGCCAAGCGGGTCTCCGTACTTCAACAGGCGCTGATAATGCCCGTTGCAATAGCCCTTTCTGTGATGTGGTTTGCAGCACCCCGGGATGGAACACGAGAGCTTGTCTTTGCAGACACAGCCGCCGAAGGCTTTGATGATGCAGTCGGTCATGACAGCGCCTCCCAAGTCGGGCATTCGAGCATGTCGTAGCTGAACATCTCAGAAATCTTCATGTCGGCCGTCATTGCGTTGACCCAAGCAGGATCGCCGGACTCATACTTTGGCGTCTTCGCCAGCGTGATCGGGTGCCCGCAGCTAACGAACTTGCAGTCCTTGAGATCTCTGTAGGTGTTGTGCTTGCAGGTGCGGCAGTCGCTCATCTCGTCACCTCTTCGGCCTTAACGGTGTCGATGAGCACGAGAGCATCACGCGGCAATTCGAAGAACGGGGTCTTGCCTTCTTCGCGGGTGACGGCCATGCCGCTGCCGATACAGCCGTATGTGTAGCCAAAATACCGGTAGACGATCGTTCCTGCCTCAACCGTGCTTTTCAGCCAATGGCACTCGTCTGGGGTGATGTCTCTTGTGACGGTGTAACTAAGGTCACGCAAAGAACTGATCCTCTTCCGATATGCCGAGTTGCTCTCTGGCGAAGGCTGCGTACTGTGCCGACCAATACTGGTGCGTACGAGTTCGATCCTTGATCGCGATGACCAGAGCTGGGTGCCTCGAAAGGCCGTACCGGACTGAACCGTGCTCTTCGGCGGCAGATAGCTGGTGCAGAGCTGCGGTGCGTTGTGCCTTGCTCATGACCTGCCCTCGGCTTTGGCGATTGCCGCCTCAATCTTTGGGCGATCCTGATCGAACCATTCATCATCTTCCGAGAAATTCGGATCCCAATTTTTGATCCAACTCATTACGAGAAGAAGAGCGTCCAGAATCTCTGGAGCGGCGGCGATCAGGTTGGCATCGTAAAGGTTGAAAACTCCGCCACTTTGCGTTGATGCCACCCGACGATCAGCGGCCAGAATTTCTCCAGTCGTGTAATCGACTACCCACGGTCCCGTCGTATGCTTTACTGTATCGCTCATGGCCTTCCCCTCATATCTACGCCGACGACCAACCCAAGCCCACGACGAGGCCGGAAAACCGGTGTCACAACAGGCTCACGAGCGCTCTGAAACGAAAGCTCGATATCGT
>Ga0075363_100000023_pt1 | contig 32378 bp, 53 predicted proteins | sample EndMetdeltDD1763_FD_71470 | JGI IMG/M metagenome (GOLD analysis project Ga0075363, IMG submission 71470) | Populus endosphere microbial communities from Tennessee, USA - Endosphere MetaG P. deltoides DD176-3 | ecosystem: Host-associated > Plants > Roots > Endosphere | place: USA: Tennessee...
TCATGAGTCCGTGCGGCTTGAATGGTATTGTGGGCTCGCCGATGTAGAACGCACCGCTCCGATTGAGTGTGAGGAGCATCTTTCGAAGCTTGACGATTCGACCCCCAAACCAACCGTCTTTTCCCTGGCCGAGTAACAACTCTCTAGTCTTCATTGTCGGACTCCTCTTGTGTGGAATGGGTTGCTATGTCTTTCAGCCCTTCTAAGACTTCCTCTGTCAGCTTCATTAGCGTCGAGCCCGGGACTTTGAGCTTGCGAGCAATCTTGCGCAAGTGGACGACAGTGGGTTTAGTGCGAGCGTTTTCGATTCTGGACATGGCAGAGGGAGTAACCTCAACGGTCGCGGCCATCTCCTCAAGTGTGATGTTGCGTAGCTTGCGCATGAGACAGATTGTCTGTCCAAAGGCGCGGTCAAAGTCGGGGTCGCTTAAGCGAGGGCCCTTCACGATTGCTCTCTTTTCTCTGCCGCCTGCATAGCGTCAAGAGCTTCGCGCAAGTTCTTGACGGCAGATTCAGTGTCAGAGTTTGACCCTTCCTTAATCAAGCGGATTGCTAGGTCAAGCAGAGCCATGATTAGAATTTCGGGCTCTGCTATCACGTTGGCCGAGCGAGCCGCAATTATGTCGGCCACTGCTCTGACGCGGGCTATGTCGTTCACTGTTTAGACTCCTTTGCGTCAAGAACTGCCTTCCAGATACAGAATCCAGCGAACACCAACCAGAACCAAGCTCCGGGGGGGACATTGGGATACGATGTATCCACCCCCAAAGAAAAAGGGAGATGATTGCGGCCGACCATACAACTTCAAGTTTCACGGTACTTGATGCCCCGGCGGGTCTTTGAGCATGTTCTCAAAGTAGTTGGAATGAAACCGACACAAGTCCCGGCGGATAGACTCCAGAGTGCTAGTCCCCTTGGCTAGCATGAGCATCATAGCTAGAGCTGTGCCGTAGGCAGATAGGTTGTCTGCTTTTACCTGGCACAACAAGCAGTCTTGATTCAAAGGAACTACGTTGTCAGCCATCGGTTTTCCCTTTGGTCATCTTCAATGGGTCAAGCTCGCCGCGGTCGATTGCTTGTCTGACCTCTAGTGTGGTCTTTCCCGTCAAAGCTTGTTGAACCCGTCTTAGACATGCTTGATAGCTATCCCAGGTTCCGCGGGCTTGAAGCTGGCGAGCTAGTTTCTTGTCTATGGTCTTGAGTGTCATTCTGGCTCGACTCCTAAGAGAGCGATTGTCTCTATCCCGTGTATTCCTGAGAATACTACCCGATGACCTACCTCGACAGATGGTAGATATAGAAACGGCTTTCCTTGTTGGGCTAGGGCAGAACCTAGAAGATTCTGCGCAACCAACTGCGCTACTTGTTCACGGCTGAAAGGCGAAAGCCAAGGTCGCATATCGTGGACCATTCCGGAGTCTAACGGAACGAATTGCTCTTCAAGGTCTATCGAGAGAGACTTGAGCCCACAGGGACTAACCCCCCAGCAAAGGATTCGATTCGGCCTAAACAGCTTGTCTGGCTGAAAGTGGACAGTTTCAAAAGGCTTGTCAGCCGTTAGTCCGCCGCACTCTAACGTATAGAGGCGCTCTTTGACCTTGGACATTGACTCTCTAGGCCGAACTAGTTTCAGAACCTTAGTCATCGCCTATTATTCCTTTGGCTGTTAGGGTCTATGAGCCCGCGCCTAGCAACATGCATCTCAAGCCGTGTCACTTCTTTGAGACATGGCCAGTGTTTCGCAGCGCGTTTCAACTGGGCTATGCCTCCGGTTTCGAGTGCCCGAGCACAGGTAGCGCAAAGCTGTAAGTGAATGCTCGGGCGCTCAGTCATCTGGCTTCCCTGCTTTCTCCCAACACTCTTTAGAGCAGAGGGTTAGTGTGTAGTATTCTGCTGGGACTTTTCCAGGAATCGTGAGAGTGCAGCGCCCGCACACTTTCCGGTTACAGACGTAGCAAACCCAAGTAACATGAGCTTCGGGGTTGGCATCGCTGAACGTAGCTTTGCCGCACTGACAGCAAGTATTCCTAGGCATAGTTTTCAATCCAAGCGCCGGGCGAGCACTCCTCTTCGTTGTCATCCTTGACCGCGTGCGTTTTCGAGCATGCCATGCAGTAGACAAGGCGAGTCTTTGAGGGTTGGTCGGTGAAACCCATAGATGTTGCGGCGCTCAGGATTGGGTCGGGAAGCTCGGATTCCTGCGGCCGGTCTGAGAGTCCCTGATAGTGAGTCTGATACGCCCAACAAGGCGCCTCTAACACCCACACATAGACTTCGCCAGTAGGGAAAAACTGACGTTTGAAAGGGACAGATTCCAAGGTGTTAGACCTCGGAGGACAGCCGTGACTTACTATCCGGTTTCCGACATACAAGAACGGCGGAACTACTTTCGGATACGATGGCCACTGCTCGATAACCCAGCGCGCCCAGTTCATCCGTTCCCCTTAAACGAGTAAGGCCCGCCGGTAAGCGGAACGCCTAGACCAATCTCTTTGGCCTTGTTGACCCGTTCGGAGTGGTAGTCTGGCGGAACTAGATGGCCTCTAATCCCGTCGACCAAACAGAACTGGGCAACGTTGGCCTTGCACTTCGGACAAGGGACGTTGATAGGGTCCACGTCTCCCCCCGTCCAGTCTGCAACTTGGGCAAGCTCGCCTAGCCTGCGCTCAACTTCCTTCGGCACGTCATGAATAAGGTCCGGAGCGCCGGGCATCTTCAAAGCGTGCGAGATACGTTCGAGCGCATCGCGATATGTCGCATAGGTAGCAGTCCCGGCGTTCTGTACCCATTCGATGAAACGTTGATGACACTTCTTGCAGGCATGCTCAATCAACGACCCGCGCATGGTAGCGGGTTGCCATCCTTCCGGCAGGACGCCTCCGCCTTGCGGCTGTTCGGCTTCCTCTTTGCAGATATCGCAAACGAATACGATTCGCGTACTCATTCCTTGTCCCCCCTTCCGAGTCCCCAACGGTGCATGGGATTGCTGTCAGGCTCGGGGTCAGGCGCTTTGACTTTCTTGTCCACCGGCTCGTCCCATTCTTTGAACTGGCGGAGCTTGCGACTTGCGCGAGCGTTGATGACTGCCGTGTCGAGGTTCATCTTGGCAATGACGAAGTTGATTGCGGCGACCGTGTCGCCCATCTCTTCCTCTAGTCGTTCGTGGAGTAAAGTCCCGTCCGGATGAGCGACGTTGCGAATGGTTTGAAGCTCCGGATACTGGACAAGCTTGCCAGCAATCTGGAGCATCTCTCCCGCTTCCTCGGCCAGTTTCCCTAGCCCGTTCTGTTGCATCATGACCTTTGACTCCCTTCGGTATTCCCAGGAATAGCGTTATATGCGCACGCACACGGCGTGCTAGTTGAGAATCGGTGAATGAGCTTGCACACATACGGTTGAGTGAGACCCAACACGATAGCGATGACTGGTTGAGTCACTCCGCCAAAGTACATCTCGCGCACAATGGCAATCACCTGCTCTGTTGGGATTGCGATGCGAATCGGCACCACAATCCCTTTCTTACGATTGGCAACACGAGCACAACCCATGTGTGTGCCAGCATGAACAATCACGCCGTTGACGAGCACTGCGCACCAGTTGGTACTAATGCAAGTCTCGTCTTTGCGTTTGAAGTTTGGTTCGACCGTCATCCCAGTACCCGTTTTCTTTCATACGCTCTCTGCGACGCTTGTAGAGGCATGTGCGACACCAATTGTGGAGTCCGCCAGGGTGGCAAGAATGGCGCCAGAAAAACAGCTTGGTAGCTGGCCACCATTCATCGCACTTTGAGCACCACTTTTCGAGTTGTCCGGCAACGGTTCTGAGCCATTGGCGACCAACTGGAAGGCTCAACGGAATCCCCTTATGCGAGCGTGCTTCGTCGCAACTCGCACGGCGTAAGCAGTCACCTTAGCGCCGTCAAAGAGGGTTAGCCCGACTCTAGCCCGCTTGTCCGTTGGAGTGAGCCAGTACCAAAACAAGGTAGCTAGGTCATACCAACGGAGACTCACCACGAGCCAGACTGAGTCATCAGCGGCCGATATCAGAGCAAGGTCTCTTGCTCCGGCAATATCGAGCCGGATAGACTTCAAGCCGGCCACAGTTAGCCGACTCCACCATGAGGATTAATCTCGGGAGTCTCGGGCACGTCAGGAATCTGGAGCGCCTTGCTAAGCAAGGTCGTTGGCAGATTGGTAAACCAACGCGCAACGTCGAAAAACTTCAACGTTGACGGCGTCCCGTTCGGATGTGCGCGCAAGTATGCCGCGGCAACGTAGTCAAGAACTTTCAAGATGGCATCGCGCCGAGCAGTAGGAACCGAGTCATCGGCCTCGCACGCTTTCTCAGCGTTGAGGTACTCAGTCACGGAACGCGAAAACGCAGCGCTGAACTTGCTCAAAGCAGGCTCGCGGCTAGGGTCAAAGTCATCGTCAACGCGGGAAGCGGTCAGAACTTCCGTTGCGGCAGTTAGCAGCACTTCGCGCGCGGTGTGTTGTTCGTCTCTGGTTTTCTTGTCCATTGAATTATGCTCCCTTGGATTATGGTTAGCGAAGTCTCAATTAGGTTGATACTTCGAGTATTCGGTTACGAGGCGTTCGAGTTGCTTTTCAGTGATTGGCCCGGTGCTAGAGATTCGAGACTTGAGCACGCGTGGGCCGGGCGCAACCACTACGTCATACGCAAAGTATTCCTCTTGCGTAATCTCCTTGTCTCGGACTGGCGGCTTGTTGTAGGCGAGGGCGAGTTTAACGAACATGGTTGGTGGTATTCCTGGGAATAGGTCCTTTGAGTAGTGGCTAGACATTACGATTCTTTCGCCGGTTTGCAGACCGCACACGAACAGAGCGGAACGTGTTGAATGGCTTCCTCGATTGGGATTCTAGGCTCTGGAGTAACGCCCCAATGCACATCGACTTGAGGGCTAGTGCCATCGTAATGAAAACCCTCATGACAGACAGCTAAGGCACATTGCCTGCCGCTAACTAAGTTGACGGCAGGACAACGGTAGACCTCAGCTAGTTTAACTCCCGCCACGGGTCAATTAGCCTTATCCTTGTCAGCAATCTTCGGCTTGCCGGGGTCCTCAATCTTGATTCCACCCTTCGTCAGAGCGGAGTCAATCTGTTCCAACCGACGGAGCAGTGCGCCGCGTTCGCGCGCTAGCAATTCGAAAAACCCATCTGCCGGAACCTTCGAAAAGTCCGGAGTATCGGGGAAGATAATCTGAATCCCCCAGCAGGCCATTCGGAAGCCTTGCGCTAGTCCGATTGGCATTCCGTTGCGCGAGGCGCGCAAACGAAACATGGTGTTTGGCATGAGGGTGTAATCGGGCCCCCAGGTTAGCGGCATCTGCTCGCCACGTTCGAGCGTTCCAGCCAGTTCGGAGTAACCCCACCCTTCGGGTAGAGCGTAGAACTGGGCAGGAACGAATCCCAGGCTACCGGCCTCGATTCGCTCGTGTCCAATCTGCTGACGTTCGATAATGTCGGCCGTAGTCGCCCCCCAGACTCCGATTCCCTGAATGCGAAAGGTACATTCGACTACGGTTTGATGAAACTCGCCCATCTGTTCCAAGGGCAATAGGATGCGGCGAGTCAGCGGAACGTCACTCTTGATGTTGGATTGTGTCATTATTCAGACTCCCTATTCCCAGGAATAGTTACCTGGGAGTTGTCAGCAGAAGGTCAATCACTAAGAGTGCTACTAGACCCAAGAGCGCATAGAGCATGGTCTTAGCTCCGAAGCACAATACTACCAGCAGAACGATGGCGACTGTCCAGAATGCGCAGCGCACAGGCTCACCCCCTATCGAAGTCTACGGGGCCGTCAACCGGCTTGCCGTCACGAGTGAAACGAAGCTCTAGCTTGCCGTCTCGGTTTGCTAGAGTGACCTCACCCCCAGGGGTGTTCTCTATCCACTCGAATACCTTGGCGGCCATGTGCGTCAAGAACATGGTCTTACCGAATTCGAATGCGGCTTTGAGACGGGGACTCCCTAACAACGCTTGTTGTAGGTTGAACAGACCCGGAGTTTTCTTAGCGGCCATCGCGTCACCATGCTACTTTGACAGCAAGGTTGAGGATAGCGGCTCGCGCAGTATGGCCGGCGGTCTGAGCTACTTCGCGCTTTTCTTCGAAGGCCTCGGCTTCAATGAGAGTGCCTACAGCACTCTTCAGGACAATGGTCCTAGCGCGCGGCTTCTCAGCAAGCCAGCGGCCTAAGCCGTCTAAGGCTTGCGGTAAGGCTTCAGGTTTTCCCGGAACGATTGATTGGCTGCCCATGATATTATGCTCCCTTCTGATTATTATGCCGGTCTTAGTTCGCCAAGACCGGCAGAAAGCGGACCGTGTTAGCCTGGCGCGTCGGGGCGCTCACAGTCGTGTGTCTGGCCGCTATACAGCATGCGTCCGCATCCGAGAGGACACGGGAACTTCGGCCTTGTGTCGGCGTCTGGCGGGGCTACTCCGGCCAAGGGCACCACGAAAGTACCCGGTTCGGTGCCTGCAATCTGCCCAGCCGTTGGCGGCTGAACATACGCTTGCAATGCTGTCTCGGCTGATACTGGGGGCGCTCCCCCAGGCGTAGCAACCGGAGCAACGGCCGGCGCAACCGGAGCAGGCATGTACGGCTGGACGATGCCAGCCGGCGCTGGCGCTTGCTGTGCCGGCACGGGCGCTGCTACAGGCCCCGGCGGAGCCGGAGCAGGCACAGGCGCCTGTGTGCTGGTTGGCGCGACCCTAGCGGGTTGTATGCCCGCTAGTGGTATGCCTGGCGGAGCAGGCATCATGCCGCCGGCCGGACTTCGGAAAGCCGGCTGTACTGGCGCAGCTTGAACGGCCGGCGCTTGGGGTCTGGGCGCAGGCCCAAGCATACCAGGTGTCAACGGCGGGGGTTGCCCAGGCACCGGAGCTTGACTCTGGACCGGCGCAAACTGAACCGGATTCGGAGTGCTCAAACGCTGGGCAATCTCTGTCGCTCGCCGCTGAAACTCGATAGCGGCGGGGTTGGCCGCTTCTTGCTGTGCTTTCTCGTGTAACAGCCGAGCTTCCTCGACCGCGTCCAACTGAAAGAGATAAGTGCTATGGCGCTCGCACAGGCGAGCGGCCACGTCCTTTGGCATGCGGCTCGATATCCAGAACCCGACCACCATGGCAGTTTCCGTGTCTAGCACGGTGGTCGGGGTTGTGTGCCGCAAGTAGAACGGTGTGCGTTCCCATCGTTGACAGATAACGCACACCGTTTGGGTATTCTCAGGAATACCCGGCTGGCTCATGAGCTTGCGGCCTCGGAGCTTTGCGCGCGACGCGCTTCCTCTTTGGCGGCCTGCTTGGCTTCCGCGGCGGTCTGAGCCGAACGAATGGCATCTTCGAAAGCCGTCTGAGCCGCTTCCGTGTACTTGAGCCGGCCGGCCGCGTCGATTTTGCCGGAATCGATGAGGTAGCCATCGCCCTTGGGGCCGATGACCAAGGACCAATTCAGGCTCCCGTTTTCGAGAACGCCAGCAGTGACCAGCCCAGCGGCCAATGCAGCGGCCTTCTTGATACGGTCCAAGACCGCGTCTTTTTCGGCCGGAGCACTACCGGGCGGGGGCGGGGGCGGATTGAGCATATCACAGTAACGTTTCGTGACCTCCGCGTCGGACTCGGGAACCCCGTCCTTGGGGTGGGTAGCCTGGTACAAGTCGACCAAGTCGCTCGTACGCAAGCGCGTCTGAATGGCTTCCGGCAAACCCGGAATCTTGCCCTCGCCCTTCCAATGCGAGATGACGGCCTTGGGCAGCGCGCCGATGGCGCAAAGCTTGCTGACGTAGCTTTGGTTGATGCCCAGCTCTTGGCCGATGCTCGTCTGGCTCATCTTCGCCTTGGACAACTCGATAACACTCCCGAGCAAGTCGGGAGTATCGAGGTTTTGACGATAGGTGTTTTCGCGCACGTTCAAGATGCGCGCTTGCAGCGGAGTCAGACTGCGAACGACGGCGAGGATTGTGCCGTTGGCCGTGTTGGGGACCATGTTCTCTTGGTTGTTGGCCTTGCAGAACTTTTGGTCCTCTTCACTCGCGAGCAACATCTCGATTGCCGTGTACCGGCGGAAGCCGGCAACCAGCTCATAGGGCCGGTCCGTTTTCTTGCCGCCGAGAGTTTTGCCACCCTCGACTTTGCGCAGAATCACGGCCGTGTCTTGGCCGTTGTCGCGCATGTTCGTTTTGAGACCATCGATGCCCAGGCCGTCGTTGCGATGCTCGCCGCGAAGGGTGGTATCCTGCGCGCCGTCCGTTTCCTGCGCGAGCACGTTCTTCTTGCTGCGCGAATTCCAATCGTAGTCGACGAAAACCTCCGTCAACGGAACGTGCAAGATGACCTCGCCCGGTTGAATCTCTGCTCGATTGCCTGCGTTTTGCTTGTTTGACATTATGTCTCCCTTGGTATTCCCAGGAATATCCTAGGACCGTTGCATTCTAATCTGTTCCTACGTGGCGGTCAACCTTTTTCTTCCCTGTTACTTTTCGCCACGCGCATGATGATATCTCAGGCACTTGAGTGTGACGAATATCTGAGCGAGTTTTTGCCCGTCGTCCGAAAGCGAGTAGATACACCCACACGGCAAAACTGCTGTTTCTCCTTTCTTTATAGCGGAAAGATACGGACGCTTAACCATCTTCTCTAGCCTACGCGCCTGCTAACCTGAACCTTCCCTCCGTTTCGCGGGAGCGCTTTTGCACGAGGCTTCCCCAGGTAAACTGAGGCATGAGCGTTGCACAGGGTTACTTTCCCGAGGTTTACGCAACACTTGCACTTTTTCATGTGGTTTTTTGGCTTTCGTTGTAGGTCTGTAACGGGTACACGGACAAGCCGGCCCGGAAGGGTGTAGAACCCTGCCGCATGACTGGCGCCTGCCGCTGGGCAAGCTTGGGTGGTGTGTAGCAGCATGCCCACACTCACAGTCGAGGTCTCCGCTATTCTTGGGAATAGTCGGTGTTGAAACCTTCGGGCTATTCGTCGAGCCTGGATTCGGACTTTGAGGCGCTGGGGTCGCGTGGAGTAGGCTCGCCGCTTTCGTCAGGAATGATGCTAGTTTCGCTTTCCACATAGGTCTTATCCAGAATCTCTTTGATGAGTGCGTCCGCCACTTCACGCGGGCAGTTGTTTTCCCGAGCGACCTTGATGCCTGCCGCAAAGAGGAAGCCGCTGGCAGCGGCAACCAGCTCGGTTTCGGTCATGTTTTCTGGGCGCTCTTGTTTCATGTCGCTAATCAATGCAGCGATGCCACGGTCCAAGTGCGCGAGCAGTTCAGGGAGTGTCTTTGCCATGTTTCTGGTCTCCTACGGGTTGAGCAATATGTGAGGTTCGGGTTCTTGTTTGAACGTGGGCTCCGGGTCCCATTTATGAGTCAAGGTCTGCACCTTGACGGGAATATCCCCGCCATGCTTGCGGCGGAGTTGTTCGAGGGCAACGATTAGGTCATGTAGTTTCATCGGGTTTACTCCTTGTCTGTTGAAACAACTCCAAGCGTTGAAGTAGCTCAGGAAGATACAAGTTTTTCATTGCATCCTCGTAGGTGGTTAGCTCGTCTTCTGGTCTGCCCCAGCGCATGTTTCGTCGACAGTATTCGACGGCAATCATGAGGTCTTCTAACGAGCAGTGGAATAGACCTTTTGACCGCTCCTCTAGGGTCTTTGGAGCGACCCCAGGAAAGCGCCTTAGCAACTCTGCCTGTAGGTCATTATAGGGAATCTTCATTATCTCGGCTTTCATAGCGTTGCTGTCTCCTCTTCTATCTCGTCATCAAACCAATCGGGCGCCTCTAGTGCTTCCTCCGCGGCTTCCTTTGCTGCTTGCCCTAGAGGCGTAGTATTCCCAGGAATATACGGAACTGACGTTGCTCCTTTCATGTCACGAATGCGCATTCGCCCGTACTTAGGAAAGCTCGCAATGCCTTCGCGCTTAGGGTGCGGCTCAAACTCGATATCAATGGCTCTCTCTGCCCACCTACCATAAGCAGCAATGCCGCTAGGCAGTTTCATGCTCTGAGACCTACAGCTATCCCCGACCTTCCCGCACTTGTCACACATCTTTGACGGAGGGCCAGGCCATGCGGTCTTACATCCGGAACAAGCCGAGTACATCAATACAGACGACTTTGCTCCGAAGAATCGGCGAGACTTGACAGTAATCTTCAACTCAGACACTCGATTCCAGTCTTGGAACGCGCGAATCAATCTGAGTGCAGTAGTGGTTAGCTCTGTACGGCCAACGCCGCGAGCACGCATCAACGAAGGATGCCTATCGGCTTCCTCCCCGCAAACGGTACACTTACTTTTCTTCTCGCCTTCAAAGGCATGGTATCCAGCGCCTTGATGGTCGGCTAGCTCAAAGTACATTCCAGGCTTAACGAAGAACACACCATTGGGATAAACGTCCTTGCCCCATGCCCCGAGCGGCTTTTCCAAGTCGCTGGTCCCTGTATCAATTGGCTTCGGAAGGTCCAAGACTTCGGTTGCAAAGACGCCATCGGTAGCAACGCCTAGGATGTTCCAGGGGTCCTTTGCAACTAGGATTGCTTCGAGGGATTGGCTTCTGGTTGTAGCGGTAATCATACCGCCCCAGATGTGAGACCGGAACGGGGGCGGGTCTCCCTCGGTCTGCATTGTCTTGCCGGCACAAGCATTGAGACCGAGCTTCATTACAATGCCGCGGCCGTCCTTACCCCATTCAAAGCGCTTGCGGTATGCGTCGGGCACCCAAGCAAAAGGCCTATGTTCACACGATGTGTGATAGGTCCAACACCCTTCAAGCTCGATAATGTCTCCCCAACCTTTGAGAGCAGCTTCAACTTCGGGGAGCCATGCCCAACCTTTGAAGCCGGTTGGGTAGCAGATTGAACCATCTTCCTCACGGCATGGGAACGGGGCCCAGGCCATCTCACTACGCTGAGACTTAGTCTTTCGGTGGACTCGAAACTTGATGACTGCAAGCGTTGCATTGCGCGCAATCTTGAGCGTGTCTTTGCCGCCCTTGTGGTATCGCCAAGTCCCGCACGCTAAGCACGGGAGTCGAGCAATGGCATAAGGATAAGCAGAATAGATATCGTTGTTGTAAACGGGCTTATCTATCTCGCCGACTATGCAGTTCTCAAAACGCCCCCCAAAGTAAGCACTCATGATTGCGAGCTGCAATCCGTTTGGCATCGTCTCAATCGATGGGCCGAGATGCTCTTTGATGTTGTGCTTTTTCATGAACGCGCTGGCGATTGAGCCGGCGCCATGATAAGCAGTTAGCTCGATTCCGGCCTCAACACATGAGTTGATGACCTTACGCATCATGACCGCAAGTAACTGACATTCTTCCTTGCAATATTGGCGAATAGCGGCAGGGTCTTCTACGTCGAAGGCTCCGCGCTTCTTTTTCATGTCCTCAATGCGCTTCTGTTGGTCCTTGGTACCTACGTCCCATTGCTTAATGGCCTTGACGAAGCTGCACTGAAAGAACTTGAAACAGTCCCAAACTTTGGTTCGTCTGCCCCACTGACTCTTACGCTTCTTGGCGTTGAATCTGAAAGTATTCCCAGGAATAATGGCATCTTCCCTGGGCGCTGGTTCTGCCACAGTGAAAGACCCATTGAACCAGTCAAACCCGGTCTTAACGGGCTTGCCGGTCTTGTCATCTGTTACGAATCGAAGCAGGTTGACCGCTCGCACGCGGTCACAACTACAACTAGGACACTGCTTTTCTTCAGTCCGCCACGAATGCCCGCACTCTTTACACGTCCGCATGCGGCGCGTCTCAGGGTGCATAATGTGGTAGATATCTACCTCGGATAATTGCTCAATCATCTTGGTCCAATCATAGGACCCCATAAAGACGAACTTGAGCGCGTTCTTTGGAAGTGAAAGCAGCATTCTGCAACACTCTTGAACGCTCAGACCATCCTTGTTGTAGGCCTCGCCTACGATGCGCCCGGACTCGTCAACGGCCATCAATAGCGTGTAGATGTGACTGCCATCGGGCAAGTCGTGACCTTCGCCGTCAATGCCTAGAATCTGGTCTGACTGGCGGTTCGTCCGAACCTTGTCACGCGCTTTCCGCCAAGCTAGATGGCTGGGCGAAGGATGTTCGCTCGCAGGCCGATTGCACTTTTGGCAGGGGTCGCCGATGGGAGCATGGTAGGCACGCGAGCGTTTCCTATGGTGTCGCTCGGCTCCGCCACATCGGTCACACTTCGGCCCTGCACCTTTGAACTGGTGCTCTATCATCATTGCTGTTGACTCAGCAATCACGGACGAAGGCCAGGCGCACGGGCCTTGCCCATGCGCTTGACACTCGGAGAAAAGAATGCAGTCCGAGCTTGTTTCGACGAAAACCCTGCTTTATGGGCAAACTCAGTGAAGGTTTGCCAGCGCTTATCTCGGTGCTGAATCATGGTTCGGAGTACCTCTAAGCCTGGGCTACTTCTGCCCGTAAGCTCTTCCGAGTATCCGATAGGCCCTAGGACGGCCAATCGCATATTATGCAGGAATTGCAGGCGTTCCGCTGAAAGTTCCCCTAGGTCCTCTGCGGACCTAGGGTGTAAACCTTCCTCTTCCAGCGCAGTTGTTCGACGGGTTATCCAGCCACGCTTTGCAGCGTCGGCCCGCGCAACGCGCTGAGCTTCACGTTTTTTCCGAGTTTCCCAACCACGCTTAGCGGCTTCCGCGCGTGTGCGTGAGAGGTACTTTTTAGGCTTTGAGGGGGGTTTAGCCCGCTTGACTGAACGCTTTTTTGGCGGTAGTCTCTTGCCCATGAACGGTAACGCGCTGCCCAGCCCGTTGCACCAATAAGCCCGTCCCGACTCCCTCGGTAAAGGCTAGAGCGCCCCGCCAGTCTCGAAAACTGGCGGGGCGCTCGCTTTTTCAGAACGGGATATCGTCGTCCCCGCCACCACCCGGCAATGAGCCGGCCGAACCGTCGTCGTTCGACGTTCCGGCCTGCGCGGGAAGCTGACGCGGGGCGATGATTGCCGCGATACCGAATTGCCGACGCGGAAGCGGATTCGGCTTGGCCGCCAGCTCGTAGAGCCAGAGGTTTTGGCCGTGGCCGATATCGATCTTTTTGCTCGGCTGAATCCGCAATTCGAACACCATGCCCGGCGCGCTCGCGGCCTTCGAGATGAACTGAGCCAGCTCGAAAGTCGCTGGAATCAGAATCTCGGAGCCGGGCTCGCGCATGGCAACGACCTTGTCACGGTCGCTCGCGAGCACGGGGCGAGTGGCTTTGATGAGGAATGCATCCCAGTTGCGCGGAACCAACTCGCCTTGGTCGTTCTTCCGCATGATGGGCGGCATTGCCATCATGTTCAGCAAAAAGCCGACGAGTGGCGTTTCCTTGCACTTGTCGGCTTGGTACATGAACCGTTGTGTGGCAATCTTGCGGAATTCCGCGTCATCTGCCGTGTAGTCTCTTGCTACTGTCTCTTGTGCCATTATGCTGACTCCCTATGTTGGAAGGTCAAACAACGTGTTTGACCGTAATCGGGAATAGTATCTTAAGCCGCGCTAGTTGTCAAGTGCCCGAAATCATTATACAATCAGGCGATAATCATGCCCATAAAGATAATCAAGGGGTCTAAGTGAAAGGTCTAGAGCTTCAACAGAAGACACGGGCCCGAATCATTCAGACCAAGCGAGGGCACGCGCTTTCAATCCAGTTCAAGTTTGGGCCACTGACGTTTTTCATCATTGCCGGCCTTCCGCGGGACCTTACCGCGTCTGAAGGTCCGCTCTGCTACGTCAAGGTCAACACCGTTCCCAGTGACGATTGGCCCGTGTTCAAAGACCACGGCAACGGCGATTAGTGCAAGTCTGCCCCGTTGCGTTTTTTCAACGTGGCAAGATGGTATTCCCAGGAATAATGAGACATGCATCATAATGGTAAGAAGTGCCGGGAATGTGGTCATACGCTGCCAATCGGTATGACCCAGTGCAAGAATCCAAAGTGTCGAGCATGGAACATCGGGGCGTCAATTAGAGTTGACGATTCCACTGTTCTCATGAGTGAGGTAACGAGCGAGTCAGTCGAGCGCATTCCGACTGGACTTGTTGACCTCGTATTCGGTGGCGGCAAGGGCATTGCGCGTACGTCAGTTAACCTACTTGCTGGCGAGCCAGGTGCCGGCAAAACGACTCTGTCTCTACAACTGTGCGATGTGTTTACCGACTACTTCCAAGGCAAAGAAGCACTCTACATTGCTAACGAGCAGTCTTCTGATGAGATAACGGAAACAGGCGGCCGACTTATTCTCAGGAATAGGTCTCGAATCCGTATCGTCAAGGCGATGGGCGGAGTCACCCACGACATTGGTGACTTGCTCATGCACTACAAGCCTTGTCTAACCATCTTGGACTCAATCACTAAATGGGCAGGTGAGGACATGGCGCTTGCTGTTCTCATTGCCCAACGAATCAAGGACTACTGTGTTGTTCTCAACTCTCCCGCAATCCTAGTCAACCAAGTCACCAAGGGTGGAGACCATTCAGGCCTAGAGAAACTACAACACGCGGTCGACATGACAGCCATGTTCGATATCATGCTCGGGTCTATTGACGAAGAGGGCAACGAGATTCCGCCGAGCAAGTCTCCGCGCCGGCTCATGTCATCCAAGAACCGGTTTGGGCCGGCTCCGGAAGAACAGTATTACAACATGACTGAGAGCGGGCTCGTACTGACTAAGAAGATGGCAGCATAGATGTTATGGGGGAGATACCTACAAGAAGCGCGCTTAGAATGCTTATGGGCCCTTGAACTATGGCTCAGGCATCGAATGCGAAATGGGGATTCAACTGCCAAAGATTGAATGGGAATTCGTGCGCAAAGAGCTTGACAAGCGCCGCGCAAAATGCAACGGGGCAGTTTGACAATGCTGTAAAGGTATGGTATGCTTTGCTTGAATGCTCAATTCTTTGGCGGTAAGCTCACCGTTCGCCACATACAGCAGGGGTATCCCGAGCCCTAATCCGCCAGCGCCAGCTTACGGAATAGAGCCTTATCGGTCGTATGCTCCGCCGGTCCAGTATCACCAGCCCCCGCAAGCAAAGCCGAGTGTTTGGGAAACTTACCGTGGCGCACTGACCCCTTACGCTCCGCCCGTTAGTCCGTTTCAGTCGTTGACTACGGGTATCCGACACAACGGCGAGGGCGCGGTTATCGGGGCCTTGCTCGGCGCTGCTCAACGGTACTTCGGCACGCTCGATATCGCAGGCAAGTACCCTGCTGATGGCATTCTTGCGTTGGTTCTGCTTGCGCTGTCTGTCAATGAGTCTGGAAAGCCAAACGGCTTTTCGTCTGACTTGTTGGCAATGTCACAGTCCTGCACAACAATTCTGTCCTATCGCAAGTTTAGCGGGGACAAGAGCGAGAAGGGGGGAGACAAGACTATTCCTGGGAATACTCAGGCATCCGCTACCCATTCGGATGACCCAATCGTTCAGGCCGCACGCGAAGCAAAGTTACTCTAACTGAAAGGAAACTAGGTATCATGGCAGGCTTTTCACTCTCCCATTACTACGGCTCGGCGAAGTCCGGGCTCATGAACATCAACCCGGTCGAGGCAACGCAGCTTTTCGAAGACTGGGCCATTGCCGGTGGAACGGGCGCTCTGCTCGGTCTCATGTCCGCGGCGACCGGCGGAATGGACAAGAAGATTTTCGGTCTCAATGTCCCCATGGACGGTGCGGCCTCGGTCCTCTTGGGCCTCACGGGTCTGGCCCTTCGCTCCCCGGAATTGAAAGTTGCGAGCATTGCCGCCGCTGGCTCGGCTTCCGCGCGCACGTTCGAAGGGTTCTTCAAGAAGGGCATGGGCGCTCACGGAGACTTCGACGCGAACGACATTCCTTTCGGCTTTGGCGCTGGCGCCGACCCTCACCAGCTTCCAGGCGGGGGTTACGCACAGGACCAATTCGCGGGCCAATTCTCCGGCGCGGGATTCGGTTTTGGAGCCGAGCGAGACAAGCTCGCAGAAGCGGCGAAGCTGCTCTAACTTCGCCTCGCGTGCGGATGCCTTGCCCCGGCACTCTCGGAAAACCGAGGGCCCGGGGCTAAGGTGTTGTTAGGGTAATATTGCCCTTACGAAAGGAAACCAGCAATGAACATGCATCTGTATACGCCTCCGCGTGTCGACATGACGGAGATGGTCCGGCGTGACACGGGATTGGCCGCCCTCATCGGCGCCATTCCCGGTCACAACTTCGGCTATGCTCCGCCGAGCAGCATGGCGCCCCGTAGCTACGGGATGCCGATGGCCCGCCCTCGCGTCGGTTTCGGCGACGAGTACGGCTTCGGTAGCCCACAATACGGCTTCGGCTTCTCGCCGTTCGACCCGGCCATGAACGTGGGTTTCGGTGCTCCGCCCATGGCGCCGCACCCGGCCGCGCACCCCCATGCGCGTCCGCATCCGCATCACCCGCACCCGCACCACGCGCCGGCTCATCACCCCTCGCACCCGGCTCACCCGCACTTCAACTCCAGTACGGAAGGCCGCACCTTGCTGCTCGACCCGAATCGCAACTCGACCGTCAAGGTCGAGCGCTATTCGTTTTCGTTCAGCCCCGTGGCTGCCATGGTGTTGACCGTCGCGTCGAACCAGGGGACCTACACGCAACAGCCCAGTGCCTCAATCAAGGGCCAGCGCGTGGTCATGAATGCCCCGCAGGAAAACTTCGTTTTCGTGCAGAGCCTTCAGATTGCCAACGTCAACGTCATCGTTGGCGGGCAAGAAGATGCGAACACGTACAGCGGTCGCTCGCAAGGCGTCATGCTGGACTTGCCGCGTCTGGACCCCCAGAACCGCGCAACGGCGTCGAGCAATTACACCGGTTCGCTTCCGCCCGGCTTCACGGCAAACGTGAGCTACATCTTCGTGGTGACGCTGCAAGGTCCGTCGACCTTGGCCGGCGGTTACGGGCAGTAACCGACCGGTAGCGCGCTAAACATGAACATTGCCTTTGCGATTCCAGGGTTTTCGCTTGACTCGCGCTCAAGTGAGGGCCGAGCTGTACGCAGAGTCATTGCCGCATGCGCCGCGCGCGTTGGCAAAGCAAGGTTTCAGCCCGGGGCCGTTGTATTCAGCATTGACAATGCATTCGGACTGCATTCGTCGAAGCAACAGAATGCAGCGGCTCTGGAGACCTTGCTTGCTTGCTTGTGTGCCCTTGACCGAATCTGGCTACAATATCATGAGCACAACTACACTCCCGGTCTGTATGACTCTGGAGTGTATTACGCTAGAACGATTGTCTGGGATACAATCCCAGCGCTGTACGGGCGGGGTTTTGGGGATTGCAAGTCTCTCAGTGCCTGTTTGATTGCTCAATTGCGCGAACAAGGCATCTGGTGTCGTCCGGTGTTTCGCTACAAGGGCGACCCGAGTGCGACCATGTTTCATATTCTCATCATGCTGAGCGATGGTACTTGGATTGACCCGAGCGCTGACCTTGGCATGCATGCTTTTCAAGAGAACCCGGGTATTCCTGGGAATATCCACGGTTGGTGTTAACGAAAGGACAAGGTCAATGGCGGTCAAAGTGATTGGTAATGCCTGCATTGCGGGCGCTCTCGCGGGTCTCATGCAAGGCAAGTTCATCGGTTCGTTTACAGCGACCGATTACGTCAACATCAAGAATGCAGCGGCTGCCATTGGCGCCGAGTTTCTTGCCCGTAATACGGCAAGCGGCGCGGCAATGGCCGACGCGGACAATACCGAGATTGGCTATGTCGTTTTCGGCGCTTCGTTTGCCGCCGTTCAAGGTCAAAGCCTTCCGGTCTCTACTGCTCCCGGTCCGAGCGCCGTAGCGGCCGATTACATCGTCATCGCCAACCAGATTTACGCCAGCGCAAAAGAGACGCTGCTCGCTCTCGCGTAAGTCGCCCATGCTCCCTATCTTGATTGGGGGCGCTGCTCTTGGGGCCTGGTGGTTGAAACGACACCACCAGGCTTCCAAAGCGCTGACTCCCGAGCGCGCTGCGATTCACGGCCACTTGATGCAAAACGAGTTTCGGCCTTCGAAGCTCAGGCACATGGCCGCGCTTTTCGGCGAAGAGGGTTTGACCGACCACGCGAAAGCCCTCACGTGGAAAGCTAACGAGGTTCAGAAGCAGGCAAAGGCTGCTGCTTCCCTTATCGAGATGGCTCGCGCAGGCGACCAAAACGCGATGGGGTTGATTGCCGCAACTCGCGAGAATGCACTACAGGGCAACACGCGCGCTCGCGTGACGTGTGCTCTCATGATGCATTATTGCATGTGTCGGCCAATGCCTCAACTTGGACCGTTGGGCGAGATGCCCGTCGAAAGTCACAGTCCCGAACCCACTAGCCCGCAGATGGCTTTCGAGGAAGCGCAGCGGCAAGGTTACATCGGTTCGCCGTTCATGTCTGCTGCATAATATTCCTGGGAATACTCATGACTGACACCATAATTCAAGTTGACGAAGTTCTGTTTCCCTGTACCCCTTGGCGCATTGATGGGGACAAGGGGGAACGCATTCAGCCTGTTCCAGGAACGTGGACCCTTGCTCCCGAAGCTCTTTGTGAGCAGGGCATCCGCGCACTCATCTGTTGTCCAAACATGGAGTGCAAACAGGCTGCCTTGCTTCGTTACGATATGGGGGAAGTGGACAACGGCACTCTGAAACTTCAGTCTTTCAGTTGCGCCGGGTGCGGGCGCTTGATGCACGCTCGCTTGCAGCAATGGGATACCCGACAACTGTTCTGCATTGCGTACGAGATTCAGCCTGGCGCTGCCCTCGATTGGGCTGACCCGAAGGCACACATTGAGTTACGAAAGGAGTACATGCACGCGGAGAGTCGAGACGAAGCGTTTGGTTTCTTCGTCGGGGGCACTGGCTTTCTGTTAACTACACGTCAAAAAGCATGGCGCATCATTGATGTTGGCCACGCTATCGGTTTCTTTGGCAAGGAGTCTGATAAGGACCAAGTCAACTTAACTGTTGACTAGGAGATAATATCATGTGGTTTGGCATTGACCCAATGACAATCGGCGTCGGCACGCTAGTGTGGCTAGCGTTCCGCAAACAGACCAACTCAAACCACGGCGTGTTGACGCCTGAGCGTGAAGAGATATTCGTCAATGCCATGCAGCATTGCCAAGACCCTGGGGTCTTGAACAGTCTCGCGCAAAAGTACCACAATGAGGGGTTGAAGCCTCAGGCCTACTTGCTGCGCAAACGCGCCGAGTGGCGGGGACGTTCGAAAGAGAAACGCGACGAGCACGATGCCATCTTCGACAAGGCTATGCAGAGCCAGAATATTCAAGGCGTGCTCGCGGTAGCCTCAGCTTTCGAACAGATGACGGCCACGCAAAAGGCCGAATTGCTTCGCCAGCACGCTACTCGTCTAAACGAAGCTGCGCTGAAAGCGGAAGCTGACAAGCGCACGGCCGAGCCTGCAAAGGCGCCAGCGGCCGAGCCAGCAAAACAAGCGGCGGAGCCAGCAAAGCCAGCAGACCAACCGAAGGCCGAAGGGGGTATTCCTGAGAATACTTCCGGAAACACTCAGGTTATCCGGTGAACAGCGGTTTCTTTCAGATTCAGGTTTTCAAGTGCCCTCCCGACCCGGAGGATTGGAAGCAATGCGCTTGTTGCGGCCTGAATCTGGAAGATGCCGACAAGAGTGGCGGCCTTCCTGGCCAAAAGCTCTTGCTCATGAACCTTATCATCGGTCTTGTGTGCCGAGTGTGTTCAACCAAGATTGCAAAGGCCACTCATGACTGATTACAAGGCAGTACAACAACGCCTCAATGAACTAGGAGCCAACCCGCCTTTGGTGGTGGACGGCTCCTATGGTCCGAAGTCTCGCGCCGCGGTCATGACCTTTCAGTCATCGAAAGGTCTACAAGTTGATGGCGTTGTCGGGCCGATGACTCTCGCGGCCTTGGGCATAGGCAGTACCACTCCGACCCCCTCGCCGTCGTCTGGTCCAATCATAGACACGAGCATTCCGCCCGGCGAGATTGCAAACCGGATGACTCCCATGAGTCCGGACCAAGCTGCGAAAGCAATCAGCGATGGCTACCTAGCTGTCACTGGCAAGCGGCCGAACGCCATCATTCTCGGTCTATTGCTCGGGCAAACTGCGCTCGAAACTGGGAATTGGAAGTCTATCCACAATTACAACTTCGGTAACAAGAAGGCTTCGGGAGGCGACCGCAATTGGCAGTTCTTCCGTTGCTCGGAGATTGAGCAGGGGAAAGAAGTCTTCTACGACCCGCCCGACCCTCACTGCAAGTTCTCCGCGTACACGACCGCGGCAGAGGGAGCCGCGGCATACATTCGCCTTTTGCAGAGCCGTCCACATTGGTGGGCTTCGGTCGCTCCGGACGGGACCAAGATTGGATTGCAATCCGGTACCGTTGACGGATTCATCAAGGGACTTACTACAGCTCCGGCTTACTTCACCGCTTCGCCGTCCCTTTACCGCAATGTACTCCTAGAGCGTATGAACAACTATGCTGCTCTAGCAAAGCAGTACGCGGGGGCAGCGGCAGGAATCGGAGCGGCCGTCATTGTTGGCGGAGCTGGACTCGGTTGGTTGGCCTGGCGTTTTTTCACCCGGAGTTAAACCATTGGACTGGGAACGACACTTTCGGAGAATGAAGCGGGCGCCCTTGGGTAAGGGTGACCCAGCCTATCGATTCGTTCCTGATGGTCGTGGAAGGATGATAGCTTGTGCTATTGGTCCCCAAGCTAGACCTCGGGTCGGTTTCGGAGTCGTTGGCCCCAGCGGAAACGCTGACAACCTAGTTGCTGTCAACGCCTACTTTCATTCAACGCCAGTCAAAACCGCTAAAGCTTTGACCCTGCAAAAGGGTTGGGCCGATTGGTGGTTGAAGACTGGCAATCCGGACAATTACTGGACTTACGTTCCAGACGCCGTTTGGGACGAAGCGCGAAACCGAAAGCTGGCCTTTGACCTTGCTAATGCAACGTCTCAGGCAGAGACCCAGCAAGTCGTTGACGTTGCAACACAAGGTGTCAGTTCGGAGCAAGCGCAAGGCCTGCCCGACCGCAGAGACCCTCAATCTGGCTTCATTCCCGTTACCGGGCTCAATCCGACAACCGGCGCAACCATTCAACCTTTCTCACTCCCTGGCTGGGTTAAACCGGCCATCATTGGCGCCGGTATCGTTGCTCTTGGAATCGCGGCCGTGCCGTTGATTCGCAAAGTCATAATCCCTATCTGAGGTATTCCCAGGAATAATGATAATGACTCAACGTGAGAACACCATAATTGGCCGTGGTCGCAAGCGTGTGACCATTGAGCAGTGGATTACCACTGCTTGTAGCGACGCTGACAAGGGAAAGCCTTGCTCGGCGCTTTCGCTTATCTACCTCAAGGGAATTGGCCATGAGGAGATTCACACCAAGAAGATTGACGGTCCGCAGAACTTTGCCCAATTGGCGGAGTTTTTCATCGATAAGGCTTGCGGCTATGCCCAAGACTTGGCCGGCGTATCGACTTTCAAGATGCTTGCCTTCTATGGCTCTGACGAGCCGCAAGCATCGTTCCCTTTCACGGTCGCCGATGGTCATCTGACAGCAGGCGATAACACGTCCTATTCAAAGCACGATGCGACTCCGGCGGGGTTGCTGGGCCAGCTCATGGCTCACAACGAACGCATTATGCAGATGAATATGGCGCTTACAACAAGCATCGCAACGGAAGGCATGGCGCTGCGCCGTGACTTGGCCGAGGCTACGATGCTCGTGCGTGACGCTGCCATGAGTTTCACTGGCATGAATCACACTCACCAGATGAACGTTTTGCAGTTCCAACGCGAGACACAAGAGCGTGACGCCTTTGCAAAGGCATTGCCAGCGTTACTCAATCACGTGACTGGCAAGGAGATTGTCCCCGAAGCTTTCGCTTTGAGCGGCATTATCGACAATCTCGCGTTCAAGGTCGACGATGCCAAGCTCAAGATGCTTGTGCAATTCGGCATTGTCAGCCCGCAAGAAGCGCAAGCGCTTGGCGCGCACTTTGCCAAGGTACGTGAAGAAAAAGAGAAGCGCGACGCACTCTTGAAAACCATTCCGAGCGAGCAGGTACCTGCCCTCAAAGCAAAGACGGACGACGAAGCCGCTGAGTAAAGCGGTACGAAAGGCATTCTCTCATGGCCCCTATCATTATTGGCGCTGGCATTCTTGGTCTCGGTTACTTGGGTTACAAGGCCTATTCTAAGCCCAAAGCGAGCGACTTTCAGGGTCAGCGCGTCGTCGGTGCGGGCGGGGTTCCGCTCAGGATTATCACCCGAATTCCGGACCACGCGACCGTCAATCAGGTTCAGGCGACGCCGACTCCGCCGCATCCAAGCCCCGCGGCGCATGTTCCCGCGCCGGCCGTCGCTCAAGTGGTTCCAGGCGAGGGCACCGTTTACGCTCCGCCAAAGATGGTCACTGTCACGCAACAAGGAAGCGTGCAACTTGCTCCAATCATCATCTCCCCCACGGGTGACAGCAGCGTAGCCATTGGCTCGACAATGGACGTGCAAAAAGCGCTCAATACGCTTGGCTATCAGCCGTTATTGACGGCAGATGGCAAGCTCGGACCCAAGACCATTGCCAATATCCGAGCGTTTCAAAGCAAGGTTGGCATCGTGGTCGACGGAAGCGCAGGCCCAGCAACGAAGGCCGCGCTTTCTGACACATTGGCAAAATTCGTGTCGGGCGGACCTACCGCGCCAATCGCAGCAGCGGCGACTACAGCGGCGGCAAGCGGGGCGCCCATGCTGGTCAATACTACCAGGGACGTTCAACACGGTCTCAATCTGCTGGGCGCTAGCCCCTCGCTGCAAGAAGATGGCAAGATTGGCCCGAAAACTGTCGCTGCCATCAAGTCTTTCCAGCTCACTCATGGGCTTGTCGTGGACGGCGTTGCCGGTGCCAAAACCAAGGCCGCAATTGGCATCGCAGTCCAGAGCAAGGGCCCGAACGTTTCAGGCGAATATCCGCGCTTTCAGTGCGGGTCTAACTATCAGTATGGGTCGAGCCAATGGGGAGGGAAGTTCTGTTGAGCCCATTGGAAAAAGACACCCTGACTTACGTTGGGGCCGCTGCTACTGGAGCAATCCTCGCCCATAGCTTTCGGGCCAAGATATTGGGCGTGCTTATCGGCAGTACCGGGGGGCTTGCGCTTGCGGCTTGGTGGTTGACAAGGCCGAAGGTTCAGGCGGCTGGCGAATCCTCGCTAGCAAACCAGTGGATTGCCAGCCTAGGCCGAGCCGGCATTCACGTTCAGGAACATCGTCCACCCCCTCTGTCAAACTGCATTCGAGGGCTCCAATGAAACGCAAAACGAAGCGCAAGCGCAAGAAAGTGACGCTCAAGGCGCGCATTGTCAAAGCGTGCTCGCCTTACGTCGACGAGATTCACAAGCTCAGGAAAGAGCTTAACAGCCTGAAACACGGCTAGGCCTTTTATTCCCAGGAATAGTGACCATGGCTGATACCATTGAATCGTTGAAGACTGACGTTGCTACTCAGACGCAAGCAATTGCCGACGCTGAGGCGCGCATCGTGAGCTTGAATGCGGATATCGAACCGCATCGGGAGTCATTGCGTCAGTTGATTGCGCAACGCGCTGACGTAGCGAATAACATCCGCTTGTTGAAGCTTCGCCAAGCGGAAACGCAAAGGCAGCTCGAAGTGTTGCAGAAGGTAGAAGCCGACGCGGCTGCGAAAGCCGAGTTGGACGCGGCTGCGAAAGCGGACCAAGGCTAGTATTCCTGGGAATAGGTCCCGGGAAGGAAAGGGAAACAATGGCACGTCACAAGAAACGCAAGAAGCGCAAGGGTCATCGCAAGGGCAAAACCGTCATCATCGTGATGGCGGGGAGCAAACGGCACAAGTAGTCTTTCAACCCCGAGTGTCCGAGAGGTAAAGTCAATGTCAAGAATGTTCTACATGGGTGCCGATGACCCGGAGTTTGGCTCACTTCTCGGGCACATCGGCCACTTCGTTAGCAACGCCGCGCATGTCGCGGGCAAAGAGCTTGGTCACGTTGCGCACGGCGTAACGAATGCTGCCGGCGCCGTCACTCACGCGGTGACGAAGATTCCGGTAGTGGGGGCGCCGCTGCATACGGTGTTTTCTGCTGCCTATCACGTTGCGACTGGCCCAGCTAACATGCTTGTGGACGTTGCTATCAAAGGCAAGCGTCTCGACAAGGCTGTCATGGGTCAGCTTCACCAGCAGGTGAAAGACATTAAGGCCGTTGCGCCGTATGCGCAGATGGTAGTTAGCATGGTTCCCGGGGTCGGTACCGGCGTAAGCGCTGCGCTTGGTGCCGGCATGGCTTTGGCAAACGGACAGCCAATCGACAAGGCTTTGATGGCCGGAGCAATCGAAGCGTTGCCCGGTGGTCCTCTCGCTCACGCTGCTGCAAGCGTTGCCGCCGCTGGCGTTGACGCGGCTGCTCGCGGCGAAAAGGTCGACCTTCATTCTGTTGCGGGGACATTGGTGAAGTCTCTGCCAGTTTCGGAAGCTGCAAAACAGGCTTTGCTTGGCGGGGCGCACGTTGCCGGAAGTCTGGCAAGCGGAAAGTCCGTCGACACTGCCGCGGCCGACGCTGCTTTGCATACGGTACTGGCTCAGCTTCCGCCGGATGTGAGAAAGGCCTATCAATCTGGTTTAGCAATGGGCTCGGCGGTAGTCGTCCAGGGCCACAGGGCAACCGAATTGGTGTCGCCTGCCGTCGTGAACAAGCTGGTAGAGAGCGGCATTCAAGCAGCCAAGACTGTGCCGGCTATCAGTGAAGCTCGCCGTATGTCAGGCGCTGGCGTCAAGGGCTTTGACCTTGCGACTGGTCTGCTGACTCAGCATTCTAAGTTGTTCGATATCATTCACGCTCGTCAGACTCTCAAGGACCCCAAAGACTTGATGGGGTTCGATATGGCCATGGCTGCCAAGATTGGCATGGTGACTCAGCCTGCCCGCGGCAAGCTTTCGCCAGGGGCTCAGGCTGGCCGCGCAATGGTGTTGGGCATGCAAGGTATGCCGCACCCCGAGAATAAAGAATCAATCATGAAAGCGATTACCGCGCATGAAAGCGGCACGGTAGGCGCCAAAGTGGCTTTGCATCAAGTGGCAGTAGCGCGCGAACCGCTTCTAGTACGAGTCGCGCATGCCTTGCACTTCGACCTTGGCCACGGCCACCCGAAACACTGAGTATTCCCAGGAATATTGAGCAATGGCATATACACCGATTAACGTTGACGTTTATACGGCTGCCTACTCCGGCGCAATTGCTGGTATGGCGGTATCGGGTTGGATTACCGACCCGACGAGCGCCGACTATGAAAGTGTGTGTGTCATTGCTGGCGCATACGCCCAACAGTTTGACGTTGTCTGGAACAACGCGACTCAGGTAAACAACCTGGAATACAAGGCGATTACGTCCGTATCTCAGGACGAATTCGCAGGCCGCGGGCCAGGCCCATTGGCAAACCCCGCGTTTCAGGTTCCAGCATACTGGGACCAGCCGGCGCGCGCTTGCGCAGCGTTGGTTTTGCAGAGCGATGCTTTCTTCACTGGCCAAGGGATTGACCCTGGCACGCCAGGGGGGTCGAGCGACCATAAGGTCAAGGTTACGGTGGCGGACACTACTCCGGGGTTTCTAACCTCGAAGATTGTCCCTGGAACTGGGGTATCGTTTGCGACGTTGAACCCGGGAGCAGACGAGCAACTAGAGATTAGTGCGTCTGCTTCTGGCGAAGTGCTTCACTTCAATTACTTCGTCGACAACTTGGCCGGTGGCGGAGGCGACGGGACCATCGCCAAGCCATTCAACAATCTTCAGACGGCAATTGACTTTGCCGTGTTGCAGTCCACCAATTGGACTATCTACCTCACCAATACCGCTATCTCGTACGGCGATATCGTGTGGACGTTCAACGGTGGTAATTGTCAGATTGTCGGCCTAGCTAACCCGGATAGTCTGAGCGGCGTTGTCATCGGCGATGTAATCTTTCACACAATCAATCCTGGTCAGTCTGGGGTGTTGTTTCAGAATCTTACATCGAACAATATCCTAGACGTTTCGGCCGGATTCAATGTCAATTTCACAGAGGTAAACGCAGGCCATAGCAGTCTTGTCGGGTCGGACTTTACTATCTGGCAAGTTTCGAACAGCTTCCCGACCGGGACTCTGGCGTCTTCTGTCCCTTCGCAAGGCACAACGTCTGCTGTGCTAAGCACTTGTCTATTCAATGGCTTCGTCGGTGGGATAGATTCAATCGAGGCTGGCGTCGCCTACAATACGACTTTCAACACGACTTTCCCATCGTCTAGTGTCGGCGCTTGGGAGCTGCACGATTGCACATTCATCAACTTCCTTGGTCCGGCTATATTGGTTGGTGCAGATATCGATTCTGCGACTGAAAAAGCGGCCATGATTTCTGGCTCAGCAATGAGCGTTACTGGGGTTGGTGGACTCAGTCTGTTGCAAAACGATTGTGTTGGCATGACAGACGCCGACCAAACCTATGACTATTCTGGTGCTACTCGTGTCGTAGCGGACCAGAATGCCATTACAGCCAATCGGAAAGTTGTCATTGGTCCGGGAAGCGGGAAAGACAACCAGCTTTTCAAGTATGATGATTGGCACACTGCTCACACAATCACTTTCGAAGACGCTGGCAATCCTGGCGTAACTATCGCGACTGCTCCGGCTAATGCGGCTGGGGAAGGCTTTCAATTCGTGTTTGGCCGTTCCGCGGTAGCAGGCAATCCCATTGCGTTCCTCTGGGTGACAGAGCTTTAGGCAATGGTCGATATACCTAGAGCTGGGGCGTGGCCGCTAGAGAAACTGCCTTCTCTTGTGGGATGGTTGCGGAATACTGCCGTAGATAGCGGAAGCTTTCCCTCTCTCGCTAGCCCTGACACATACGTCGTTCCGGCTAGCGGAGCGTTCGCATATCAAGGCACAGGGTTCTTTACTCTGTCAAACTTTGGACTGCTGACCTACTCGGGCCCAGACGCCGTTTGCTTGATTGAGGCCTTCGTTAGTGTGTTTGGGACTCTTGATGTAGCACAGCAGTCCGATATGGGCTTTGGAATCGCAAAGAATGGGGACTTGGCTGGTTTGACTCCAACCGTCGATGACCCAGCCATCAACCTAGGCGCCGGCATTGGACGTTACTCTAACGACCTATCTGGCGAATACCTCGAACTAACTAGTTTGCGTCAAGTCAATCTGACAAGCGGTGACACTATTCAGGGGGCAATAGGCACTGGTCCGGCAGGCAAGTTTACGTCTGACATTACGTTAGGCACAATGGGAATGACGTTGACGTTGTTCGTTTGAGTATTCCTGGGAATAGCGATGAGAGCTGGAGCCTGGCCCGTAGTCAAACCTGCTTTTGCCCAACTGTGGAGCACCACGGAGGCGAATACGTTCCCAACTAACGGGACCGAAAACTACGTTAATGTAGTTGGGGCAGACTTTGCTAGTGGGCCGTTGAGTGACGATTGGACGTTCACAGCCGCTGGCTGTTTGCTAACTTACGTTGGGGGAGACACAATCATCGTTGACGCTACGTTGATTCTCGTAGTCGAGAATCCGAGCGGCGGAAACATCTTCGGGAGTCCAGGGCCCAATCACAACAACGACTTGCTTGCGGTCAACACGAATACCAATAGCGGAGACTTTGCCAATACTCAAACAGAGCTTGGCATTGTCGTTACTGGGGTTCAGATGCAAGGCCGACGTATCTTACAGCTTGTTACAGGTGACGTAATTAGGCCCGCTTACGGCGCTACGACTGGGGGAGGCCAGATTGGACTAGATAGTCCGATTGACCGAATCCAGCTCATTGTCACTCAACTTGGAGTCGTAGAGTAATGGTTCTGACTCCGCCATTATCCGCTGCTTGGCCAGTAAAGGGTTTAATCCCCCCGACGCTGTCAGCTTATGTTGATGCCGCATTGGACTATGGGAGTGCGGCAACCGGAAACGCGCTTACGCCGTTTTCAACGCTCCAAGCGGCCTACGACTCAGGGGCTAAAAACCTTATCTGTGCTCCTGGAACGTATGGTAACCTTGTTGTTGCCGCGGGAGACTTCGTCGTTGTCAGCGGTAACCAGATTGACACGCTAATCGGCAACGTCAGCTCAAGCGGCGGAACGTCGCTGATATTCGAAAAGATGGTTCATGCTGGAACTGTCGGCTTCACCGATAACAACACTGACAACTTTGCATTCTTTTCTCAGTGCGAGCTTGCGCAGACACCAACGACTTTTTCAGGCGGGACGATTGCGGCCCAGGCTACAGCACAATTCGCTCTTTGCGACTTTGGGGACGTGCTTACGCTAGCTAACTGGCGCCGCTTTCTGTTGGACAGTTATTCGGAATGGCAGTTTCTTGCAGCGGGAGGGAAGGTAACCCCCATTGCATCAAGAGTTGATGTACTAGGAACCGGACTAGAGGGTAACGGAACTGTTCTAAACGACGCAAACGGTAACCTTGCTTCTGGCGTCACTGGCCGATACATACTCCCGACCTCGACTATGACTGCTTCTAGGTCATACAGTCTCACTACCGGGGCAGTAAGCGACGTTGTAGAGGTTTACAGCTACAACAACTCTGGCTTTAGCGCTCTGTTCAAGAGCGGGGCAACGACCTTAGCGACTGACGTATCGCTGGCGCATGTGTCGCTATACAGATTCAAGTGTACTGTCGCAGACACGACTTGGATTCTCGATAGTCATCAACGGTTAGGATAATAAAGGAGTCAATAATGTTCAGACTATTCCTGGGAATACTGCTGCTTCTGGTTTCGGGTTGTACCCTCGAAGTAGCGCCAGCCGAACCAACGAATGAACCTCAAGCCGGAGATAATGACATGAAACGTAGCTCAATGGGCAGGATTCTAACGGCCTCGTTTACCACCGATATGTTCACCCAATCGGGGAGCGGCGAGATAAACGGGCTTCAGCAAAGCGAGCTTGAGCCCGGGGAGTATACCATTCAATTCGGTGTCATCCCTCCGGCAGATGTGCCCGGCGCTCCGCCAACTCAACAAGCTTTCTCGGCTAACGCCATCATTAGTTGGAAGTCCGATGGACAGCAGCAACGTCGAGTAATCTCCTTGATTCCTGGCGCTGCCATTACTGGCGTATGCGAAGGGGTTGACGTGCGGATTGTCGACTTGGGAACGCTCTTTGGTCCCAACAATCCCGGCACACCTTACAAGGTCATCCAGACCATGTCGAAAGGCGGACGCGCAAACATTCAACAGCCGCCAGTCTTGGTTACTGACGTTGCCCAAGTGATTGCGGCTCCGGGTTCACTCAACTTTCCCGTGCCCCGTGATTCGGGAGTCGTTGCATATCAAGCTTTGGTGGCGCAGTCTTCGCCGCTACCTCTGACCTCTCAATTCGACGTGATTACTTCTCAAAACGCGCTGGGCAACGTCATTGCGACGGACTATCCAATGCTCAACACGGGCTGGATTCCATTGGCCCCTGGCGTCGTAGTTGTAGAGGTAATCAATCAAAACACCACTGGGCCCGCGCCGATTCTCGCAAACATCATCTGGGGTATCGAAGGCTAACCCCAAGAAAGAGGAAACCGTTCATGGCTATTCAGAGTGCTAACCTCTACAATGCTGCTGTTGCTGGCATTGCAGGGGGTGTAAGTTCTGGGAGACAGCCCAGCAGCAACAACACCGTGTCTGCAAACATCGCTGCTGCTGCTGCTGCTGTAGACGCGGCGATTGGAGCTGTATCCGGGGGAGGCACTTCCGCCCAAGCCGAGTTAGTTCAATCACTCTGCTATGCCGCTTTCGACGGCAAGCAGGCTCCGACCGCAGTACAAGCCGATTACGCTGCTCAAGCGACTCTCATTGCCGCTGAATACAACGCGGCAAAAGCTGGATTCGGTCCGGCTCCAATCGGCAAAACCATTCTGCTTACGGGTGTGGTTTTCCCCGCGTATGTGGCTCCGCCCACTGCGTGTGACGTTGTCGTGGTGGATGCCCAGCTAATCGGCGGCTCGGCTTTTCTTGCGACCATTCAACGGTTGAATGGGCCTTCTACTGGCTCAACGACCGTGGCAGCGTTGACGGCTTATCCGGCCGATGCGTTGCCATCTGCTATCGGCGCTTTGCTGATAGTCCTCGCTGGCGCGGCCGATGCCTATGCCGGCGCAACCGAAAACGTTGCAGTGCAGGTGATGCGATGAAAGCGTGTCCTCACTGTGGGAAGAAAGGGAAGTTGCTTGGCCATGAGGCAATCTCCCTAGGCGGTACGGCTGTCCAGATTCTTGACTACGAGCTGGAATGCCCAGAACATGGCAAGTACGAGGGCAACTTCACTCCGGAGTCATGCCCCGACCGTGAGCGCGTGCCGTCACCGCTCGCGCCTCCGCCGGAGCCGTTGCCAGACCCGGAGCCGGAAAAGTGGCCGGAGATTCAGGAAAGCTAGATATTCCTGAGAATACTTGCGGCTATCCGTTGAAACGGAACGGTGGCAAGTGCGCTCGGGAACCTGGCCACCCTGGTTGGCATGGCAACGCCAAAAAGGAAGCGCTTCGAGTAAAGCGCTCGGCTATCGATGTTCTCTCGTCACGGCTTGACTATGCAATAGTTCAAGCGAAAGCAACTGGGCTCGATACGAAAGCAATTCGTCGGGCAATTCGCCACGCATACAGACAGTGTCCGCTACCAGAAAGGCAAAACGAACATGGCTCGCAAGAAAACTCGCAAGAAGGGGCGCAAAAAGGCCAGCAGTAAGGCCGGAACGAAGGCCCAATTCCGCATGGTCCCGCTCCCAGTCGGCACAATCCGGCGCTACAAGTCGGGGAAACCCATCGTCAAGGGCGAACACTACTAGCGCCGACTCCCCGCGAAACACGCGGGTTACGGTGTTACGTCCGTTACGGGGCGTTACGGGCCCGGTTTCTGCTGTAGGTAGAAAACCGGGCCCGTTTTTCGTTCCCTACTGTAAAACCGAGCTGGCACGCTCCCTGCACTAGTGTCCGGTATGTTCACGTCACAACCGTTCGTTGAAACCAAGTTTATCGGCCCGACCAACTTTCGGCCGGCCCGGGTGAAAGTCACCCACCTAACTACCGGAAAGTCTAAGACTTTTTCCTGGGACCACGGAAAAAACGCTGCTGAGATGCACGAGTATGCCGCTCGTAAGATGCTCGCGGAAAGCGGGGACCACTGGATTGTGACGGGCGACTTGCTCGCATGCGGTACGAAACGCGGTTACATCTTCACTGTTAAGCCGGTGAAACTGTGAGCCGCTCGAAAAAAGACCCCGGTGCCTGGGCTAACACACCTGCCGGCCTGGAAAAGTACCAGGAAGCCCGGGCCCATGCCCAGGCGAAAGCCAACGAAACCGGGTTCGATTACGGCCTGGAAAGAAACGACCTTTTTCGAGAATTCTCGGTTTTCATGCTCCCTGGAAAACAGTTCCGCCGGGGACACGAGCTTAGGTGTGAGGTAGTGTCCTGTGAGATACTCGAAAAGTGTCAAAAAGGACACGGGCCCTGCTAGTTATTCCCAAGAATAGGAGCGCGTATAATGTCCGGTTACTGCGATTGTTCGTGTAGAGACTGCTTCGAGATAGCCGTTTCCAACGATGACGGAACCCCGGCTTTCTGTAACGCCTGCGAAGCGGCCGGGTGTGACACTGACTCGGAGTGTCAGGTTGTTGAAGATGACCCCGAGGGCGTACTAGACCGGCTCGGAAACTGGTCGTAACAGGGAGTAACACCGGGAGTTACGGTTACGGGTTCGGTTTCTGCTGCTAGTAGAAACTGGGCCCGTTTTTCGTTCTACACTGGAAAACGAAGCTGGCACGGGGCCTGCAACTACCCCAGTTAAGCGAGGTTAGAAGATGAGTGCTTTTACCAGTTACACGTTTCAAGCTCCGGCACACTGGGCTAGCGGCCTGATTAACGGTGACGTAACCGGGCTAGAGCCGGCGGACTTAGCCGAGTTTGAGGCTTGGGTTACAGCGAACCCGGAACAAGCGGGCGAGGTAGTTTCGTGTGATGGTGAAAGCTACATCGCGGCTTGGAACGGCCTGCAAACGGAGGTCTTAGACTACCAGGCTTTGCGACATGAGCCAGAGTATGCTATGAGCGAAACGGTTAAAGCATGCTGGGCCCGTCATGGTGAACGCTACTTTTTCCGCCGGCTTAGCTCGCACGCGGAAAGCTATCCGCTCGTTTACTTCAACGACCGCGGGGCCTGCTTGTGCGCAGATTGCGCTAATTCCCAGGAATACGGTGAGCCGGTGTTGTGCGGGGTACACTGGGAAGGGGACCCGGCCGAGTGCGACGGATGCGGGGCGGAAGTTGAAAGCGCTTACGGTCCACTGTCAACA
>Ga0075363_100000024_pt1 | contig 31258 bp, 30 predicted proteins | sample EndMetdeltDD1763_FD_71470 | JGI IMG/M metagenome (GOLD analysis project Ga0075363, IMG submission 71470) | Populus endosphere microbial communities from Tennessee, USA - Endosphere MetaG P. deltoides DD176-3 | ecosystem: Host-associated > Plants > Roots > Endosphere | place: USA: Tennessee...
GACTCTGTTGTCGAACCGGAAACAACCGGACCACATCGACACCAGGAGTCCACAATGTTCGCTCGCACCGGAGTCACCAAGTTCGCAGGCACCGCCATCGTCGCGGGCGCGTTCGGGCTCGCCGCATTCGCCGCTGCGGGCACCGCCGGCGCGATGAGTTCGGCTGACGACAACTTCCTGACCGACCTCACCTCGGCGGGCATCGCCTACGACACGCCGCAAACCGCGACCTCCGTCGCGCACGACGTCTGCGTCGCCTTCGACGGCGGCGCCGACCCGGTCGATCTCGGCATGGAGATCAAGAACGAGACCGATCTGACCACCGATCAGGTCGCGACGTTCGTCGTCTCCGCGGTCCACAACTACTGCCCCGAGTACGGCTCGCTGTTCGCATAGACCCCTCCCCCCATTGCGGGGGCCTCGCTGCGGCGGCGGGGCCCCCGCACCCTCAAACCGATAGGCGGGCTAGACAGTTTCTTCGCTGTATGTTTCTGTCCTTGCAGGGACAGCGAAGGGACTGACATGCCAACCGCAGGAAACAAGGTGTTCGTCGTCGGCGTCGGGATGACGAAATTCGAGAAGCCAGGGCGCCGCGAGGGCTGGGATTACCCGGACATGGCACGTGAGTCGGGCACCAAGGCGCTCGAGGACGCCGGCGTCGACTACTCCGAGGTGGAGCAGGGCTTCGTCGGATACTGCTCGGGCGACTCCACGTCGGGCAACCGGGCCCTCTACGAACTGGGTATGACGGGTATCCCGATCGTCAACGTCAACAACAACTGCTCCACGGGCTCGACCGCGTTGTTCCTTGCCGCGCAGACGATCCGCGGCGGACTGGCCGACTGCACCATCGCGCTCGGCTTCGAGAAGATGCAGCCCGGTGCACTGCAGGGCGGCGCTGAAGACCGCGAGTCTCCGCTGGGCCGTCACATCAAGGCACTGGCCGAGATGGATGAGTTCGCCTTCCCGGTCGCACCGTGGATGTTCGCTGCCGCGGGTCGCGAGCACATGCGCCAATACGGCACCACCGCAGAGCATTTCGCCAAGATCGGCTACAAGAACCACAAGCACTCGGTGAACAATCCGTACGCGCAGTTCCAGGAAGAGTATTCCCTCGACGACATCCTGGCCGCCAAGATGATCTCCGACCCGGTGACCAAACTGCAGTGCTCGCCGACGTCCGACGGCTCGGGCGCGGCGATCCTGGCCAGTGAGGCGTTCGTCGACAAGCACGGACTGGCCGGACAGGCCGTCGAGATCGTCGGCCAGGCCATGACCACCGATTTCGATTCCACGTTCGACGGCAGCGCCCGAAACGTCATCGGCTACGACATGAATGTGCAAGCCTCGCAGAAGGTTTACGACCAGTCCGGCCTCGGACCGTCGGACTTCCAGGTGATCGAGCTGCACGACTGCTTCTCGGCCAACGAGCTGTTGCTGTATGAAGCGTTGGGTCTCTGCGCCGAGGGTGAGGCACCCAAGCTCATCGACAACAACGACACCACCTACGGCGGACGCTGGGTGGTCAACCCGTCAGGCGGGCTGATCTCCAAGGGCCACCCGCTGGGTGCCACCGGCCTGGCCCAGTGCGCCGAGCTGACGTGGCAGCTGCGGGGAACGGCTGACAAGCGACAGGTGGACAACGTCGCCGCCGCGCTGCAACACAACATCGGGTTGGGTGGCGCGGCGGTTGTGACGGCTTACCAGCGCGCCGAGCGTTGATGAGCGACAATTGGCCCATGCGGACAACGTGGATCATCGCCGCCGGGGCGCTCGGCGTGTGCGCGATGGCGGCCTCGGCCGGTCTCGCGTCGGCTGATCAGGGCAAATCAGCACAGGAGACGATCCAGGAGCTGAAAGACCAGGGATACAACGTGACGATCGACAAGATCGGCACGGCCCCGATGTCGAAGTGCGTGGTCACGAGTGTCCGCAACCCACAGCAGTACTCACAGTTGGTGCCTCTGCTCGGCGGAAACGGCAACAGCGCGCTCATCCCCCAGGTCACCAGCCAACCCGTCTCGGTGTCGTTGGACTGCTCGGGCTAAACGCGATTTCGGTGCGCCGACGTTCGCCCAGCGGTCGTTGACGCACCGAAATCACACCTCAGCGTCGCGAGCAGTCCGCGGTGACGGTTATGTTGCGCTGCTTGACCACCTCGATCAGATCATCACCGCGACGCACCAATTCCGTTTGATTCCTGACATTTCCGATGTCGGTGATGACGCACTGGTTCAGCGGTGCGCTGCCGAACCGGTTGACCTTCACGTCGAACCCCTGCGCCTCGAGCGTCGAGATCGTCAGCTGAGCCGACTCCTGGGCTGACGAGATGGCTGCGGGGGCAAGGATCAATCCGCACGCCGCCGCGGCAATTCCGGCCTGGATCAAAAGTATTGTGCGCATATCCGCGCCTCCCTTCATATTTCGTGTCGGCCCCGGTGGCCTTCACGCGGTACGACGGGACACCCCCGGAAAGGGTTCAAAGAAATATCGGAGAAGTTTTCGCAGACAGCGAAAGACCCGGCCGCGGGGGGTTCGGCCGGGTCTTTCGGTCAAGAAGACTATGCAGGTGCGGGGACCCGCTCCTCGCGCTTGGCATGATCGTCGTCGACCATCGTCAGCTCGTCGAAGGGATCGTCCCCGCGCAGGACGGAGTTCACCCGGTCCTTGTCGATCGTCTTCGTCCAGGAACCGACGAGGATCGTCGCGACGGCGTTACCGGAGAAGTTGGTCAACGCGCGGGCCTCGGACATGAAGCGGTCGATGCCGACGATCAGTCCCACGCCGTCGAGCAGGTCGGGGCGGTGACTCTGCAGCCCAGCGGCGAGCGTGGCCAGGCCGGCCCCGGTCACACCGGCCGCGCCCTTGGAGGCGACGATCATGAATACCAGCAGGCCGATCTGCTCCGGTACCGACAGCGGATCGCCGAGCGCGCCTGCGATGAACAGCGAGGCCATGGTCAGGTAGATCGCGGTGCCGTCCAGGTTGAACGAGTAACCGGTCGGCACGACCACGCCGACGGTGCTGCGGTCGACGCCGAGGTGTTCCATCTTGGCGATCAGGCGCGGCAATGCGGATTCCGACGACGAGGTCGACACGATCAGCAGGTATTCACGCGCCAGATAGCGGACGAGCTTGAAGATCGAGACGCCGGAAACCACCCGCAGGATCGTGCCGAGCACCCCGAACACGAACAGCACGCAGGTGATGTAGAACCCGAGCATCAGACTGAGCAGCTGGGTCACCGCGGTCCATCCGGTCTGCCCGACGACATTGGCGATCGCGCCGAACGCCCCGATCGGGGCCAGCCAGAGAATCATCACCAGGATCTTGAAGACGAGCTTCTGCAGATACTCGATGCCGCGCAGGATGGGCTCCCCTGTCGAGCCCATGGCCTGCAGCGCGAACCCGACGAGTAGCGCGACGAACAGCGCCTGCAACACGCTGCCTGCGGTGAGCGCCGAGAACAACGTGTCGGGGATGATGCCGTGCACGAAATCCATGAGACCGCCTGCCTCGTGCGCGGTTTCGGCGAGTTCGACACCCTTGCCCGACGTGCTCTCGGTGAGGTGCATGCCGGTCCCGGGATGCAGGATGTTACCGACCACCAGGCCGATCGCCAGTGCGAAGGTCGACATGACGAGGAAGTAGATGAACGCCAGACCGCCGACCTTGCCGACGGTGGCCGCCTTGCGCACCGATCCGATGCCCAACACGATCGTGCAGAAGATGACCGGCGCGATCATCATCTTGATCAGGTCGACGAACATCGTGCCCAGCACGCCGACGCTCTTGCCGACCCCGGGCGCAAGGATGCCTACCGCAACACCTGCGAACACCGCGACGATGACCGCGATGTACAGCCAGTGGGTGCGATCGCGGCGCGGCTTGTCCGGCGGATCGCCTGCCGATGTCTGGGAGTCAAGACCGGTCATGCGTACCTCCACGTCGTCGAATGTGACCTCCTCTGTAGCGTCGCCGATGACGTGAGCCAGGTCACGCTTTAGTTCATTTTGTTCGGTATGTTCACGAGCGTGGCCGACGAAGGGGTTCCGCACGTCGTGACCTCCGACGGCCGTCGACTGACCTATCTGGACGTCGGAGAACCCGCAGGTCCGCTCGTCATCCACAACCACGGCGGCCCGAGCAGCAGACTCGAGGTGGCGCTCCTCGCTGAGGCGGCGACTGACAACCGGATACGTCTGGTGGGCGTCGACCGGCCGGGCCAGGGCCAGTCCAGCCCGCAGAAGACACGCACCTATTCGGGTTGGGCCGATGACCTGGTCGCGATCGCCGACGCCTTGGGCCACCGCGAATTCGGGGTGACGGGCTGGTCGGAGGGTGGTCCATGGGCGCTCGCCGCGGCCGCCTACATCGATCCTGCCCGCCTGCGCCACGTCAGCAGCATTGCGCCGGGTAGTTACGGAGCGTTCGGCGACAACTCAGCGGCGCAACACCTTTCGAAGATCGATGCGCTCGGCGGAAATCTGGCCCTCCATTTTGCGCCCGCTTTCCGCGCGATGTACGCCGGCCTCGGCTTCACCGCCAAACGCTTCCCCACCTCGTTGGTCAAACAGGTGCGCGGCAGCGTCAGCGACTACGACCGGCAGATCCTGGATCGACCTGAGGTCGCACGAGGATTCGCAGACACGTGTGCAGAATGCTTCGCCCATGGTTCCGACGGATTGGTCCGCGATGCCGAACTGCTCTACCGGCGTTGGGCTTTCGACGTCGCAGGCATCGAGCGGCCGGTCCATCTGTGGCAGGGACTGGACGACAAGCTGGTTCCGGACCCCATCAACAAGGCCGTCGCGGACGCGATGCCGGGTTCGGTCTGGCATCCCGTCGATGAAGCAGGGCATTTCATCGCCGTCGGCGAGGCCGACGACATATTCGCCATCGCCGCAGAGGAACTGGGCGCTTGACTCGCGCATGGCCACGCTCATTGGCCGGTCAGGCGATCGCACTTCAGATCATCGTGGTCGCGGTGGTGGTGCTGGCCGGCAGCGCGCTGGCAGTTCTCGATGCCAGGCGCGACGCCGACGAGGCGGCACGCGAGCAGGTGATCGGTATCGCAACCACACTCGCCGATGCCCCGTCGACAGCCCAGGCCATCGAATCCGGAAGGGCCACTGAGATTCTGCAGCCGGTGACCGAGGCCGTCCGCAGACACACCGACATCGCGTTCATCACGATCATGGCGCCCAACCGGATCAGGTTCACCCACACAGATCCGACACAGATCGGCGGCGAGTACATCGGCACCATCGAACCCGCGCTGCGGGGCGAGACGTTCAGCGAGGTGTACACCGGCACTCTGGGCCCGTCGATCCGCGCCGTCGCACCCGTGCGCGACAGGTCGCACGCGATCGTCGGCCTGGTCTCGGCGGGCATCCTGCAGACCAGCCTGGCCGATAGGTGGCGTTCGACGTGGCCGACGATCGCCGCGGTAACCGCTGCGGCACTGGCCGTTTCGACGGCCGGTGTCTGGCTCATCCGGCGGCGGTTGTTGCGGCAGACCCACGGGCTGGCTCCCGACGAACTGCGGGTGATGTACGAGCACCACGACGCCATCCTGCACTCGGTGTCGGAGGGACTCATCGTGGTGGACCGCGACGGGGTCGCACTGGTCAACGACGAGGCACGTCGTCTGCTCGCCCTGCCGCCCGGGCCGGTCGACCGCGCCGAGCTGCCGCAATTCCTCCGGACCTACAACCCGGGTGCGCGTGACGAGGTGCACGTCACCGCGGACCGTGTACTGGTGGTCAACCGCTCACCTGTCGAGGACGCGCCGCCCGACTCGGAAGTGGTGACTATCCGCGACCGTACCGAATTGCAGGGCGCACTCGGCGAACTCAACTCGTTGAAGGTTCTCACCGACACCCTGCGGTCGCAGGCACACGAAGCGGCCAACAAACTGCACACGGTCGTGACAATGGTCGAGATGGGCCGACCCGAGGATGCCGTACAGTTCGCCACCGAAGAGCTCGCGCTGTCTCAGCACCTGGTGGACAGACTGTCCAGCGCCGTCGGCGAACCCGCTCTGGTCGCACTGCTGCTGGGGAAAACCGCACAGGCCGACGAGCGCGGCATCGAGCTGACGATCACCGAGGACACCCACCTGCCGACCTCCGACGAGGTGCCGCTGACGGGCCAGGAGATGGTCACGGTCCTCGGGAATCTCATCGACAACGCGATGGATGCCTGCGACCGCGACGATCCGTGGGTCGAGGTGACCGTGCACATGGTGGGGAACACGTTGACGCTGCGTGTCGCGGACAGTGGCCCGGGAATGGACGCCGACGCCTTCGACAAAGCCATGCAGCGGGGGTACTCCACGAAGGGAGACTCTGATCATCACGGCCTCGGACTGGCACTGGTGAATCAGATTGTCAAGCGCCACAACGGGACTCTGAGCACCGATATCACTTACGGATCAGTCGTCACTGTGGCCGTCTCATGATCAACGTGCTGATCGTGGAGGACGAGCCGTTGATCGCGGACGCTCATCAGACGTACCTCGGCCGGCTCGAGGGTTTCTCGGTGGCCGCCGTCGCGCACACCGCGCGCGACGCCATGCGCACCGCCGCGGATGCCGCCACGACAGACTCACCGATCGACCTGGTGTTGTTGGACCTCGGACTGCCCGACGCGAGCGGCATCGCGCTGGCCTCGGGGCTGTCGGGGCTTCGGCCGATCCCGGACATCATCGCAATCACCTCCGAGCGCGACCTGGAGATGGTCCGTGCAGCGGTCGGCCACGGCGCGCTGGCGTATCTGTTGAAGCCCTTCACCTTCGCGGCGTTCCGCGACCGACTGGAGCGATACCGCCGCTACCGCGAGGCCTTGCCCGCCGGCACCGACGCCGCCAGCCAAGCGGAGGTCGACCGCGCGCTGGCCGAATTACGCGTCGTCGACCGCGCCGCCGCACCCAAAGGCGCGGCGGCGGCAACGACCGACGACATTGCCCGCGCGGTAAGGGATTCCGTCGACGGCATCACGGCCGACTTGGTCGCCAAGAAGGTGGGCGTGTCACGGGTGACCGCATGGCGGTACCTGGAGCGGTTGGCCGACGACGGCACGGTCACCCGTCACACCGATTACGGCAAGGCCGGCCGTCCCAAAACGCGCTACCAGTGGGGCTAATCACCCGTTGCGGATCAGGCGCTGACGGGCTCGCGCTCTGCGATCGGCAGGTAGATCGGATCGGTCGCCATGAACTCCTCGAAGAGGAACGGCATCTCCGACGCGACAGACAGCGCCGTCACTTCACCGGCATAGTCGGCCACGTAGACGTGACCCACCTCGGAATCGATTGCGACACAAGATGGCCGGCCGCCGATCTTCAGCTTGTCGACCACCTCGAGAGTGCCGGTGCACAGCACCGTGACGTTGTCGTAGTCCACGATGTAGGCGCGCGTGCCGTCCGCGCTCACGGTCATCTGCGTGGGAGCGCCGATGCCGAGCTCGGCGGTGCCGGTGATCCGGCCCGTGGTCAGGTTGATCACCACGACTGCGCCGCCTCGCGCCCGATCCGAAACCAGGACGTACGCGGAGCCCTCGGCGATCGCGATGTCACGGATCGGCGAATCGATGGAGACGGTCCGCGCAACCTTGGCGGTCTCGGCATCGACGATGACGAGCGCACTGCCCATCGTGTCGGTGGTCGCGACGTAGAGCCGCTTGCCGGTGGGGTCGACACGGACGGCGTCGATGCCGATGCCCGCACCGGTGGCGATGTCGATGGTGCCCACCCGCTCGGCCGTCGTATCGATCACGGCGATGTCTGCGTGGCCGTCGCCGGTCCTGGCCGCGTAGACGCGTTTACCGTCCGGACTGGCGGCGAGCGCCGTCACGCTGAAGGCGAGCGAGTACGTGGCGACGACCGTCTGCGCTTTTGCGTCGATCACCGAGACGGCGTCACTGCTCGCGGACGAGGTGCTGACGTACGCGCGACCGTCCGCGACGACGACGGCGAACGGCTCACCGGGGACCGCGACAGCGCCGCTCACGGCGAGAGTGCGGGGATTGAGCAGCGAGACGGTGTCGTCGCCGTGGTTCGTGACCACGAGCGTGCCATCGTCGATCGCGGCGATGTCGGCGATCGGGCCGCGCTGCACGTCGACGACACCGATCCGGGTCGCGTCCGCGATCGCGCGAGCCTCGTCCATCACATCTGCCACAGCAGCGTTCTCGGGCATCAAAAAGTTAGCCATATTTATCGGTACCTCCGCCGGTCGGGCGTTCGCCGGCTCTAGATTCCACGTACATGCGCTCACGGGGAGCGCAATCTGCATCGAGTGTAGCGACGAAAAAGAGTGCTCCGCGGCGACACCTTCGTCGTTCTATGACAACGCACGGAAACCTCTCAGACACCGCTTAGAAAACTATTCGTTATGCACTTGTTACCTATCGATAGCAATGATCCGTAGCCTGTTGAACAGCCGCAATGAGCGATTGGCTACATGTGAGCTCAAGCGGGTTCACTTCGCCGTGGAAACGGTTTCTTAGGTTTCTGACCGAAATTGAGCGGTAAATCACAGCAAGACACGCCAGCAAACTTGGTCAGCGTCATGACCGTTGCGAAATCCGTCGCACAAGAACGGTGCGTTGAAGCCTGAAAGTCAGGTGAATCTGGGCTGCGACGTTCGCTGAGACAGCGTCACGCGGTCGCGAGCTCGTCCGCGCGGACGAGAGCGGAGTCGGCGAACTCCATCTGCACATGCGTGCCGTTCGGCGTCCGGGCGATCGTGGTGCGATCCGATAGCGCGCGCATCAACGGGATACCGCGGCCCCGGGTGTTCGGCTGGGACTCGGGGTCGACGTGCCGCCACGTGCCCCGGTCTGTGACGTCGACGATCAGGGTTCCGTCCCTGCGGTCGCAGCGGACTTGCAGCGCCATCATTCCTTCGCGTCCGCGATAGGCGAATTCAGCGACGTTGGTCAAGGCCTCGTTCACCGCGAGCAGGATGTCGTTGAGCTTGTCCGCGTCCAGCGTGACCTGCGTTTCCAGCCAGCGGGCGAGTTCATGTCGCAACCGGGCCACTGTGCGCGCATCCGCTTTGTCGACATAGACGAAGTCCGCGTCTGTGGCGGTTGTGGAGTGAATCGGATCGGTCATGATGCCCGTGGGTTACCCCGCGGGGCGCTCGGTCAAGCAGTGAGGTTCTGCACAGCCTCATCGAGGGAGGAGAACAGGTCGATCAAGTCGGCGATCCCGGTGATCTTCAGCGGGCGACTGGTGGCCGATCCGTCGGCGACGACCGCGAACCGGGTCTCGGTCCCACCTGTCTGGTTGTGCGCCTCCATCAGCACCTGCATGCCCGCGGACCCCAGAAAGTCGACCTCGGTGAGGTCAACGATCAATCCAGAGGGGTTCTGGCTCAGCGCAGATTGGACGGCGTCCCGCAGTTGGGGTGCCGTGAGCATGTCGAGTTCTCCGGACGCGCCGACGATCGCGACACGTTCGACCCACTTTTCAGTGCAAAGCTGCTCGTCCAAGCCTCACCTCTTGTTACGCGACCGGTAGAGCGGTCAGGGCTGATCTCGCAAGGCTGCAGTCTCAACCCGCGGAACAGGGTAGCGAGTTAATCCAACAGATGCATCGGCGGATACTGCCTGTCCTGGTCAGGGCAACAGGATATAGGACATGTGGGCTGGGTCCTGCAATTGCCTGCTCGTACGCGTATCGAGCGGGGATTGCTGCCTACGGCACCGACCGCGGCGCATCTGTCACCCGGCGGTCGCCACCGTTGCGCTCCTGCCAGAGCCGGTACACGTCGACGGCGTCGTCTCTCGGTTCGTAGCGCATCGGCAGCCGGCGCTGCTCCCGGGACGTGGCGAACTCCTGATAGAAGGTGTCGAGCTCGAAGTACTTGCGGTCGTCCACGTAGTGAAGGGCGTAGGCGTCGCGTGTCGTCAAGAACACGACTTCGTCCGGCGAGCAGTAGTACAACGCGCCCAGACACATCGGGCACGGGTGCGCCAGTACATAGATGGTCGCGCCGATCAGGTGCTCGGTGCCCAGTCGGACACACGCCTCGCGGATGGCCAGGATCTCGGCATGGGCGGTCGGATCGTGGGTCTGAGCGACGAGGTTCGGGCTCTCAGCCAGGATCTCGCCGTTCCGCACGATCACAGTGGCGAACGGTCTTCCGCCGTCCGCCACGTTGGCTCGGGCAATGTCGATCGTGTGCTGAACGAAATCGACCACGATCACCGAATATAGCCGTCGCAGACCCTCGATCAGCGCCGCAGATCGGGCGACATCCGTTCTCTCAACGAGTCGTATATCGGCGGCGAACGGGTGAGCTGGGCGACAAGGACCGCGGCTGCGGTGGCGGCGATCATCGGGATGGCGACCGCGGTGGTCGCTGTCATCTCGATGACGAGAACGATCGCGGTGACCGGCGCCCGCACAGTCGCGCCGAAGAATGCCGCCATGCCGACCAGCGCCATCGGAATCGCCAGGGTCTTCAGGTCGCCGGGCCAGACGGCGCCCAGGGCCCCGGTGAACAGCAGCCCCCATAGCGCGCCGACCGCCAGTAGCGGTGCGAACAGTCCGCCCGGCACGGCCGCCGAGTACGACAGCGGGCCGGCGACGAAACGCACAAGCAGGAGTCCCGCCACAACGGGGAGGACGAGATCCTGGCCGCTGAGAATCATCTGCGTCAGGGTGTCGCCGCCCCCTACCGCCAGCGGATGGACGAACATGACCAGCCCGATGATCGCGCCGATGACGGCCGCCTTGGCGACCGCGGGAATCCGCCGGATCCCGCCGACATGATCGAGGAACCACAACAACAAGCGGTTGTACACGGCTCCCAGGCAGCCGGTGAGGATGCCGAAGACCACGAACAGCGGTAGCCACGCCAGCGCAGGCGCCGCCATCGCGTCGACACCGAAATCCGGGTCGTTTCCGAGAAGGAGCCGCATGCAGCCGACCGCGGAGGCCGCGGCGAACAAGGTGGCGAGCACCGTCTGCAGCCGGAACGACTTCGTCACCTCTTCGAGGGCGAACATCGTGCCTCCGATGGGCGCGTTGAACGCGACCGCGAGTCCTGCCCCGCCCACGGCGGTCTGCATCATCCTGACGTCGGCGTCCGAGAGCCGGGCCCGCCGCGCCGATTCGGCTCCTATTGCCGCACCCATGTGAACCGTCGGGCCTTCGCGGCCCAGCACCAACCCGGCTCCCATCGACAACACACCGCCGATGAACTTCGCGGGCAACAGTGGAAGCAGCGGCGGCTGAGCTTCGCCCTTGTAGACGGCTTCGACGTGCTGGATCCCACTCCCGGCGGCCAACGGTATCCACCGCACGATCAGAGCGGCCAGCGTCGCGCCGAACGCTGCGGCGGCGATGGGCACCAGCCAGCCCGGTCCGGGCAAGCGATGCGCCCATTCCACGAGGTCGACCCGAAAACGGTCAGCGGTCTCCAGACACCAGCGAAAAGCGCCGCCGATGAATCCGATTGCCACACCCGCGACGACGGCGGTCAGGCAGACGAGGACGGATCCGCGCATCTGCACGACCAGGCGTCCTCCTTAACCGCTGAAGCCAGCGACAGAGGTTCAGTCTCGCAGATTCTTCCGCACGCATCGTTGGCGCGCCGCGGACGTCGTCCGCCACATATCGTGATGGCGGCTGACGCGTAATTCGACGATGGGATGAGCGATGACGGGAGTGGCGTTGCGGCGAAGTGGTCTTGCCGCGGTGGCGGCGGCGGTGATGTTCGTATCCGGGTGTGGCCAGGATTCGACATCGCAGGAGACCCCGTCGAGCGCGAACCCCGCGGGCCAGCTGGACGCGGGTGTCGCGCAGCGGCTCGATGACGCCATCGACAAGGCGATGGATGCCGCCGGCGTCCCCGGCGCGATTGTCGGGATCTGGGGTCCCGATGGCGATTACGTGAAGGCCTTCGGCGTCGCCGACCAAGCCGGTGGCGCACCGATGCAGACGGATTTCTACCACCGAATCGGAAGCCAGACAAAGACCTTCACCGTGACGGGGATCTTGCAGCTGGCCGATGAGGGCAAGCTCGGACTCGACGATCCCATCGCCAAGTTCATCGACGGTGTGCCCGAGGGGGACGTGATCACGCTGAGGCAGCTGGCGCGGATGCAGAGCGGGTTGGCCAATTACTCCGATACGGACGGTTTCCAGCAGGCGTTCTTCGCCGACCCATTCCGAAACTTCGCACCGCAGGAGCTGCTCGACTACGCGTTCGCAGAGCCGATGGTGTTTTCGCCCGGCAAGGGATTCCTGTACTGCAACACCAACACCATCTTGCTGGGATTGGTGGTGGAGAAGGTCAGCGGTCAATCGCTTCCCGACTACATCCGCGACCACGTCACGACCCCACTGGGCATGAGCCACACCACCTTTCCCACGACGAACGCGTTCCCCGATCCGCATGCGCAGGGCTATACCGTGCAGGACGCCGACAATGCGGAAACGACAGCCACCGACTGGAACCCGTCATGGGGATGGTCTGCGGGCGCGATGATCTCCACGCTCGAGGACATGCACATCTGGGCGCCCGCGCTGGCGACAGGAAAACTGTTGACGCAGGAGATGCAGGCTCAGCGGTTACAAACCGTCACGACGCCGGGGATGCCGGCCGAGGACGGATACGGCGTCGGGATCTTCAAGGTGGGCGGCTGGATCGGACACAACGGCAGCCTGCCCGGGTATCAGACCGTCGCGGTCTACCTACCGGAGAAGCAGACGACGATGGTGGTCTTCCTCAACACCGACATCGAGTCCCAGGGGCAGGAGCCGAGCTCGCTGGTGGCCAAGGCGATCACCGAGGTGATCACCCCGCAGAACGTCTACGCGCTGGGCGAGGCAGTCGAGCCGCCCGATGTGACATCGCCACCCGACGCGACCCCACCGCCTGCGCCGACGACCACGAAGCCGCGGTGATCGTCACTGGTCAGGCAGCTTCCAAGAAATTTCCAAGGACGACGGGCCAATCTCTTGGCAGCAAGTGCGGGGACCTAACCCGACGAGGCCCCCGCACTTGCCACATCAATCCTGACCATCGGCCGGCGACTCGGACGCCACCTGCGGCACAGCGTCTGGCGTGCTGGACACCAGCAGCCACACCAGCGTCGCCAACCCGGTGAAGACAGCCTGAACCGCCAACAAGAAGGCGATGTACTCGTGCCAGCGTGACAGCACGTCGCCGCATCCCTGCCCATCCCAGGGGAGCGTCGACAGCACCCCGACCAGCCCGGCGGCCAACACGGTCACGGTTGCCGCGGTCGCCGCGCGCTGGCCCGCGTCGGTCAACCTCCTACGGAAGTAATTGAATTCGATTCCCAGCGTCAGCAGCAGGACGGGGATGACCTCGGCCACCAGCTCGAAGAACTGCGGGCTGATGGCTCCCTGACACAGCTGTGATAGCACCGATATCTGTTCTGCCACTGGCAGATTCGCGATTGCCGCTTCAGTCTCCGGGTCCAGCACCCGCGAGGTGCCGACGTCGAACAGGTCGACGTAGACGCTGGCCGCCAGGTAGCAGAGCCAGGTTCCGACGACAAGCGGGACGATCGCCCGCACCCGCGCCCAGTCGACCGGAAACCTCAAGCGTCGGCTGGCGATAAGCAGCGTGAGTGGATCGGCGTTCAACGACGACACGATGGTCAAACCCATTGCGGCGGCGTAGATCGTCGCCGCCACCACGTCGAGGCCGACCGAATTCACGGGTATCAGCCGAAGCGCATCGATCCCCAGCAGGACGCCGACACCCGCCCACCACCAAACCCAAAGCCTTGGCGCGTCACCTTCTGCCCGTGTGACTGCGCGCTTCATCAGTCCGACCCCTGCAAGCACCGCGGCATCGACGACGACCACCACGATCCGCCACGCCAGTCCACCGGTTCCGCTGTTGGGAAACAGTTGAGAGACAAGCTGCTCGCTGTAGGAGAAGGCGAACACCATGAGGAAGACGACACCGAAGACGGCGCGGTCGGCGCGGGGCGGAGCAGCAACCTCAGTCATCACCACCGCCCAGAGTGTCGCGTTGGTCCGGGGTGCTCACGATGAGAACCCACACGAGCGTCGCCACGCCCGTGGCAACTCCTTGTACCGAGATCACGAACGTCAGGAATTCGTGCCAGTAGCCGAGCACCTCACCGCAACCGCTGCCGCCCCATGGCAATGTCGACAGGGCGAGAGCCAGACCGATCGACATGACGGTCACGGTCGCGGCCGCCGCGGCGCGCTGAACCGGCTCGACCAGTGTGCGCCGGAAGTAGTTGAACTCCACTCCCAGCGTGAGCAGAAGCAGCGGGATCACCTTGACGACCTGCTGGAAGTACGCAGGGCTGACCGCTCCTTCGCACAGGGTCGCAGCGGCACCGAGCTGTTGCTCCAGCGGCATGGCCGCGACTTCGGCCGCCATCTCCGGATCGAGGGTGCGCACGGTGTCGAGGTCGAAGAAGTCGTCGAACGCCGTGGAGGCGAGGTACAGCACGAAGGTTCCGATGACGAGCGGGACCACCGCGCGCACACGTGCCCAATCATCGGGCGCCGCAGTGCGTTGCGCCTTGCTTATCAGTGTCAACGGAGAAGCGTTGAGCGACAACGTCATCAGGATGCCCATGAGGCAGGCCATCGCGACCGACACCACAAGGTCGACCCACAGCGGATGTGGTTCAGGAAGAAGGCACAGCACGACGTCGAGGACGACGACGGTTGCGAAGGAGATCCACCAGGGCCGCCACAGCCGGCTGACATCACCGTCGGCGTGCGAGATCCGGCGCTTGAGCAGCCCCACCGCGCCCAGCACGATCGCGTCGAGTCCGACCAGTCCGACGATCCACCCGAGGACGTGATCGTGGCCGGTCGCGTCGAGTACCGCGAACACGATGTCCTCGCTGTAAGAGAAGACGAAGAGCAGCAGGAACACCACGGCCAGGACGGCACGGTCGCGCTGATGTCGTGTCAGCAGCGCGCGGTAGACGGTGTCTGTTTCGACCCCCACCGCGCCTCCTCGACCTACGGCACTCTCGCCGCATCAGGCTAGACCGCGCGGCGGGGGGTTTCACCGCGTTCGCGCGTCAGCGGAGCAGCGGTCTGTCCGCGGGCATCGGTGCGGTCAGCATCGCGGTGAGCATGGCGACGATCTCCTCGGCACTCCCTGCGTCCGCACCGGCTTGAGCCGAGCCCTCACGCTCAGCCAGCAGGGCGAACATCGTGGTGGCTACTGCCTTGACCCGCCGCGCCCGCGCTCGACGGTCGTCGGTGGGAATGGCGTGGGCCAGGCGCGCGAGGACCTGCGGCCACACTGAGCCCTGCGACTCACCGACGTCGGCGCGCAGATGCAGGGAAGCGGCCTGCAGGAACCGCGCGTAGTAGACGCTGCCGACGGCGGTGAACGGCAGCACCATGATCCGCAGCCACGCGCTGACGTCGTCGCGTGCATCGTCGTTCAACGCCGCGACCATCTGGGCGCGCTCCTGCTCCATCGGCTCGAGCCGGCGACGGACGATCGCGTCGATGAGGTCCTGACGATTTCGGAAGTGATAGTTGACCGCCGAGTTGTTCCGCTGGCCGGCCGCCACCGCGATGTCGCGCAGGGGCACCTGGATGCCGCGCTCGGCGATCAGCCGTTCGGCGGCGTCCAGGATGTCCGACCTGGCTCGTTCACCCCGGTTCACAGGGGAGATCATAGAAACTGGACGAGAATTAAGCGAATGTGCTTAAATTTGCATCGAGGTGCCTGCCGGAAGGAGTGGCTCGATGACCAATGCGCACGAGATCCGCGAGATCGACATGGGACGGCCCATGCAGCGCTTTGCCCGCGGCTGGCATTGCATCGGACTGGCCGAGGACTTCCGTGACGGTAAACCCCACGGCATCAACGCCTTCGGCACTCGGCTCGTCGTGTTCGCCGACTCCGACGGCAACCTGCAGGTGCTCGACGGCTACTGCAGGCACATGGGTGGCGACCTCTCCCAGGGGTCCGTCAAGGGCGATTCGGTGGCGTGCCCGTTCCACGATTGGCGTTGGCAGGGATCGACGGGCAAGTGCTCACTTGTGCCCTACGCCAAACGCACCCCGCGGCTGGCGCGGACCCGGCACTGGCCGACCGGCGAAGTCAACGGCCAGCTGCTGATCTGGCACGACCCGGAGGCTTCGGAGCCGCAGACCGAGATCTTCCCGCCGACCATCGACGGATACGACGAGGGCCAGTGGTCCCCGTGGTCCTGGAACTCGATCCACATCGAGGGGTCACACTGCCGCGAGATCGTCGACAACAACGTCGACATGGCGCACTTCTTCTATATCCACCACGCGTACCCCACCTACTTCAAGAACGTCATCGAGGGACACACCGCCTCGCAGTTCATGGAATCCAAGGCGCGCCCGGATTTCACGAAGAACTACGAGAAGCTCTGGGAGGGAACGAAACTCCGCTCAGAGGCGACGTACTTCGGGCCCGCCTACATGATCAACTGGCTGCACAACGACGTCGCGCCGGACTTCACGATCGAGGTGGCACTGATCAACTGCCACTACCCGGTGACGCACGACTCGTTCGTGCTGCAGTGGGGCGTGGCGGTTCAGGCGGTGCCCGGTCTGCCCGCGGACAAGGCGACCAAGCTGGCGGCCGCGATGAGCCGGTCATTCGGCGAGGGCTTCCTCGAAGACGTCGAGATCTGGAAGCACAAGACGCGCATCGAGAACCCGCTGCTGACCGAGGAAGACGGCGCGGTGTACCAGCACCGGCGGTGGTACGAACAGTTCTACGTCGACGCCGCCGACGTCACCGCCGACATGACCGATCGCTTCGAGATCGAGGTGGACACCACCCACGCCAACGGCATCTGGCAGCGCGAGGTCGCCGACAATCTCAGCGTCGTCGCGCCCCGCTGACCGCTACTCGACGACGAAGACCGGGATCTGGCGCGACGTCTTGGTCTGGTATTCGGCGTAGGGCGGGTAGGCCTCGACGGCCAGCTTCCACCAATGCTCGCGCTCTTCGCCGTCGACCTCGCGGGCGGTCTTGGTGGAGATCGTCTCGCCGTCCTGGACGGTCACCTCGGGGTTCGCCTTGACGTTGTAGTACCAGAACGGGTGCTTGGGGTCGCCGCCCTTGGATGCCACCATGGCGTACCGGCCACCCTCCTCGACGCGCATCAGCGGTACGTATCGCTTCTCGCCCGACTTGGCGCCGGTCGTGGTGAACAGCACGATCGGGCGGTCGAGCACCTCGACACCCTCGGTCGTGCCCTGTTCGATGATGCGTTCGGTCTGCTCGCGCACCCACTCGGTGGGGCTCAGTTTCGCCTGTTCTGTCACGTTGGGCTTCAACACCGTTTCGGCGGCGTTATTCCCCGAGCGGCGTTCTAGAGCTCCTGCAGCGGAGTCGGTTTCAACGCCAACGTCGCGATGACGCTGATGAGCGCCGTCGCGACCAGATAGCCGCACGCCAGCCACGGGGCCCCAGCCGCCGCGCCGATGAGCGCGGTGAGGATCAGCGGCGTCAGACCCGATGAGTAGACGCCCGACAGTTGATAGACGGTCGACAATCCCGTGTAGCGGACGCGCGCCGGGTACAGCGATGCGTACAGCGTCCCCTGCGCGCCGTAGAACAACGCGTGGACGACGCCGAAGACCACGACGATCGCGATCGTGTACAGCACGATGTCCTTGGCGCCGAACAGCGCGAACACCGGGAAGACGGCGACCGCGTACGCCGCGATTCCGAGGGCGTAGATCCGCTTCGGACCGTACCGGTCGGTCAGCAGACCCGACACCGGTAGAAGCGCGGCCATCAGCAGAGCAGCAATGGTGACCGCGACCAGCACGGGGACCTTTTCGAGCTTGAGCGTGCCCGTGGCATACGAGATGGCGAAGACGCCCCAGGTATTGAAGGCCGCACCCTCACCCCAGCGCGAAAGCATGCCCAGCACAGTCGATTTGAGGAACGGTGGCCGGAACACTTCGCGAAGCGGCACCGCCACACGCTCGTCGCTGTCGCGCACCTTCTCGAAAGCCGGAGTCTCGCTGGCCTTCAATCGCACCACGACGCCGAAGATAACCAGCACGATGCTGAACAGGAACGCGATCCGCCATCCATATGTCAGGAAGGCATCGGCCGGCAGAACAACTTGTAGCAGCGCGAAAACCCCTGTGCCCAGCGCGAGTCCGAGCGCAAGGCCTACCTGCGGGACACTGCCGAACAGCCCCCGTTTGCGTGGCGGGCTGTGCTCGACTGCCAGCAGAACCGCCCCAGCCCACTCACCGCCGAGTGCGAACCCCTGCACGATGCGTAGGACCAACAGCAGGATCGGCGCAAGCACGCCGATCTGTGCGGCGGTCGGCAGGACGCCCATCAACGCCGTTGCTCCGCCCATCAACAACATCGTCAGCGCCAAGGTCTTCTTGCGGCCGATGCGGTCTCCGACATGACCGAAGACGAAGCCGCCGATCGGCCGAACGACGAACCCGACCGCGAACGTCGCGAAGGACAGCAGGGTGCCGACGAACGTCGTCTGGTCAGGGAAGAACGCCTGGTTGAATACCAGGCTGGCCGCTGTGGCGTAGAGAAAGAAGTCGTACCACTCGATCGTCGTGCCGACCAGGCTGGCCCACAGGGCGGTACGGGCCGGCGGGGTCACGGTCTGCGGGTCGTTCGCCTCGGCAGGCGCGTTGGTGACGGTCACGAGAATCCATCAGTCCAAGATCAGCGCGACATTTCCACCGTTGTGCGCGTGATGATCGCAATACGTTGCGCCTACCTCTGGCTTGTGTCCAAACCGGAGATGACGACGTCGATGGCGTAGTCCAGTTGCTGTCCGTCGCCGGCATCGGTGGTGCGGGCGTCGACGACCTGGCGCAGTATCGGAAACGCGTCATCGGCTGCGGTGTTCAACGCGGTGGTCAGCTCCGCGACATAGGGATGTTCGCGACTCTGCGACAGGTAGACCGCCTCGCGGCCCGCGGAGTGCCCCAGATCGCTGACCAGCCGAAGAACATGGCCGGCCTCCTGCACCGAGAATCCGGCGTCGACCAACTTCTGCAGCACCCGCTCGACCGGTTCGAGCGCCCCCAGGCCAGTCGCGGGCAGGTGGAAGTAGGTGGCCAGGACACCCAGCTTCACCGTGGCGTCGCGCAGCGCGGTGGCGTAATTGCGCAGCACCTCGCGCCAGTCCCCGTCGGTGGGGATCGCGACGCGGGCGAGTTCCGCCGCGAACGCATCCACCGCCACGAGTTCTCGTAACCCGTCCCGGTGGCCGACGTGGTAGTTGAGAGCTTTGGGGTCCACCCCGAGTACGTCGGCGACGGCCTGCATCGTCAACGCCTCCGGCGCCAGGCTGCGCGCAGCCGACAGGATCCGCTCCCGGGTGATCCGTGGCGGTCGGCCCCGCTGCCGCGGGGTCGTCACATCGTTCGTCGCATCCGGCACGGCGCGCCTCTCAGTCCATGACATCATCACAGTAAGCGTTTTTTCCCGTCCGGGAACAAAAAGTGGTGAGGTGGTTTAACCTCATCACGACGAGGAGGCGTCAACCATGTCGACCACCACGAAGCCGGGAATCTGTCGCATCTGCTCCGCCCATTGCGGTGTCCTGGCGACGGTCGTCGACGGCAGGCTGTCCAAGGTGACCGGGGATCCCGACAATCCGTTGTTCAAGGGTTACACCTGCGCCAAGGGGCGGGCGCTTCCGGAGATCCACAACAACCCGCATCGGCTTCTGCGCAGTCAGAAGCGGCAGTCCGACGGGACATATGGCCCGATCGATGCCGAATGCGCGATGGACGAGATCGCGACCGCACTGCAGGGCCTGATCGACAGATACGGACCGCGTTCGGTAGCTCTGTACCTGGGCACCAACGGTCTGCCCTATCCGGCGTCCGCGCTGATGGCCAACGCGTTCATCAGGGCCATCGAGTCGCCGATGTTCTTCACCGCCAACACGATCGACCAACCGGGCAAGCAGATCGCACTCGCCGCGCACGGTCACTGGCTGGGCGGCGACATCGATTTCCACGAAGCGGACAGCTGGATTCTCATCGGAACGAATCCGCTGGTCTCGAAGTCGATCGGCATCCCGGGCCAAAATCCGGCGCAGAGCCTCAAGAACGCCATCGACCGCGGCATGAAGCTGATCGTCATCGACCCCCGCCGATCGCAGACCGCCGCACGTGCGGCGATCCACATCCAGCCCCGCCCCGGTGAGGACGCGGCGATACTGGCCGGGATCATCAACGTCATCATCACCGAAAAGCTCTGCGACTGGCGCTTTCTCGAAGAGAACGTCGACGGCTTCGACGAGCTGGCGAGAGCAGTGTCGGGCTTCACCCCCGCGTACGTCGCCGAACGCGCCGACATCGGTGAAGAACAACTGGTGGACGCCGCGCGGCTGTTCGCCACGTACGGCGGCCGCGGCGGAATGGTGAATGCCGGCACCGGCGCCAACATGGCCCTGCACGGCAATCTCGTCGAGTACCTGTGTCTGTGTCTGACGTCGATATGTGGTCGCTGGCAGCGCGCGGGTGAGCGCGTCACCAGACCGAACACCCTCCTGCCGGCGTTCACTGCCAAGGCCCAGGCGCATCCGCCCTACGAAGGGTGGGGTTACGGTGAGCGGCTTCGAGTGCGGGGCCTGACCGACGCGGTGTGCGGGATGCCGACCGCCGCGCTGGCCGATGAGATATTGCTCGAGGGCGACGGTCAGGTGAAGGCGCTGATCTGCATCGGCGGCAACCCGATGGCGGCCTGGCCCGATCAGCGAAAGACCTTGCAGGCGTTGGAAAGCCTGGAGTTGCTGGTCACGCTCGACACCGAGATGTCGCTCACTTCCCGGCTCGCCCACTATGTCATCGCACCGATGATGCAGATGGAGACGCCTGCCATGACGATGGGCAGCGAACTGATCAAGTACTACACCAGTGGGACGGGCATACCCGCCCCCTATGCGCAGTATGCGCCGCGGCTCGTCGAGCCCCCGGCGGGCTCCGACCTCACCGAAGAATGGAAGTTCTTCCTCGGACTCGCCAAGCGGATGGGCCTCGAGTTGTGGTTCGTGAACTTCTTCGGTGGCGGTGGCGGCAAGTTCATGGAATCGCCGCCGATCGTGTGCAATTTCAACGGCGACACCGAGATCACCACCGAGGAGCTCTTCGAGAAGATGTGTGCCACATCGCGTATCCCCCTCGACGAGGTCCGCAGTCATCCACACGGCAACATCTTCGACGTCGACGCCGTCGTCGTCGAGAAGGATGCCGACTGCACAGCGAAGCTCGACGTCGGCAATGCCTATCTGCTCGGCGAGCTCGCCGAGTTCCAGGCCGAGGATTTCCGCTCAGCGCACAGCAATTCGGCATATCCCTTTCGGCTGATACCGCGACGGCACAACAACTTCATGAACTCCTCAGGCATCGCGCTGGCCAAGTTGCACCGCGGCAAGCCGTACAACCCGACGTACATGCATCCGGACGCCATCGCCGACCTTGGACTCGAATCGGGCGCCCTGGTGACGATCACCTCTCCGCACGACAGCATTCCCAGCGTGCTGGAAGCCGACGACAGTCTGCGCCGCGATGTCGTGGCGACGCATCACGCCTTCGGCGGCATGCCCGCAGAGGACGACGAGGTCAAAGACAGAGGCAGCACCGTCGGCCGCTTGATCCCCACTGCCACCGAGTACGACCCGGTGACCGGTTTGCCGCGGCAAGGAAACATCCCCGTGAGAGTGACAGCACTATGAGAGGCGTGTGGTCATGACGAACACCGGAGAACGAGAACCCAACCTGGCCCAACCTTGGGCGCCTCACCGCAGGAGGATCTACCTCGGTGTCGCGGTGTTCACCAGCGTGGTGTTCGTGGGGATGACGCTCGGCGTAGCCGTCGACCTCATCCCCCCAACCTTCACCTCCGACGTCATCGCCAACCTGCTGTTCGGGATTCCGGTGATCCTGCTGCCACTGGTGCTGTTCTGGGATGCGCCCGGAGAGAACCGGACTCGGCTCGACAAAGCGGCCGAACTGACGTTGTTCTACCTGCCGTATACCGCGTTCAGCCAGATCGGCTACGAGCTGATGTTCCTGATCGGCCACCCGCTCGGCTGGTGGACGCCCACGACGGATCCGGGCCTGAAGTGGCTGTGGTGGCAGTACGGTCTGGCGGACACCCGCTACGCGAGCGGAAACCCCTGGACCTTCGCGCTCGAGGTGGTCGGTGTCACCACGGGCGTCATCGTCATCGTGATGTGGACTCGCCTTGTCCGCGCGACCCTTTCGACCGAGTCACGAATCCGCGCGCTGTGGATAGCTTTCGCCGGCATCGCCGTACTGATGAGCAGCACCGCCGTGTACTTCCTGTCCGAGGTCGGCGCCGGGTTCAACGACATCGGCCAGGGCGCATTCGGCCTCTGGTTCAAGTTCATCGGAGAGAACATCCCGTTCATCGTGATGCCCCCGCTCGTGTTGTACGCGATTCACCTGCAGATCGATTACCTGACGCGCAAAGCCGGGCCGCGGGCAGCGGCCGATCAGTCCTCCAAGGCAGCGACCGCCAGGTCGTAGATCGCCTTGGGAGCCTTCGAGGGCGCGCCAGCGTCGAACGGTGGGTGCGGGTCGTATTCGATGGCCAACTGAATGGTTTGGGCCACTTCGGGACCCGCGATAATCGCCGCGAGGGTGAGCGCGAGGTCGATGCCCGCTGACACTCCGGCACCGGTCACGATCCGCCCGGAGGTGACCACACGTTGTTCGGTCGGACGGGCACCGTAGGACGCCAGTTCATCGTAGGAAGCCCAGTGGGTGGTCGCGGGCAATCCGTCGAGCAGGCCCGCGGCGCCGAGGAGAAGTGCGCCGGTGCATACCGAGGTCGTCCAGGTGGTGTGCGGATGAGCGTCGCGGATCCAATCGACGATGGGGTGGTTGTCGCGGGCGTACTGACCCGCAGCAGGACCGCCGGGCACCAGCAGCACGTCGGGTCGAGGCACATCGGCGTAGGTCTTGTCGACGGACAGGTGCACGAGACCGTTGTGATCATCGATCACACCGGATTCTTCAGCGCAGATGACGACCTCGGCATCGGGCAGGTAGGTCAGCACTTCGTACGGGCCGATCGCGTCGAGCGCGGTAAATCCTTGGTACAGGCCGATAGCGATGATCATGGGGCCCTCTCGGTCCGGCTGCGGGAGCAGATCGACTGTAGCGAGACGGCGCCGCCGGGATGTACTTGTGTGTTAGCGGCAAGGGTGGCCCACCTTCGCTCGAGCAACGCGCGTGGAAAGGCCCCGGGCTCGTTTCAGCAATTACGACAACTCAAGTAATGACACAGCGCCTGGTCTGCGAATCCCCAGTAAAACTGCGTGTTGTCCCATAACTGGGAGAGGACTCCGATATTTGGGAGCAACCTCCATAAGCCCGCTAAGTTACGCGTGGAGGAATGTTGCGAGAAACGTCGTAAATGTTTGCCGAACGGCAGCGTCTGCTGCTACGTTCCGATCACTTTCCTGAAAAGGACCTGAAAGAGGGGCACCGGCGATGGCCAAGCACAGAGCGCGCAACCACAGCTCCGAGCGGGCCCGTAGATTCGCCGCAAAGGCCGCGATCACGGGCGGTGCGGCCCTCTGCGCGACAGCGATGACACTGGGCATTGCTCCCCCGGCTGGCGCCGCGTCGCCGGCGCCCGCGCTGGCCGACATCTCGTCGATTCAGGACATCCCTGGGGTCAACATCATCACGACCGGGCCGCCATTCGGTCTACTTGGCGTCGTCGGACTCAACCCGTTCTGGGTGCCGGCACTACCGTCCAGCATTGCCGACGAGATCAACGGCACCCCGTACCTAGGCGGCACCGACCTCAAAATTCCTGTACCGGTCAACAATCCGCTGTACGACCCGAACTGTCACCGGTCGGATTGCCCGCCGGAGAAGATCACCGGCAGCCTCGACCTCGATCTGGCCAGCCTGCGTGTGCCGGTCGTCGTCGGGTTCGGCATCGGTGCGCTGGCGGCGGGGATGGCCTACCCGCAGGTCGAGGCCGATCTGCCCAACCAACCGGGGGGTACGGCAGGCCCACCGGGATCGAGCGTCACGATCGTGCCGATGCTTCTGCTGCGCAATCCGGGCCGCAACGACGGCGGTGTCGCGGCGCGGTTCGCGCACTTTTTCGCTCCGTTCGGAATCGACACCGCTACCAACGATTTCGAGGTGCAGACCGACGGCAACGCCGTGCTCGTGCCGGTCAAGGTCGACGCCACCGTTCAGAACGACCCGCTGTCCGACTTCGCCGCGTGGCCCAATCCGGTCACGTTGGCGAACAACGCGGCGGCATTGGCCTATCCGACGTACATCCTGCGCGGCTCCGACACCAGCGGCATCGGGCTGGCGACTCTCAATCCGTTGGTCGCCAACCTGGTGGGCAACTTCGGGTCCGCCATCATCGGCGACGGCGTGACAGTCGATCTACCGGGTGACCTGCCCAACGTGGACCTGTCGAGGGAAGCGGCGATACTCGCGCTGAATCCGGTCCTCACCGACGCACTCGGTCAGGAGTTTCCGGGAATAAACATCGACATCCCCAACGGTCCGAATCCCGGCGACCGATACGAGTCGCTCAACCAGTACTACACGCTCGAGAACGGAGCGCAGCCGATCCTCGAGCCGTTCCGCTATCCGACCGATCTGATGAGCGTCGTGACCGGTCAGACGATCACGAATCCGTTCGCCGATGCCGTCGAGCCGGCGATCAGCATGCTGGGAAATCTCGGCTATACCAACGTCGTTCAGTACGGTGATGATCCAACCGACTTCCGTGACGATTACCAGCGCGACTTCTCCAACAACTTCGGCAGCAACGGTGGAGAAGCCATGCCGTTCGGCAGCCTGCCCAAGAACATCAACTGGAATGCGGTGCCCGCAGACTTCGTCAGGGCACTGGCCGGCGGATTCCAGGACGCGTTCCTCTACGGCGGGATCCCAGGTCTCAACAACCCGCCGCCCACCCAGAAGAACAATCCCTTCGGTCTGCTGGCAGGCCTCGTCGAGCAGATCACCGGATCGACAAATTTGAGCAATCTCGATTCGGTGACGCCCGGCGATCTGCTGGACGCGATTGATGACACTCAAGCCCGCGCCACCACGAGCGATCTCCATTCGGTGGCGCCGCCGGTGCCCGAGCAGAGTGCGCAACGACTGACAGTCACCGCTGGTGTGCCCGCACCGTCGCCCCCGCAAGCGCCTTCGTCATCGTCAGCCGGCGCCACGGCCGTGAACGCGTCGGCGACACCCGCCCCGAATGTGCTTGCGGGCGGGCAGCGTCCACGATTGAACGTCTGGCGAGGCACCATGAATCCGTTGAGCGGCGATCACGGATCCAGTACAGGGGACCGTTCGCCGAATCAGAACTCGCTGCAGGACAATGTTCATGAAACGCGTCAGCAGATTCGCGGTTCGATAGGCGATATCACCAAGAGCGTCACCGACGCCACCAGAAACCTGGTGAGAGCGGCGACTGGCCGGGGCGGGGACGGCGGCCAGGACAGCAACGAGGCATCCGGTGAGTGAGCGGATCCGCTAGGGCGTGAACGGTGCCGGGCCAGGTGGCGGGGCAGGCGCGGGTGCGGGGCCCGGGAGCGGACCGGTCAACCCAGGCGTCGCGCTTGCGACATGGGCCGGCGGGATCTCACTGGCCGCGGGTCCGGACAGCAAGCCAGGCGTCGGCGTTTGCGTCGGAGCAGCCGTCGCCGGCTCGTCGGGATCAGCGGCATCGGCCGCCCAACTAGCCTGCAGCTTGTGGGCGACCTGAGTCGCTCCCTGGTCCGCCATCCCCACTTCGGGGTAGCGACTGTGAACACCGAAGCTTCGGCCGTCAGGGTCGCAAACCAGGTCGTCGTCGACACACAGGTCGACGGCCTTGTCGACGTAGCTCGGGCCGATCACGATCTGCGGGTCGTTGATCGCGCGCATGAACCGCGCCGACGGCTTGCCGAACAACGCAACCGCGGCGACGTGATCTGCGACATCGAGCGGCATCGGCGTCGGCACATTCAATGCCGAAACCCCTTCGGGCACAACGTTCGCGGTGACGAATCCCATGACGGCCGCACCTTGTGAGAATCCACCGAGCACCATCTTGGTGTCGGGACACGACGCGGCCGTGGCGAGGATCTGAGCGCGGGCATCGTTGATTCCGTCCACGGCGGTCCGAAAGTCAGTGGTGGCCGGGTAATTCACCGGAGACACCTCAACCGACTTCGGGCCCACCTGGGATTGCAGCGAGCTGACAAAGGCATCACCAGTCGGGCCGAGACCGGGCAGCTCGGTCGTGCCGCGGGCGAATATCACTTTCGCGTCAGGGCACGGCGCCGCGACAGCGGTCGGCGCGGGTGCACTCGGCAGAAGTGCGCCGGCCGCTGCTACCGCACCCATGACACCAACAACTCGAAATATCCCCACGGCTCAATGCTGACATGACGCAACACAACCCGCCTCTCGAGCGGACAGATACACAGAGGACAGCCAAGAATTGATCGAACGTTTAGGAATACGTAAACGGAGTGCTCGGCCGACATTCGGGCACGGCAGGGACGTGAGCGGTGCAACAGCACGCTATGACGACGGCGACACCGTAAGAATGCTTCAAGAATTCGTGTAGTACCGGACCTGACCGTTTTCTCAGCAGCGCCCCAGCAGCGGGCGCCTCGAGAGAAAACGGATCACGATGTCAATCACGCCTCGGCTTGACGGCCGAACTCGACTTTCACGTTTCGACGACGGCGCTTCGGGGCAAACACCGCCAAGGACGCGGCACCGCGCCAACGAAAGGGTGTCACCCCGAGCAAAATGGTGCAGAGAGAACTGCACCGCGGGATGTAGGGGGATTTGCGGCATGTCACGGCCGTACGAGGAATGGTCGGCATCGGTCGTGATCGTTGGCAGCCATCGAGTTGTGTACGCCGGCATCGAGGTCGGGTTGCGAAACTCCCAACCACGCATAGAAATCATCGGCCATTTCGCGAGCGCAGCGGAATTCGCCGCGATACATCCGCCCGCAGATCGGGGGCCGGTGGTTCTGTTCGACCTGCCGTGTGACGACGGCGGGCCGGATCTCGACGCGCTTCGTGAAATCTGCGAAGCCGGCCACCGCGTCATCGTGTACACGTGCCTGGCAGACGACGACGTGGCGTCAGCCGTCTTGGAAGCCGGGGCGGTGAGCTGTGTCGCGAGATCCGAACCCGAGCACGAGCTGGCGGCAGCGATTCACTCCGCACACAACGATCGCCCCCATGTCGGCCCGCGCATGGCGAAGGCGCTGCACAACGGCGGTAAGAAGGGCCGTCCGCAGCTGAGCCGCCGGGAACGGGAAGTTCTGATCGCGTGGTTTCAGACCGACAACAAGAACGCCGTGGCCGAGCAGCTGTACATCGAGCCCTCCACGGTGGCGACCCACTTGCAGCGAGTGCGGGCAAAGTACGCGGCGGTCGGCAGGCCGGCCCCGACCAAAGCCGCTCTGGTCGCCAGGGCGATCCAGGACGACATCCTCAACGTCAACGACCTCTGATGTTCGCTAAATCTGCTGGTGACCCGCCTCGTGTGCAGGTTGATCACGGTAAATGTCCTCTAAACAGATGAACTAACAGATTTTCTGTGGGCTTTCTGCCTAACGCCTGCGTTAATAGTGCCGAGCCGCAGTCGGCGGGCGAGCCGCCAGCCGCATCTGCGGTGACCACCACCAGCGTCGGGGATGAACAAAGGGGAATGAACATGATGAGGATGATCGCTGCCGGAACGATGGCCGCGGGCGCGTTGCTGACGCTCGGGCTGGGCGTGGCTTCTGCAGACGAGGTCCAGGTCGAGGGCAACTACGCAACCCTCGAGGCCTGCCAGGCCGACGGCCCGCAGGTCGAGATCGCACGCAACGACGCTGACTACACGCATTGGGACTGCCGTCCGGGCGATGACGGCCTGTTCTACCTGTATCTGAGCAACTGACGCACGCACCGAGCGAAACAGCAACTTGACCATTCGCGCTGGTCAGGGGTCCAGCGCCGCATACGGAGATTAAGTGACTTCACAAAAGCAGGCGTTGAGGTTTGGAGCCCTGGCCTTTTCGCTCGGTGTAGTGGGATTGGTCGGCACCGGCGGCATGGGAGCGGCGTTCGCCGCACCGAATGACTCAGACTCGTCATCGACGTCGTCTGAGTCCTCGAACTCATCCTCCGGGTCGACCAACTCCTCGTCCTCGTCGACGTCGACGGAGTCGTCGTCGACGTCGACCGCGTCGTCGGGCACGACGACCACTCCGACTCCCGGTGGTACGGATTCGAACTCCTCGAGCAATTCGACGGGATCGACCACCACCGATTCTGGTCCGGTGTCCACCGTCGGCTCCGATCCTTCGGTGACACGACCCGGCGACTCGACGGTCAGCGGGACCACGACGACCTCCACGGGCTCGGATGACGACGGCGACGATCCCTCCGGGGATACGACTGTGCCAGTCGACGGTTCGGTCACCACTCCTCCGGTCGTCACCGATGACGAGGCGCAACGCGATACCCACACCAATGGATCGGATCTGCAGGATTCCGACTCGTCGGCGACACCGGACAACACCTCACCGGTGTCCACCTTCGGCGCGACGAACACCGTCCACGGCGGCCCCGACCTCACCGGGCCAGGCGCTTCCGACCTCACGGGAGCGGGCACCGACACCGAGGTCGCGACCGACACCGGCACGCTGGTCGTGGACCTGCCGCTCGATTCGCACGACCTCACACCCTCCGGTGATCCCACGCCCTCGCTGACGTCGATCGATCTGGATTCCGGCCAGCTTTTGGACGTCGACCTGTCGACCGACGGGCCCGTCGCACCACCCCTACCAGGAGTGCTCCTGGGCGGACTCGATCAGGTCCGCCGCGACCTCGAACAGGCCAACGACTCGGGACCGGTCACCTTCGCCGCAACACTGCAAGCTGACCCGCCTCAGCCGTCCTGGTCGGTGCCCGACGACCTGACGCTGGATCCCACGTCGGCCGAGCGGACCGCGGCGTTCCAGAAGGCGCAGGCCAAGCGGATCGAGGCCTTCAACGAAGCACAGGCTGCCCGCGCTGAAGCGTTCACCGAGCAGATGGAGTCCGCGGACCCGATCAGCGCGCTGCTCAACAGCGCAGCATTCGTGGTCTCCGAACTGTTCAACACCGCAGCGGTCGTGGTGACGGAATTCGTCAACTACATCTCGTTCGCCATCACCGAGTTCATTCACGGAATTTCGGACTGGTTCACCACGCCGGCCACTTTCTCCGGCATGTACGGCAACCCGACCACGAATCAGCGGTACTGGCAATCGCAAAGGGCCCAGAACTGCGTTCTGCAGGCGACGGCGATGATCATCAACCAGCTTTATCAGACTCCCGACGGGCAGCCCGATCCCGACGAAGAGGCCATCGCTCTGGCGGCAACGCAAACCCAGAGCGTTGTCGACCCGACCAGAAAGATGTACAACGGCCTGGTCGAATTGGATGCGGACGGCCAACCGGTCTTGGACGAGAATGGCGATCCAAAACCGAGCCAACAGCACATCGAAGTCAAGGACGCCATCGCGCTACTGGACAGCAAATACGGCATCACGGCCACCCTCACCGAATACGACAAGACTGAGGGCAATCTCGCGCTGAGAGCCTTGGCGTTCGCGCTGGAGGATCAGTCCAATGCCGTCATGGTCGGTGTTCAGGGCTACACCATCTGGAACGCAGTCGATGGTCATCCGCTACCCGGCATCGACTCTGCCGACCATCAAGTCGTCGTCATCGGCATCGACTTCGACAATAAGTTCGTGTACCTGAACGACAGCGGCGAACCCGATAAAGGCAAGAACCTGAAGGCCCCGCTCGACGCCTTCATGAGGGCGTGGCAGACCGATAACTACGAAACAGTCGTTGCGACGCTCAAGCAACCGGCGTCCGGAGTGACCTCGACCAACGTCTCCGCTCCGACTGTTCTCGTCAACGTCTCGTAAGTCGACGGCTGTCGCCGGCTCCCCCGCACCCTGGCTGGCGGGGGATCCGGTGGCCTGGCCAGGCCAATCAGGTTGTATCTCAACGCTATTCGCTTCCACGAACCGGCGCCCCTCACCATAGGAGGATCACATATGAACGAAGATCGGATCGACGTCTACCGTCGCAGCGCCCTCGCCTTGTCGTCGGTCGCCGTCACGGCAGCCCTATGGCTGGGTGCAACCGCGCCCGCGTTGGCCGACCCGTTCGAGGATGGCGACTCGTCGGAGGTCACCGACAACTCCGGATCCTCGGAGCCGCCTGCGGACGAGCCGGCCGGTGAAGCCCCGGGCGCCGAACCGGACGCACCCGCCCCGGGCGCGGACGCACCCGCCCCGGGCGCGGACGAGCCCGCCCCCGGTGGGGAAGAACCGGGTCCCGAAGCGCCGGCGGATTCCCCGCCCGCCGACGAGGCTCCTGGCGGCGGAGGAGCGGACGAACCCGGCTCACCCGAAGCGCCGGGCGAACCGGCAGATGAGGGTGGCCCGGGTAATCCCGATTCCAACGTCACCGACCCGGACGTCGATGCCGACAACCCGGAGCCTCATGTGGCCGAGGCCTCGCAGGAGGCGTTCGACGAGGCACACAGCGCCGAGGCGGTCGACGTCGAATCAACAGAAGCGTCGGAATCCGAAATCACCGAGATGACCGAGACCCTCGAGTCGTTCGAGAGCAGCACGACCACCACTTCCTCCTCAACATGGAGCAGTGGTGTGTCGCAATGGAATTCGTCGTGGACCGGATACGACAACTGGTACCGTCCGGTCTTCACGAATCCGTACAGCACGCCGCTGGACATGTACTACTGGTACGACAACGCGACCCGCTTGTTCGAGGTCCCGCCGATGGGCCGGGCGGTACTCACGGCTCCCGATGCCGGTGTCTACAACTTCACCGCGGTGAACAAGGATCCTTCAGGTAAGCCGGTGACGGTTTCCACCGGGAGCTTCACCGGTGGTGGGTACAAGCCGGCCCCCGGCCAGCCGCCGCCGGCGAAGCCCGCCCCGCTCTCGACCTTCAAGAATGTGCTCGTGCAACTCAAGTACAACGACAAGTTGTCGAAGCCGTTCCGGGTCAAGACCGTGGCCGACCTCGGTGACGATCCCACGGTCGGTGGCCACCGCGTCCTGCTCGACAACGAGACCTCGGTATGGGGAACGTGGACCAAGACCGCGGGTGGCGAGCGCTTGTTCGAGGTCACCAGTACCAATCAGCTGCCCGGGCTCACCCA
>Ga0075363_100000026_pt1 | contig 30639 bp, 35 predicted proteins | sample EndMetdeltDD1763_FD_71470 | JGI IMG/M metagenome (GOLD analysis project Ga0075363, IMG submission 71470) | Populus endosphere microbial communities from Tennessee, USA - Endosphere MetaG P. deltoides DD176-3 | ecosystem: Host-associated > Plants > Roots > Endosphere | place: USA: Tennessee...
CACCGCATCAGGCTATGCGACTTCTACGACAGCCTTGTCCGGATAGAACGCCACGTGATCGGCGATCGCGGCCACCGCCGCGAAGGGCTCTTTGTAGGTCCAGATCGCGTCTTCGACGGTGTCGCCGGAGCCGGTGACGACGTGGTGATAGCTCGCCACGCCCTTGAACGGGCAGTACGTCTCGGTGCCGCTGTCGCGTAGCGCCGACGCCACGACGTCGTCCTTCGGGATGTACTGCACGGCGGGGTACGTCGACTCCTGCAGGGTCAGCGCGTTGTCGCTCTCGGCGACGACCTCGCCGTTGACCCGGACGGTGACGTGCTTGCCGGTCGGCTCGACGGTGATCGGGTGGGTTTCGGAAGGCTGGAGTACGGGGCGATCGCTCATGAGTGAACCAACGTGCCAGTACCGCTCAGGATTCCTGGCCAGCTGGCTACGATTCGCGACATGAGTGCACTCGGTCCCGCCTCCGCAGAGGCTTCGACAGACATCGCGGCCGATCCGTCGGCGGTATACGCGCTGATCACCGACCTTCCGACGCTCGCGGAGCTCGCCGAAGAAGCCAACGAGATGGCGTGGCACAAGGGCGACTGCGTCGCACCGGGCGCCGTTTTCAAGGGTCGCAACCAGCAGGGCACCAAGAAGTGGACCACCACCTGCACCGTCACCGACGCCGAGCCGGGACGCGCGTTCGCCTTCGATGTGAAGAGTCTCGTCATTCCCGTGGCGCACTGGCGCTACGACATCACCGCGACCGACGGCGGGTGCACCGTCACCGAGCGCACCTGGGACAAGCGGCCGGGCTGGTTCCGCACCCCCGCAGGCATCGCGACCGGTGTACGCGACCGCGACACGGCCAACGCCAAGCACATCGAATTGACCCTGCAGCGGCTCAAGGAGCGCGCCGAGTCGAGTTAGGGCCGGCCCGCGATCCTGTCGGCGACGACGGCGATCGGCGACGTCTTCTTGCGCCCGCGCGACTCGTGCCAGTCGGCGGCCTTGTACGCCGTGTACATCCCGCGCACCCCCAACCACCGCAGCGGTTCGGGTTCCCAGTCGCGCGATTGGTGCCCGACCCACGGCAGCTCGGTGAGCGACGTCTGCCGTCCGAGCACCAGGTCGGTCAGGGTGCGCCCGGCCAGGTTGGTGGCGGTGACGCCGTGGCCGACGTAACCACCGGCCGCACCCAAACCCGTTGCCCTGTCAAAGTTTACGGACGCCGCCCAGTCCCGGGGGACGGCGAGCACACCACACCAGGCGTGCGCGATGGGGACACCGCGGGTCTGTGGCAGCGCCGAGTGCAGCACCGCGGTGAGGTGGTCGATGGTGCGCTCGGGTACCTTCCCGTCGACGTCGGTGCGCGATCCGAAGCGGTAGGGCACGCTGCGGCCGCCGATGGCGATGCGGTCGTCCACGGTGCGCTGCGCATAGAAGAACCCGTGGGCGGTGTCTCCGAGGGTCTCGCGCCCGTCCCAACCGATGGTGTCCCAAATATCTTGGGAGATAGGCTCTGTCGCGATCATCGAACTGTTCATCGGCAACCATCGTCGCTTCAGCCCCGGCAGTGACGCGGTGAAACCCTCAGTCGCGCGGAGCACGACGGGTGCACTCACCGTGGCCAGCACGGTCGAGACCCGTCCCGCACGGAGTTCGTACACCGGTGATCGTTCGTAGATGTCGACGCCGAGGCGCTCGACCGTATCGGCCAGTCCCCGCACGAGTTGGGCCGGCTGGATCCGCGCGCAGTATGGGTTGTGATAGGCCGACACCACATCGTCGATCTGGATGCGCTGTGCCGATTCAGCTTTCGTCAGCGTCGAGATGCCGTCGACCTTCCAGCTGAGCTCCTCGGAGACTTCGGCGGCCAACCTCGACGCCTGAGCGCGGTTGCGTGCCACGTGCAGCGTCCCGCCTTTGACGATGCCGGCTTCAATTCCTTCGCGTCCCGCCACGTCGATGACTTCGTCGACCGAGTCGTTGAGGGCTCGCTGCCAAGCCAGCACGCGGTCACGTCCGTAGAGCTTCGCCATCCGGTTGCGGTCGCCGGGCACCAGACCGGACAGCCATCCGCCGTTGCGTCCGGAGGCGCCGAACCCGGCGAACCGCGCCTCCAGCACCACGATGCGCAGCGACGGGTCGGCCCGTTTCAGGTAGTACGCCGTCCACAGACCCGTGTAACCGCCGCCGACGATGCACACGTCGGCGTCCCGGTTCCCTGGCAGCGCCGGACGCACGGCCGGAAGTTCGGGATACCAGCTGGAGATGCGGCCGTTGATTGTCGTGGACACTCCCCGATTCTGGCAGGCCGAAATTGGTGTCCGGACCATCTCCGCCGCCGTGCGATGCTGAAGAACCGGTCATGGAACGAAAGGGGTCGACTTGATGCATCAGCGGTGGGTGGGTTCAGGAAACGCGCGCGGCCGGACGCTGGTCGCGCTCGTCTCGGCCTCGGCCTTTCTCCTTACCGCGTGCGGCGGTGAGTCAGAGGCCCCGACCGACACCTCGACGCCGGAAGCCGCGGAGACGTCGACGTCGACCACCCCGCCACCACCGCCGACGCCGGCGCCCGTCGCCGCAGCCCAGCTTCCCGGGCTGCTGCCAACTCTCGACGAGCTCAAGACCATCACGGACAACCCGCAGTTGATCGAGGGCCCAAACTCCACGGGTGTGGCGGTTCCCGATCCCAGCCAGCAGGTGTACGAGCCGGCCGACTGCGCCAGCTCATTCAGCGCGGGCGCACCACCCGCCTATGAAGGCACCGGCTACCGGAAGTTCCACGGTGCCAGCCAAGCCCAATCGCCGACCCCGTCGCTCATGCTCGGCGAGTCGGTCGTCACGTTCGATACCGCGGAGGCCGCGCAGCGTGCCCTGGCCAACTACGTCGAGCAATGGCGCCGTTGCGCCAACACACAGTTCGTGTGGAAGATGATCGCCCAAGGCCAGCAGGCGGCGTTCACGTTGGGTGAGCCGGTCGACGCGGGCGGCGGCGTCACGTCGTTGCGCAACGTCAACGACAACTCACCGGTGACCGTCACCCGTGCCATCGCGGCCAAGAACAACGTGCTGGTCGATGTGCAGCTCATGGGAAGCAACCTGGCCGAGCAGAACGTGACGATCGCCAACCGGATCCTGGAGAAGATCCCGAACTAGCGCCGCCTATTCGCCCAGCATCAGGTACTGGGCGGCCATCTGCTGGTGGGCGTTGTTCAGGTCGCGGGCAACAGCTTTGAACGTGTACCGGTCCTTGGTGCCGACGCACCAGTGCCGGGCGACCCGAGTGTTCGTATCTTCGACGCGCACACAACGGCTGCCCGCCAGGCCCGGCACCTCTGCGGCCGGCTGCGTCGACTGCCGCTCCACGAGGCCGTCTCCGAGGGACTGCGCGAGCTGCTGAGCGGCCCCACCATCGCGAGCCTGGTACACCGTCGTCTCACTGACCGCGACCGTGTCGACCCCGGCTTCCTGCATCGCCGCACCGGCCTGAATCGGGTTGTCCTCCAACTGCAATGCGCCTGCCGGGTCGTAATCGGCGTCCGACATCGAATCGCCCTGGCCGGGCTTGATCGGCAACGTACGGGCCAACAGCCCTGACGGGTCCCTCGGCAAGCTCGCCAGCGGCGCCGGCTCGGTGGGCACGAACTTGTCGATCAACGGCACCTGCAGATCAAGGATGCGGCCCGCCAGCTCGATCTCCCGTTCGGGCGGGGCGAATTGGATGACCTGAATCAGCACGTTCGGCCCGCGTGCGCTGACGACCGTCAGATCATGCACCGTCTTGGTTCCATCCGGGTACACCATCAACGCTCCGGTGACTCCGGGGTGACCCGGAATCGGCACCGAGCGCACCGGTTCGGACGGCACCGGGCCCGTCGCATTCTCGACCACCGCGATGTTCAGTGCCCCTTCGGTCAGGCCTTTGGCGACGGACGTCGCGGTCTCCGGAAAGGGGTACTGAAGCACCGCGTTACGCACCACGGTCGTGTCCCCCGGCGTCGACGATGTCCGTTCGCTGGCGAAGCCGACGATCAGCGGCAGCGCCGGAAACCTGGTCAGCATCGACGGCCAGATCACTTGCGAGATCTGGTTTCGCCGGTCCAGCACCTTCGCCGGGGCCGATCCGATCCGGCTCAACGTCGGATCGACCTGCCACGGTCCGACGACGAAGCTGGCCATCCGACGTCCCTCGATGAAGCGACCCACTTCGTCGGTGCCGGCCTCGCCCAGCGGCGGCCGCGGTGTCGTGGGGTAGGAACCGGGATCGAGCGCCGACGGATCGGCCGCCGGTGTCGTTCCCTTTATCGCGGTGCCGTCAGTGGTGCCGCCGCACCCGGCCAGCAGCGCGATCATCAACGCCGCCAACACTATCCGCACCACCGGTCTACCCCGCCACCCCGCTTGGCATGCACACGCGCCAGCCGTCGTCGCGGACCAGCTTGAGATCAACGGTCTTCCGTCCAAGCATCTCGTTCTGGGCATCGACAGTCGCCGTGGCCTGGTCTCCCACGACCCGCACGGTCATGACCTTGACCGTCGTCAAGCCCTGGTCGATCCGGGTCTTCTTCGTCATATCCATGACCGGGCCGGTGTACTGAGCCGCCCAGGAGGGGCACATCGCATCCAGATAGGCATCCCAGTTCTGGGTGTTGTACGCGTCTTGGAACGCCATCACCGCGTCGCGCACCTGCTGATCGTCGTCGGGTACCGGCGCTGCCGTCGTCGTGGCCGGCGCCGCTTCCGACTGCGTCGACTGGGCACTGGCACTGGACTCCTCCCGGACGGGCGCCTCACCGCGGGAGCACGCTGCCCCCAGGGCCACCGTGACAAGCATCGCTCCGATGACGGCGGGTAGCTTACGTGACGCCATTGGCGGCAAACCTCCTAGGGGACAATGGTTTCGATGAGTTCACTGTTGTCGGGGCACCTTGTTGCCGGTGGCGGCGATCAAGGCCCCGACGTCGCCGGTGCCCGGCGGCCGGCACTCTCGGATGTCGATGAGCACGTTGCCGCGGATCGCCAGCCCGTGCTGACACACCGCGTCACCGGCACTGGACGTGGCATCTATCACGAACGCGCCGGAGTTGTTGGTCGGTTGCCCGAACGTCCACTGCAGCGGTGGTTCTCCGGCGGGGGTGACGGTCACGGTCTTACCCGCACATATCTCCCATTGCCGCCGCTGCAGCTGCAACGAGAGACCGGGACCGTCCGCGGTGGGGAATGATGCGACTGCCTGAATGACGCTGTCCTGGGTGATCTTTCGGTAAAGCGCACGCAACGTCTGCACCGCAATCCCGGCGATTTGGGATCCTGGGATCTGGGATGCGGTGTAGACCGGTTGCTGTGCCGGCATCCAGGCGCCGAGGCACTGCTGGTTGTCGATCGTTGCCGAATCGTTGAGCAACTCGTTGCCGTCCGCTTCCAAGACCACCGCGTTCTCGCCGGTGTTGCCGGGAATCTGGCTGGGAGTCAACAGGATCGAGCGCAGTCCTGAAACCGGCACGTCGGTGGCGGGCGGTCCCTCCACGGTGGTCGGGATATTCCCTGACGGCGATCCCGCCTGTGGGGTGTCCGCCGACGAAGCCGGTTCGTCCGACGGCCACGCCACCACCGTCACGGTGCCTGCCACCAGCACGGCCACCGCGGCTACCGCGCCGATCACCACGCCGCGCCGACGGCGCCGCGGTACAGGGGTGATCGAAGCGGGCGGACCGTAGCCGGGCCCCGTCTGGACAGGCGGCGGACCGCCTGGCTGCCAGGGCGTACCACCGCTCGCCCGAGGATATGAGCTGACCTCCGGACCGGGCACCGGTGCCAGCAGCGTCGGATTCTGCAGTGCGCGAGGATCATACAGCGCAGCGGCGGCAGCCGACGCCAGTGCGCTGGCCGAACTGAACCGCTGCCTCGGCTCCTTGGCCATCGCCACGGCGATCACCTGGTCCAGCGCCGGCGGCAGCGTGGGCACCACATCGGTGACGCGTGGCGGTGGCTGCTGAAGGTGCGCCATCATCGTGGCGGCCGGTCCGTTGGCGCCGGAGTACGGCGTCTTTCCGGTCAGCAGTCGGTACAGGGTGCAGCCGAGTGAGTAGATGTCGGCGCGACCGTCGAACTGCATGCCCGACAACACTTCTGGGGCGGCATACGCGATGGTGGCCATGACCGAGCCGGTGGCGGTCAAACCGACGTCATCGAGCGCGCGGGCGATGCCGAAATCGCCGAGCAGCACCCGCTCGTCGGCGTCGGCAGGACCGGACAACAGAAAGTTGGCCGGCTTGATATCGCGGTGTACGACATTGCGGCTGTGCGCGAAATCCAGTGCCTTGGCAACCTGGGAGACGATGTGCACCGCGCGCGGCGGAGTCATCGTGCCGTCGCGCAGCGCCGCGTCGGCGTCGGTGCCGTCGACGAACTGCATCGCGATCCACAGCTGCCCGTCGTCGGTCTGCCCGCGGTCGTACACGGACACGATCTGTGGGTGATCCAGCGACGCGGCCACGTCGGCCTCGCGCGTGAACCGCGTCCGGAAGTCGGGATCACGCGACAGTTCGCGGGAGAGCACCTTGAGCGCATCGCGCCGCGGCAGGGTGGGGTGTGCGGCCAGGTACACCGAGCCCATGCCGCCGGCGCCCAGTTCCCGCTCGATGCGGTAGCCGCCGACCATTGATCCGCTGGTCAGCATCGGCCACCGCCTCGATACGCATCGCTATCGATGCCCCCCGGCGCATTCATGCACAGCAGTATCACGTACGGCCTCCGGTGGCGTCTTCGCGCCCGGCGGGGATCGAGAGGCATCTGGGTCCGTTGCTCAGCGGTCGGCGAGCCGTTGCAGGACGCTTTCCACCGCGGCAGCGACTTCGGGCGATACCGTCCGTTCAGCCTCCACCTCGGTCACGGCGTCGACGGCGATGCCGGTGGCCGCCGCGGTTTCCTCCACGCTGAGCAGGGCTCGGTTGCGCGCGGCGTACAGGCGCTGGCCCAGCGTGGCGTCCGGGGCGGCCGCGGCACGGCTCATCAGGTCGCTGTAGGTCCGGCGCACATCGGACAGGGCGAGCAAGATCTCGAGTGCCGGCGCGGTGCGTGCGGCGTTGGCCGTGGTGACGTGCAGCCGGCGCAACTGCGCCAGAAGCTCGGCGATCTGCACGCCGAAGTCGGGATCGTCGGCCGGCGGCAGGGCGGCGATCCGCGCGGCCATCCCGTCGAGAGCGATCTTGGCGTAGTCGAGCATCACCTCCAGCTGTACGGAGTCCGACAGCGTCCCGGTGTCGTCGTCCTCGGGGACCTCGCCCCCGCGCGCCACGAGCGGAATGGTGCCCGACGGCCAGCGCAGCGCCCGTTCGATCTTTTCGCGGGTGTCCTGGGGAGGCCAGGCGTGCCCGCGCTCGAAGTCCGTCAACTCGTCGAGTCCGACGCCGCTGTCGTCGCTGAGGCGCCGTGCCGTGTAACCGAGCTCTTCGCGGCGCGCGACCACCGCCGCGCCGGCCCGTTCGATGTCGGGTCCGCCCTGCGGGTCGGTACTGGCGGGGTGGTTGTCGGGATGAGCAATGGTGTCGTCAGTGGTCCGTGCCGGCATCACACCGGTGGCCATCATCGTGCCGGCGTCGGGATCGATGAACGAGAACCGCACCGCGATGCCCTCGGCGTGGCCCAGGTGCAGAGTCATTCCGTCCGTCACGGGCACGGTGGAGACCCGTTCGCCGTTGAGGAATACGCCGTTGGTGCTGGATTCGTCGACGACCAACCACTGCGCGCCGCGCGACTCGATCCTGGCGTGCGTCCTGGAGATGCGCGTGTCGTCGATGCGCAACTGTGCGGGCAACTCCCTGCCGATGAACACCGGGCCGTCACCGGGACGCAGCACCTCATCCACCCTGCCGAACCGCACGATCACGATGGGCAGGCCCGGCTCATCGCGCGGGGACTGCGAGGGAAGCATCCCCCGATTCTGACAGGAGGTGCCAGTGGTGTAATCGGCAGATGACCGGCCTCGACCGCTCCGGTGCGGTTTTCGTGCTGACGCTCGGCGACGACGAGAACCGCTTTCACCCCGATCGACTGACCGCAGTCAACGCCGCGCTCGACGAGGTCGAAGCGGCCGACGGCGCCAAAGCCGTGGTCACGACAGGCGAGGGCAAGTTCTACTCCAACGGGCTGGATCTGGATTTCATGGCGGCCAATCCCGCCGCGTCCGAAGCCAACTTGCTTGACGTCCACGCGCTGTTCGCCCGGGTGCTGGCCTTTCCCGCGCCGATCGTCGCCGCTGTGCAGGGCCACGCGTTCGCGGCGGGCGCGATGCTGGCGCTGGCCCACGACCAGATCGTCATGCGCGCCGATCGAGGTTTCTTCTGTCTGCCGGAGGTCGACCTCGGCATTCCGTTCACCCCGGGGATGAATGCGCTGATCCGCGCGAGGCTGCCGATCGCGACCGCCCACGAGGCGATGACGACCGCGCGCCGCTACGGAGGTGAGGACGCGCGGTCGGCCGGCATCGTCGCCGCGACCGCGAGCGAAGGCGAGGTGCTCGAAGTCGCCGTCGCGCGCGCCGCGGCGCTAGCCCCGAAAGCCGGCGCGGTGTTCGGGGCGATCAAAGCACGGCTCTACGGCGAGGTCGTCGCCGAACTCAAGGCGGTTTGAGTCCCCCGATCGGGGGACACCGGATTCACCCTGTCAGGGGCCCGATCAGCCGACAGACCCGACGCGGTCTACGCGGCATCGTTATGTCCAACAGGTTCACGGACATCGGAGAAGCCAAATGCACGTCTTCACCCGCTACATCGCCACCTACATCGTCGTCCCCGCCGGATTGCTCAGCGCTTTCGCTCTGGGAACGGCGGTCAACGCCGAGGCCGCACCCGTGCATCAGGACTGGCACCCGAGCATCGTCGCCACTCCCACGGTGAAGGCGCCGATGGCCGCGGGTCCGGGAACCAGCCACAGCACGCGTCGCCATCAGGTCGGACCCTGGTACTGACCCGCTCAGAATGCGTAGCGGTGGTACTGCGCCATGTAGCGCAGCGACGGCGCAAGCGACATCACGCCGGCCATCGCACGGTAGAACCAGGCAAGGCCGCGGAACGTCGCGGAATCGAAAGGTGACTCCCACGCCAGCAGCCGCACGCCCGGGACCGCATCGACGACGTCGTCGGGCCCGTTGATCGCCCAGTACAGCGTCGACCCCGACCTGCGGACGACCGCGTTCATCCACTGCGATTTGATGCCCAACCTGTTGAACGCGTCGAACTGCAGCTCTCCGCTTCCGAACGTGTCGACGATGCGGCGCAGCAGCGCGACGCCGTCGGCTTCGGTGAGGTACATGGTCAGCCCTTCGGCGATCATCAGCGTCGGTCGGTCCGAACGCACCTCGTGCAGCCACGCCGGATCCGTCACCGACGCCGCGACGACGCGATAGTTGTCCCGGGTCGGGAAAAGCTGCCGCCGCAGATCGATGACGTCGGGGTAGTCGACGTCGTACCACTCAACTCCCGGACCTGGATCGAGCCGGAACGCGCGCGCGTCGAGCCCGCAGCCGAGATGCACGACGGTGGCTTCGGAATGGACCGCGAGGAATTGCCTGGCCCAGTTGTCGAAATGTGCACTGCGGGTGGTCACCGACGGCGAATTGGCTTTGGTGATCGACGTCTTCGACCAGTCATAGTCGATGCGGTCGACGATCTGTTTGGCCCATGTATCGCCGAGGATCGGCGTGGGCAGGTCGGCGTCAAGAGCCTTGGCGTAGAAGGTGGCCAGCATGGTCTGCGGTGCACCCGACAGGTCCACGTGCAATTTCTCGCTCACGATCTCGAGGCTAACCGCGGTGTAATCCACGCCGCCAGCAGTTGAACACGGTACGGCGTGGCGTTCAGCGAATAGCGTTGACACACATGCGGATCGACGTGCACGCAGCTGGGTGGCGCTGTTCCACCTCTGCTAGGTGTTCACTGTGCGCAAGATTGCGTTCAGGGTCGTGGACGTCGCTGCAGCCACAGCCCCCTGCGCAATATTGCACCCGCGAGTGCTACCTCTGCTAGGCGGCCATCGCGAGGTCCTCGGTGAACACCGTTTCCAGTGGCGCCAGGTCCCCAGATTGCGTGGCCACCGTCAGCGCCACCACCAGTCGCTTCTGCTCGGCGCCGGTCGGCTCGTCGCGGCGCTCGGCGGCAAGGCGTTTGCGCGCGCGGCTGACCAGCTGACGCGCGTTTGCCTGCGTCACCTCGACGATCTCCGCGATCTCGGCGTACGAGTAGTCGAACGCCTCGCGCAGGACGTACGCGGCGCGCTCGGGCGGTGACAGCCGTTCGAGCAGCGTCAGCGCGGCAAGTTCCAGCGCCTCGGCTTCCTCGATGCGGCGCTGTGGATCCGCGTCGAGGTCCATCGGGTCGGGCAGCCACGAGGCGGCGTGGGTTTCGTGACGCGCCCGCGCCGACTGCAACGTGTTGATACACAGGCGCTTCGTGGTGGTGGTCAGAAAGGCGAGCGGATCCAGGACGACGCTCCGATCGCAGGTCTGCCACCGAAGCCACGCGTCCTGCAGGACGTCCTCCGCGGCGGCGCCGTCGTTCAGAATCCGAAACGCGATGCCGTACAGGCGATCCCGGAAGCCTAGGAACGTCACTGCGGCCTGTTCGAGCGTTTGGTGCGACATGCTCACTCCCTCAGCTGGCCGAGACGTCAGACCGCTGCGCCGCCGCCGTCGGCGTGCAGCGTCGAACCGGTGATGAAGCTGGACCGCGGTGAGGCGAGAAACAGGACCGCCTCGGCGATTTCGGCGGCGTGCGCGGTCCGGCCCAGCGGCAGCGCCCGGCCGAGCTCCTCGTTGGTTTCACCCCACTCGGCGGCCACGCCCTCGGTGCGCGTCGGCCCCGGTGCAACGCTGTTGACGCGCACCCCGTGCTTGCCGAACTCGGCGGCCCAGGTGCGGGTCAACGACTCGAGCGCCGCCTTGGAGGCGCTGTATCCGGACGCCCCGGGAACACCCTTGAAGGCAACCATCGAGGTGACATTGACGATGCTGCCGCGACCGCGTTCGAACATCCCCGGCACCAGACCCTTGACGAGGAAGTACGCCCCGCGGACGTTGGTGTCGAAGATCGACTCGAACGCGGCGAGTTCCTGGTCGACGGTGGCGGCGCCGGTGAAGTTCGCCGCGTTGTTGACGACGATGTCGACCGGTCCGCACGCTTCGACGAGTGCGCGCACCGAGTCCATGTCGGCGAGGTCGGCCTGCACGAAGCGCGCGTTCTCACCGATCCGTGCTGCGGCCTGCTCACCGCGGGCCCGGTCGCGTCCGGAGATGATGACCTTGGCCCCTTCGCAGGCCATGAGCCGCGCCGATTCCCACCCGATGCCTGCAGTACCACCGGTGATCAGGGCGACGTTTTCAGCGAGTTCCACGAATTCAGCATGTCGAGCCCGAACCCGTAGCGGACCCTTGAAAGTCCGTAGTCATCCCATGGTCCGTGGGGCTAGGTGACCTCGGACCGTCCCCGCAGCTGCCGCCGCGATTTGATGCCGAGCTTGGCGAACACCTTGCGCAGATGCCATTCGACGGTGTGTGCGCTGATGAACAGCTGGGCGCCGATCTCCTGGTTGGTCAGCCCGGCCCCGGCCAGCTGGGCGATCTGCGCCTCCTGCGCCGTCAGTCCGTCACCGGCGCCGACCGCACGTTTCTGGGTCTTCTCGCCGGTGACCAACAGTTCGCGGCGGGCGCGCTCGGCGAAGCTCTCCGACCCCATCCGGACGAACATGTCGTGCGCGATGCCCAGATGCTCGCGGGCATCGACCCGCCGGTTCATGCGGCGCAGCCACTCGCCGTACACGAGATGTGAGCGTGCGAGGTAGACGCGCATCCTGGTGCGTCCGAGCCGCTCGATGGCCTCGCGGTAGTGCTCCTCGGCGGTATGGTCGTCGGCGACCAGCGCGCGGCACCGCGCCAATGTGCCCAGCGCCCAATCGGTTCCGGCGGCCGCCTGCGTCTCCATGCGCGCGACGCCCTCGGCTGCCGCTTCGTGGTCGCCGCACCGGACACCCGCCTCGATGAGTTCGGCGAGCGCCATTCGGTACGGGCCCAGGTCTTCGTGGTCACACGCCTGCTTGGCCGCCACGAGGGCCTTTTCGTACTGACTGAGCCCGTTGTGGAGGATGGCGGTGAAGCAGCCGAGCAACCCGGTGACCCTGCCTTCGCCGCGGGACGCCGCCATTTTCGCCGTGGCTTCGATCATCTGCATGGCTTCGTCCTCCGCGCCGCGCGCGGCGGTGAGGGAGATCGCGTGGTACCGCACCGGCGCCAATCCCGTTGCGGCAGAAATCGTGTTGGCCTCCTCGATCAGCGCTGCGGCCGCGTCGAACTCACCCGCGAACACGTGGTTGCCCGCACGTGTCGCCAGGGCCAGCGGGAGCATCGCGAGCGCACCCGTCTCGCGAGCGAGGCGGACCGCCGTGGTGCCGACGTTGTGCCACATGTCGTCGTCCCACAATTCGCCCGCGGCACACTCCAGAGCGATCGGGAAGCCCTGCCAGAACGAGCGCATCACGTCGTCGTCGGCGTGCTGAGCCGCCTCGAGAACCTGCGTCATCGCCTTGCGCAATGTCGGCAGGCTCGCTGCGTGACCGTCGGTGAACCGCATCGCCAGCCCGTCCAGCAGCAGATCGTGCGGCCGCGGCGGTTGCGGTCCCGGCGGGGCGTGACGCGCCGGTCCGGCGACGACGATCGGGCCGCCGCGCGGGCACAGTCGGCCCGCGTACATCGCGGCGCCCAGGGCGTCGAGATACGTCTCTCGCGCAAGCCCGTCGTCGAGTCCTTCCAGTCCCCGGGCCGCGTCGAGCAGGCCTAGCGCTGTGTCGGCGACCGGCGCGGCACCGTCGATTCCACCGCGACTCTCGACGAAGGCGATGCGCGCGCGCAGCCGCTGGGCACGCGCCCGCTGCAGCGCATCCAGCGGACTCATCTCCGCGATCGCGAGCAGCCCGTAGGCCGCATCTGACGATGTGGCCGCGAACTTCGCCTCGGCGGCTTCCAGCGCCCTGGCTCCGCGCCGCGCCGGATCCGACGTCAACTCGGTGGCCCGTTCCAGAAACGCGGCCGCCGCAGCGACACCACCTCTGGCCGCCGCCCGGTCCGCGGATTTCTCGAGCTCGTCTGCGACGTCGTCGTCGGTGCCGAACGCCGCGTTGGCGCCGTGCCATGCGCGACGGTCGGGATCGGATTTCGGATCGGTCGCCTCGGCGAGCGCGCGGTGGGCCTGGCGGCGGTCGTCGACGTCGGCGGCGAGGTAGGCGGCCGAGCGCATCAGGGGGTGCCGGAATCGGACCCGGGTGCCGATCTCGATGAGGCCTTCTGCCTCGGCGTGCGCCGCAGCCTCCGCGGTGATTCCCATCCGCTGCGCCGCCCGGATCAGCAGGGCTTTGTCGCCGACCGGTTCCGCGGCGGCGGCGAGCAACAGCTTCTGCGTCGGCATGGGCAGCGACTTGACCCGTCGCACGAAGCTCTGCTCGAGATGACTCGACGGGGTGCGCGCATCGGGACGGCCGTAACCGCCTTCGGCCGCGGCGGGATCGCGGGGCAACTCCAGCAGCGCCAGCGGATTCCCCCGCGCCTCGGCGATGATCCGTTCGCGCACCCGCTCGTCGAGGCGACCGCGAATCACGGTGTCCAGCAAGGCGCGTGAGTCGCCGTCGGACAGTCCCTGAATCTCCAGCGCAGGCAGCCCGGTCAGCTCGTCGGCAACGGTGCTGCGCACCGCGAACACCAGAGCCACGGGTTCGGCCAGCAGCCGGCGCGCGACAAAGGCGAGTGTCTGCGCCGAAACCCGGTCCAGCCACTGGGCGTCGTCGACGACACAGACCAGCGGTTGGTCCGCGGTGACTTCGGCGAGCAGGCTCAGCACCGCGAGCCCGACCAGGAAGCGGTCCGGCGGCGGTCCGGCGCTCTGGCCGAACGCCGTGGCGAGGGCCTCGCGTTGCGGTGCGGGCAGCGCGTCGAGGTGGTCCAGCATCGGGGCGCACAGCTGATGCAGGCCCGCGAAGGCGAGTTCGACTTCGGCTTCGACACCGGCGGCACGCGCGACATGGAACCGGGTCGCGTGCTCGGCGACGTAGTCCAGCAGCGCGGTCTTGCCGACGCCTGCTTCGCCGCGCAACACGAGGACCTGACTCTCACCTCTGCCGGCGGCCTCGACTAGACGGTCCAGCGCCTCGCACTCGTCTTGTCGGCCGCGTAGGGGCTGTTCAGCACCGCCTGCCATGTACACCGCCGTCGATCTTGATGGGCGGCTCTCAGGCTAGCTTGCGCTGCCATCCGACGTGGACTTGGTCTTACGTCGGGCGTCGCGCAGCCCGACCCAGAAGCGGGCCGCTTCCCTGATCGACTCCTCGACGGGCCTGGGCTCCCAGCCCAATTCCCGCTTGGCCTTGCCGCATGCCACGGGCGCTTCGGCGCGCATCAGACGCAGCGATCCCATCGACAGCTGTTCGTCGGTGCCGCGCAGTTTGGCCTTGGCACTGCCGAGTAACGCCATCGCATAGGACACCGGTAGCGGAATCGACTTGGTCGGGGCAGGCACCCCGGCCGCCTCGGCCGCGATGCGGACCACTTCGGCGTTGCTGATCATCTTCTCGGAGATCAGATAGCGCTCGCCCACCCGACCTTTCTCGGCGGCCAGCAGCAGCGCACGCGCTGCGTCGTCGATACCGACCGCTTCGAGCTCGATCTTGTCCATCACGAACGGCAGCTTGCCGAACGCGGTGCCCGCGATGATCTGCCCGTGCGGGGTCATGCCCCAGTCGCCGGCCCCGTACGTCGTCGACACACACATCGCGACGGCGGGCAGGCCGTATTCACGTGCGTACTTCAGCACGAGTTCCTCGGCCTGCACCCGGGAGCGGACGTACGGCGTCAGACCCCTGTCGACGACGATGTCGTCCTCGGTGGCGACGCGACCGCGTTTGCGTCCGACGGTGACGTAGCTGCTGGTGAAGACGAACCGGTGCAGCCCAGCGTCTTTCGCGACCTCGAGCACGTTGCGTGTGCCGTCGACGTTGGTGTGGAACAGCGGGGAGGGGTCGCGCAGCCAGCCACGGGTGTCGACCACGCAGTAGTACACGTCCTGCGCGCCGGCCATCGCGTCGCGCAACGTCTGGTTGTCCCAGATGTCGCCGACGAACCGCGTGACGTCAAGGTCATCGATGCCGATCGTGTTGGCACCGTCGCGCACCATGACGCGCACGTCCTCACCCTTGTCCACCAGCTGGCGGGTGACGTGCGAGCCGAGATACCCGTTGGCGCCGATGACCAGAGCGGTCACTGCTGTCCGCCCATTTGCCCGCCGAACTTCGCCATCCACTCGGCCGCTTCGTCGGGCAGCGTGCCGAGCTCGGTGGCCTTACGGCACCACTTGACCGCCGCCCGCACGAACCGCAGCGGGTTGTAGATGTCCTCCTGACGGCGCCACAGCCCGTCGCCGGCGTACGTGATGATCGAGATGTTGGTGGCGGTGATGATCGTGCCGTCGCCGGGATCGCGCATCGGGTTGTCGAGCTCGCAGATGACCCGTCCGGTCTCCTCGTCGAACACCGACCACAGCGACGGGAACGACGTCATGTAGCTACCCGGGAAGCTCTCCATCGTCGACCAGATCCAAGGCCGCACCTCGTCGCGGCCACGCATCGTTCCGGCCGCGTGCTCGACGTAGAGGACGTCGGGTGTGTACTGCTCAACCCAGGGATCCCAGTCACGGGTCTGTGCCGCGCGATCGACCGTCGCCTCGAATTGCTCGAACGCCGCGACCAACTCGTCGCGGCTGAAAGTGCTCCCAGTCACACCAGAACTAGAACACGTTCTACTGACTTTTGTCGAGCAGTCGTAGCATCAGCCGCGTGAACATCCTGCGGGCGAGTCTGGTGGCCGCGGCGCTCGCGATGTGGGGTGCACCAGTGGCGCACGCCGACGACAGCGCGCGGCTGATCGACATCGGCGACGGCCGCAGTCTGTACCTGAATTGTCAGGGCGAGGGCTCGCCGACCGTGTTCGTGATCCCGGGTAAAGGCAGCTACGCCGAAGCGTGGAACGCCCGTGTCGTACCCGGCGATCCGATTTACGCGTCGCCGTACGACACGATCGAGAAGGCGGCGATCGAGCCCAGTGCGGTTGCGGCGCAACCTCTCGTCGCGAAGACCACGCGGATCTGCGTCTACGACCGACCCAACACCCGTCCCGACGGCCCCGACCAGTCGACGCCCGTCGCTCAACCTCATACCGTGCGCTCCGACGTCGACGACCTACTCCGGTTGATCAGCGCATCGCAGCTCACGACACCGATGGTGTTCGTCGCGCACTCCTACGGCGGGGTGGTGCTCGACCTACTCGCTCGCGAACATCCCGAACTCGTCAGCGGTCTGGTGTTCACCGAACCCACGTCCGAGTTCCTGTGGGGCCTGGGCAGACCCGACCAGAACGCGGCCTTCAACACCGACGGTCAGCAGGGCGAACCCGGGGAAGAGGGGATTCTCGCCGAGGACGCGCTGGCCACCCTCGCGACGGCGCCGCCGTTGCCGCGGGTGCCTGCCATCGTGCTCAGCGCCGACAGGTTCGCCGACCCGGCGGCACTCAAGCCGGACAACTACACCCAGGCCCAGATCCACCAGGCGAACGCCATGCTGGCGGCCGCGCTCGGTACCACGAACGTGATCGTTCCCGGCTCGGGACACAACCAGATGCTGTATCAACCGCAGGCAATTGCTGACGAGATTGTGACGGTCGTCGACCGGGTCCGAAATGGGAACTAACTGCAGGTCACTTGAGGTTGTAGAAGTGCCAACCTCAGGAGGTACAAGTGGCGAAGATCTACAACAAGAACCCGGCCGCGGTCGACGCGTTGTCACCCGAGCAGTACCAGGTGACGCAGCGCAACGGCACCGAGCGGCCGTTCACCGGTGAGTACTGGGACAACCACGAACCCGGCATCTACGTCGACGTCGTATCCGGCGAGCCGTTGTTCGCCTCGGTCGACAAGTTCGAGAGCGGGAGCGGGTGGCCGAGCTTCACCCGCCCTCTCGACGCGGCCAACGTGGTGGAGAAGCGCGACTTCAGCCACCTCATGATCCGCACCGAGGTCCGCTCGGCGCACGGCGACAGCCACCTCGGGCACGTGTTCAACGACGGCCCACGATCCGAGGGTGGCTTGCGCTACTGCATCAACTCGGCTTCGCTGAGGTTCATCCACCTCGACGATCTGGAAGCCGAGGGTTACGGCGACTACAAGAGACTGTTCGAGAATCAGGAGGCACAGGCATGAGTGAGTACAAGAAGGCGATCCTGGCCGGCGGGTGCTTCTGGGGCATGGAGGATCTGATCCGCAAGCAGCCCGGCGTGGTCGACACCCGTGTCGGCTACACCGGCGGCGAGAACGCCAACGCGACGTACCGCAACCACCCCGGTCACGCCGAGGCGATCGAGATCATCTACGACCCGGCGCAGACCGATTACCGCGCGCTGCTGGAGTTCTTCTTCCAGATCCACGATCCGTCGACGAAGAACCGGCAGGGCAATGACGTCGGATCGAGTTACCGGTCGGCGATCTTCTATCTCGACGACGAGCAGAAGAGCGTCGCGCTGGACACCATCGCCGATGTCGACGCCTCGGGGCTGTGGCCGGGCAAGGTCGTCACGGAAGTGACTCCGGCTGGCGACTTCTGGGAGGCCGAGCCGGAGCACCAGGACTACCTGGAGCGCTACCCGAACGGCTACACCTGCCACTTCCCGCGGGCCGGCTGGAAGCTGCCGAAACGCGCCGAAGTGTAATCACTTTCCGTGGGCGCGCAGCTGATAGAGCCCACGGGTGACGGCCACGGTCTGGCCGGCTTCATCGCGGACCACCGCGTCCAACGTGAAGTCGGCCTTTCCGTTTTCGGCGGCCTCGGTTTCGACGCGACGGAGTTCGTCCTCGTCGAGGGACGCTTCGGCGCGCAGGTCGCTGCGCGCGGCGGCGGTGAACTCGATATCCAGCTTCTTCACCAGCGGGTAGTACTTGGCGGCATCGAAGCTCGCGATCGCGATGATGCCGCCGAGGATCTCGGCGACAGTGAACTCCACGCCCGCGTAGACGACGCCGAAGTGGTTGCCGTTACCCTCCAACGGCACAGTGGCCGCGGCGAACCCGGGGCGCGCCTCGACGGCCTTGATACCGAGCTTGTGCGCAGCGGGGATGGTCGCTTCCATGCCGCCGTTGATCATGTCGACCAGACTCATGGGACGAAACTAGCCCACGGCCGTCAGCGACGGTGCACGGTGACGAGCCCGCCGTCTTTCGGAGTGAAGGCGATGCCCCGGAAGTGGATCTTCTCCTCGGGTGCATCGTCGGTCTCGATCACGAAGTCCCGCAGAATGGTTCGCAGCACGACGTCCATCTCGGTGTTCGCGAACGCCGCGCCGATGCAGCGGCGCGTCCCGCCGCCGAACGGTACCCATGCCGTCGGTGTCCTGGTGCCCAGGAACCGGTTCGGGTCGAAGCGTTCGGGATCGGGGAACGCCTCGGGATCGAGGTGCACGTTGCCGATCGCGATCATCACCGTGTAGCCGCGGGGGATGCGGTAGTCGCCGAGATCAAAATTCGGCGCCACGACGTGGCGGCCGGAGAAGTCGATGACAGTCCGGTTCCGTTGCAGCTCAACCATTGTCGCCTGGCGGTACTCACTGCCGCCTTCGTCGTTCTCCTCGACCAGCTTGGCCAGCACCTCGGGGTGGCGGCGCAACCGCTCGAACGCCCAGCCCAGGGTCGACGCGGTCGTCTCATGGCCTGCGCCCAGCAGGGTCAGTAGTTCGTCGGAGACGTCCTGGTGCGACATCGGGGTGCCGTCCTCATACCGGCTGCGCAACAGCAGCGCCAGGATGTCGGTGCGGTCCTCGAGTCGAGGATCGGCTTCGGCTTTCTCGATCAGCGCGAACACCGTGCGATCGAAGTTTCGGCGGAACTCGGCCAGCCGACCCCACGGACTGCGCCTGCCGGTGGAGAACGGCGGTTCGGGCAGCGTCGCCATGCGCGACGCGAGCTTGGCCCACGGCGGGATGATCTCGCGCAGATAGTCGAGTTCGGCTCCGTCAGCGCCGAATACGGTGCGCAGGATGACGTTGAGCGTGATCCGGTTCATCGGCTCGAGCGTCGGGAATTCACGCCCCTGCGGCCACGTCGCGGTCTCGCGCAGCGTCTCTTCTTCGATGACCTTCTCGTAGTTCCTGATGCTCTGGCCGTGAAACGGCGGGGCCAGCAGCTTACGTCGCGCGCGATGCTCCTTGTTGTCCAGCGCGAAGACCGAGCCCGGTCCGAAGATCCTGCTGAGGTTGGGCTTCACGTTGATCAGGTCGTCGGTGCTCGCCAGAAACACCTGCCGCGCCAGTGCGGGATCGGAGACCACCACGCTGCGGCCGAAGAACGGGACGTTGATCGCGAAGACGGGCCCGTAGCGCTTCAGCGCATTGCGCAGGAAGAAGCGCCGAAAGCCCGCCAGTAGAAGACCCTGGACCGGTTTCGGCAGCGGAACCGCCGGCGGCATCTTGGCCGACGGGGCCTCGGTCTCGATGATCATCGCGTCCGTCATTGATCTCCTAGCCCAACGGGGTTTCGCGACGGTGCACGATGATGCGCCCGCCATGCTTCGGGGTGAACGCGACACCGCGCGAGTGTGCCTTCTCGTCAGGTGCCGTCGTCGTCTCGATCACGAAGTGCCGCAACACCGTCCGCAGCACCACATCCATCTCGACATTGGCGAAGGCCGCGCCGACGCACCGCCGGGTGCCGCCGCCAAAGGGGACGAACGCGAACGTCGGGGGCCGCGTGCCGATGTAGCGCTGCGGGTCGAAACGCTCCGGGTCGGCGAAGTCTTCGGCGCGGTTGTGCAGTTGCGCTATCGCGACCACGATCGACGTCCCCCGCGGAATCACCCACTCGCCCAGCTGGAACGTCGGCGCATAGACGTGACGTCCCGCGAAATCGATGACGGTGCGGGCGCGCTGCACCTCCAGGATGGTCGCCTGCCGGTACTCGTTGTCCTCGGTCGCGGCCTCGTCGACCAGCCTGGCCAGCACCTCCGGATGACGGGTGACGCGTTCGAACGCCCATCCGAGCGTGGACGCGGTCGTTTCATGCCCGGCGGCCAACAACGTCAACAGCTCGTCGGCGATGTCGCTGCGCGACATCTCCGAACCGTCCTCGTACGTGCTGCGCAGCAGTAGCGCGAGGACGTCGTCACGGGTGTCGAAGTGGGGGTCGGCCTTCACCCGGTCGATCAGTCTGCCGATGACGTCGTCGTACTGGCGCCGGTATGCGGCGAGCCTGCCCCACGGGCTCAACCGGCCGTAGTCGCGCGTCGGCGTTGGCACGACCGCCAGTCGCGAGCCGAGCGTGACCCACGGCGGGATGATGCGCCGCAACTCGTCGAGCTGTTGACCGTCGGCACCGAACACCGCCCGCAGGATCGCGTTGAGCGTGATCCGCATCATCGGCTCCAGCGTCGGGAATGCCTGGCCCTCAGGCCAATTCGCCGATTCCCGCAGCGTCTCCTCTTCGAAGATCTTCTCGTAGTTCTTGATGCTCTTACCGTGGAACGGCGGGGTGAGCAGCTTGCGGCGCCTGCGGTGGTCGGCTCCGTCGAGCGCGAACACCGATCCGCTGCCCAGCACCCTGGACAGGTTGGGCTGGACGTTGCCGACATCCTCGGGGCTGGCCGTGAACAGCTGCTTGGCCAGCTGCGCGTTGGCGACGATGACGGTGTGGCCGAACATCGGCAGGTTCATGGTGAAGACGTCGCCGTGGCGGCGGGCGATGCGCTCGTAGACCCAGTTCCGCGAGACGACGTAGCCGATGCCCTGCACCAGCTTGGGCAGCCGCGGGCCCGGTGGCATCCGCACGGTGTTTGCGGACGTGTCGAGAGTCGCCGTCTCCTGGGCTACGTCTGTCATGACTCACTCCAGCCGGTTGTCCTTGGTACTACGGTGTACCGCAGGTTGGTGTAGTACGGTACCGGTTGGTACCAGCTATGTGCAAGGCTCGGAAGGGAGGCGCCATGACGACGGCTATCGACCAGCGTGATTCGCAATCCGGCGCCGCCGATCCGTTCCGCGACCGCCTGCTCGACGGCATGGCCGCCTCGATCATCGAGCGCGGCTTCCGCGACACCACCGTCGCGGACATCGTCCGGCACGCCCGCACCTCGAAGCGCACCTTCTACGCACAATTCGCGAGCAAGGAAGACTGCCTGATCGAGCTACTGCGCCGGAACAACGAGACGCTGATCGCCAACATCGTCAACGCCGTCGATCCGGAGGCGGACTGGGAGGAACAGATCCGCCAGGCCGTCGGCGCGTACGTCGACCACATCGCAGCGCGCCCCGCGATCACGCTCAGCTGGATACGTGAGCTGCCGGCGTTGGGTGCAGTGGCTCAGCCCCTGCATCGCCTCGCGATGGAGCACCTGACCGACATGCTGGTCGATCTCAGCGACAGCCCCGGCTTCCGGCGCGCACAGATTCCACCGATCTCTCGGCCGCTGGCGCTGATCGTGCTCGGCGGGCTGCGCGAGTTGACTGCGCTGTTCGTTGAAGCGGGACACGATATCCACGGCATCATCGAACCGGCCATCACCGCGTCGACGGCGATCCTCGGCCGCCGCTAGCGCAACATCAGCCGCGCGGACTTCTCCAATCGCTGCGCGATCTCGGCATACGACGCGTAGCCCATCCCCGCGCGCACCAGCGCTCCGGAGTACAGCATCTCCAGCGAGTCGACGACGTCGGGATCGATTTCGGGTCCCAGCGCTGCGGTCAAACGGTCGCGGATGTCGCGTCCGATACGAAGCCGCAGCACCTCGACGTCGGGATCCCGGCCGAGCAGCGCGTTGGTTACGGCACAGGCGAATTCGGGTTCGTCGGCGACCAGTAGGGCGATGTGGCTCAGCACCTCGGTGACTCGCGCGGCCGGGTCACCGGAGTCATGGGTGGCCGGCGGCGAGGCGACGAGCCTGCGCCAGAATACCTCGGCGACCAGATGCTCTTTGGACGAGAAGTAGGTGTACGCGGTGGCCGCTCCGACGCCCGCTTCGGCAGCCACGCGGCGCACGGTCAGGGCGGTGAAACCATCCCGGTTGAGGAGCTCGACCGCAGCTCTGCCCAGCCGATCGACGGTGTCGGCCTGCTTGGCGGTCAGACGGCGCCGAGTCGACTCCAGGGCCGTGTCGGACACATGTCCGGACGCTACTACAACTGCCATTGACCAGCAACGGTAGGTTGGCCCCCATGACCGCCCTGCCTGAGTCCGCTGCCCGCCTGTTCGCGCTCGCCGAAGAGGTGACCGGATTCATGCCCGCCGACGAGGGCCGCACGCTGTACGACATCGCGGTCCGCTACCTGGGCGACGGCGTCGGTGTCGAGATCGGAACGTACTGCGGCAAGTCGACGGTGATGCTCGGCGCGGCGGCCCAGCAGACCGGCGGAGTCCTCTACACCATCGACCATCACCACGGCTCCGAAGAGCACCAGGCCGGCTGGGAGTACCACGACGAGTCGATGGTCGACCCGGTCACCGGACTGTTCGACACACTGCCCACACTGCGCCACACCCTCGACGCCGCCGGGGTGGACGAGCACGTCGTCGCGGTGGTCGGCCGGTCCACGACGGTGGCGCGCGGGTGGCGAACACCGTTGCGGTTCTTGTTCATCGACGGCGGCCACACCGAGGAGGCCGCGCAGCGCGACTTCGACGGCTGGGTCCGGTGGGTCGAGGTCGGTGGCGCGCTCGTCATCCACGATGTGTTCCCGAATCCCGAGGACGGCGGCCAGGCGCCGTACCACGTGTACCGCCGCGCACTGGACACCGGCGACTTCCGCGAGGTGTCGGCGACCGGCTCGATGCGGGTGCTCGAGCGGGTGTCCGGGGTGCCCGGCGACACGATCTGACCCGTAACCGAACGCACGCCCGCTGCCGCCGTGAAGCTGCCGAACACTGTTGCGCCACTATGTCGTCGCACCCACAGATGCGCGCGGTGAACGGGTGCAAACTGTGCGGGTGTCGATCACGCCCGCGCGGGGAGCGTTGGTGCGGGTGCGAGCGCGTTAGCGATCGCTGGTCGCACACTCGCAGTCGTACTCGTTTTCGAGACCGCGCGGCAGGCCGACGCCACGGAAGATGCCGTTGGCCGGCGTGGTGCGGGACAACGCATCCGCGGCGAGAATCATCGCACCGCCGGTCCACGTCGTGCGCTCCACCGGCCACCGCTTGCCGTCGGCGTAAACGAGACCGGTCCAGTAGGAGCCGTCCTCCTCGCGCAGATGGTGCATCGCGGCGAACTGCTCGTGTGCGCGCGCCGTATCGCCGATCGCGTCCAAAGCCATTACCAGCTCACAGGTTTCGGCTCCGGTGACCCACGGCCGGTCGTCGACACAGCGGATGCCGAGGCCGGCGACGACGAAGTCGTCCCATCGCTCGTTGATGCGTGCCCGCGCCTGGGCACCGCGCATCGCGCCGCCCAGCACCGGGTAGTACCACTCCATCGACCAGCGGTCCTTGGTCACGAAGGTGTCGGGATGCGCGGCGATCACGTGGCCGAGGCGGCCGACCGCGAGCTCCCACTCCGGTTGCGGGTCGTCGAAGTAGTCGGCGAGCGCCAGCGCGCACCGAAGGCTGTGGTAGATGCTTGCGCATCCGGTGAGCAAGGCTTCCGGTTCCAGTCCGGAAGGGCTTCTGGCCCAAGAAATTTCACCACCGCTGAGCTGCATGTCGAGAACGAAGTTCACGGCCTTGGTGACGACCGGCCAGATGCTCTCGGCGAATCGGCGGTCCCCGGTGACCAGCACGTGGTGCCAGACGCCGGTCGCGATGTAGGCGCAGAAGTTGCTGTCGCTGTTGGAGTCCTCGATGACACCGTTGCGGAACTGGATCGGCCATGAACCGTCGGCCCGCTGCGTCCTGCGGCACCACTCGAACGCTCCGCGAGCGGGTTCCAGAAGACCGGCCGCCGTCAGCGCCATGGCGTTTTCCACGTGATCCCACGGATCGGTGTGGCCACCCTCGAACCAGGGAATCGCACCCGAGGACTCCTGGGTGTCGGCGATCGACTGGGCGGTTTGGCGGCACTGGGCAGGCGTCAGAACGCCGGCCACTCCTGGGATGTCATGTCTCAACGTCATACCACCGGCTTCTCGAAATACATCGCGACGCTTTTGCCGATGAGCGGGTTGAGCACCGATTCCGCGGTCCGTGTCAGCCACGGCTGGCTCATCATGTCCCAGACCAGCAGCTTGTGGTACGCCGTCACGGCGGGATGATTCGACTTCTCGGTTCCGACAGCACATTTCAGCCACCAGTACGGCGCGTGCAGCGCGTGCGCGTGGTGGGTGCCGGTGAGCCGCAGGCCATGGGCGAGCACCTTGTCGCGCAGCGCGTCGGCCTTGTAGATCCTGATGTGTCCGCCCTCGTTGGCGTGGTACTCGTCGGAAAGGATCCAGCACACCTTCTCCGGCAGCCAGCGCGGCACCGTGATGGCCAGTGAGCCGCCCGGCTTGAGTACTCGGACGAGTTCTGCGATCGCCCGGTCATCCTCAGGCACGTGCTCGAGGATCTCCGACGCGATCACACAGTCGAAAGTGCCGTCGGCATAAGGCAGATCGAGCGCATCGCCCTTGACCGCCTGAGCGGTCGCCGAAGCAGGCGCCTCGCCCTTGTCCTTCATGGCCTGCAGGATCTCGTCGACGTCGTTGAGATCGGTGACACTCTGGTCGAATCCAATGACGTCAGCGCCGCGGCGGTAGGCCTCGAAGGTGTGCCGACCCGCGCCGCAGCCGACGTCGATCACCTTCGTACCCGGGCCGACACCGAGCCGGTCGTAGTCCACGGTCAGCATTTGGCGACTCGCTCACGTGCTTGTTCGTATACCGCAACCGTCTGTGCGGCAACGGATTCCCAACTGAAGACATCGAGCGCGCGCTTACGCCCGTTCGCGCCGAGGCGGCGCAGTTCCAACGGTGAGTCAAGGAGTTCGGCCAGCACTCTGGTCAACTCGTCGACGTCGGCCGGCGTGACCAGCCGGGCGCATTCGCCATCGGCACCGACCACCTCGGGCAGCGCTCCCGCGCGGCTGGCGACGATCGGGGTGCCACTGGCCATCGCTTCCACTGCGGGCAACGAGAACCCCTCGTAAAGAGAAGGGATGCAGGCGATTTCAGCGGATGCCAGGAGCTCGGCTAGCTCGGCGTCGGTGACTCCGCTCGAGCTGTGCACGATGTCGGAGATACCGAGTTCGGCGATCAGCTTCTCGGTCGGCCCGTTGGGTTCGAGCTTGGCGACGAGTTGCAGCTCGAGGTCACGCTCGACACGCAGCCGGGCGACCGCGTTCAGCAGATGGGCGACGCCCTTGAGCGGTACGTCGGCGCTGGCGATCGCGATGATGCGGTTGCGCACCCGTCGCTCGGAGGGCTTGAACAGTTCGGTGTCCACACCGAGCGGTACGACGTGCAGCTGGTCCGGCGAGACCCCGAAGTCCTCGGCGATGTCGGCTGCCGACGTCGACGAGACCGTCAGCAGCTCGGGGATCTGCCGCGCGACGTCCTTCTGCATCTCCGCGAAGCCGTACCAGCGGCGCACCAGCGGCTTGCGCCACCAGGGTGCCGCGGACACGTCCAGCACGCGATCGCGTGTGATCGGGTGATGCACGGTGGCCACCACCGGCATGCCGAGGCCGGCGATCTTCAGCAGACCGGAGCCAAGGCACTGGTTGTCGTGGACGACATCGAAGTCGTTCAGGCGTTCGGCGAGCGCACGGGCGGCGCGCAGGCTGAACGTCTTGGGCTCGGGGAATCCGGCGGTCCAGGTCGTCAGCAGCTCGCGCAGATCGATGGTCGTCTTGATCTCGCTGGGCCACGGGATGCGGAACGGGTCTGGCTCACGGTAGAGATCGAGGCTCGGCACCTTGGTCAGGCGCACCCGGGGATCGAGGCCGCCGGGATACGGCTGGCCCGAGAAGACCTCGACCTCATGGCCGAGTTCGACGAGCCCGCGGGACAGATGCCGGACGTAGACCCCTTGGCCTCCGCAATGGGTCTTGCTCCGGTATGACAGCAGTGCGATGCGCATATTCAGCTCACGCCGATGCGCGGAGGCGGACACGTCCAGGTCCGGTGAGCAGGACAAATCGAGTCACTCAAATACTCCGAACCTCTCTGGACATGTGTCCAGACTATAGTTTGACTAGCTATCGGACGCAACGCGTCCCCACTGCTCTGACTACCACATACGGCGCTATCCCCGCTCTTCGGCCTGTTCACTCCCGGTCGATTCCCAATCCCTCACCGGGGGTAACCACCCTGGATGACCACACAAATCAGCGCAGCGTTCGAGATCGGTAGTTGGGATGAGACGCCGTTCGAAGACGGCGACGACGAGACCAAGCTCACCGAGGCGTTGGTCACGAAGCGGTACACCGGGGACATCGAAGGCACCTCGACCACCAAGTGGTTGATGAGCTACTCGCCGGACAAGTCGGCGTCCTACGTCGGCATCGAGCACATCACCGGAACCTTCGGCGGCCGACGTGGCGGGCTGGTCCTGCTGCATGACGGTGAGTTCGCCGACGGGGTCGCCACCGCGGTCGTGCGCGCCGTATCGGGTACCGGTGAACTCGAAGGCGCGACAGGCTCCGGGAAGTTCCGCGCCGATCCGGCCGGCTCGCTCCTGCTCGATCTCGACAGCTGAGTGCTACTGCCTGTCCGGCGGAAAGCCGCCGGTTGCCACCGGACCCCAGCGCGTGGGCGTGATGCGGATCAGGCACTTGCCCTGGTCGACCATCGCCTGTCGGTACTCGTCCCAGTCGGAGTGCTCACCGGCGATGGAGCGGAAGTAGTCGACGAGCGGCTCGACAGCATCGGGCAGATCGATGACCTCCGCGTCGCCGTCGACCTGCACGTAGGGGCCGTTGAATTCGTCGGACAGCACGGTGATGCTCGCACGCGGTGTGCGCTTCAGGTTCGCGGACTTCGCCCGCTGCGGATAGCTCGCGATCACGATGCGGCCCTGGTCGTCGACGCCGCCGGTCACCGGCGAACTCTGCAGCGATCCGTCGGCACGAAATGTAGTGAGCACCATACGATGTCGAGGCCGGACGAAGTCCAGCAGCTGAGGCAGATCGACGGCGTCGGCGGTTGCGTACGTTCTGGCCATACCCCAAGCCTAGCGATGGGATAGCGATGGAAGCCTTCGAGAAGCTGGTCTCAATGCTCGACTATCCGATGTACGTCGTCACCACCCGGGCCGGCGATCATCGGGCCGGGTGCCTGGTGGGGTTCACCAGCCAGGTCAGCATCGGTCCGCCGCGGTTTATGGTCGGCCTGTCGGACAAGAACCGCACGTACCGGATCGCGCAGGATGCGACACATCTGGCCGTCCACCTCCTGCCGCGCACACATCGCGAGTTGGCGCGGCTGTTCGGCAGTGAAACAGGCGACCGCACCGACAAGTTCGCGAAGGCGCAGTGGCACGAAGGTCCGCACGGACTGCCGATCCTCGACGACGCGGCGGGCTGGTTCGTCGGTGAAGTGCTTGGCCGCTATGAACTCGGGGACCACATCGGGCATCTGCTCGAGCCGGTCGACGGCGACGCCCCCGAAGAGTTCGAGCAGCTGGTGACCTTCGCCGACGTGCGTGATCTCGAGCCCGGGCACGAGGCCTGACGCTGGATTCCTTCCGTCACGTGTCGGCGGCCCGGCATGATTTGTGTGGTTCCTGTGTTGTAGGTCCCGACAGATTCACTCAGCCAAAACAGAGGAGCGGGCGTGTCCGAAACCAAGATCACCGTCATCTACGACAATCCGACCGATCCGGACGCGTTCGAATCAGCCTATGTGGCAGAGCAACTGGAGGCCGCGCGCGCGATCCCCGGGCACATTCGCTTCGAGGCCTCGAAGGTGTTTCCCAAGGAGGACGGCTCGCCGACTCCTGCGTACCGGATGATCGACCTCTACTACCCGGACTACGACGCCGCCTGCCTCGCCGTGACAACGCCAGAGGCCGGCGCGTTCTTCGAGGCGCTAGGACGGTTGTCGACCGGCGGAGTCAGGGTGCTCATGTCAGACGTCGAGGTGCCTCAAGAGCGCTAGTGCCTAGTTCGCCTTCCGTTTAAGGGTCGAGCGGGGATCCTGTGCGTCACGGTCTTGCGGCGTGATCCGTAGGCGATCTCGTAGGTGACCAGATCCGAGCTCGCAGATGGCCCAGCACGACAACGGGCCTGGTCCGGTCCTGCGTCGGCCGGCTCTTCGAGGCGAGCAGTTCCTCGCAGACCCTACTGTCGGCCGACATCCAGCGATGCTTCCGCGACATCCACGTGCTTCACCAGCACGCGAACCTGCAACCGAACACCGGCGACGAGATCTACGGACGCGTGCTCGCCGGGCTCGGGCCCAATTCGCCCGTGGTGTGACCCCCTGTGGATAACTTTTTGTCACGTGTCATAACCCGGCGGTATGATTCGAACATGCGTTCGGATAGAGAAGCGCTGATCGAAGCGCTAGATGCAATCGAAACCGGCTGCCAGGCGGTCGGAGTGTTCCCTTTGGAGACGTTGTCGCGGACCGACGGCCAGGCCTTACTGACGCGACTCGACAAGCTGGATCAGAAGTTGGTCGCGCTGCAACGGAGCCTGCGCGGCCGGCTCATCATGACGGCACCTCGGGCGTCGGCGTAGGGACGTGAGCGCGGCTCAGGCCGCTGTCGAGCGCCTTCGAGCGGCGCGCGACGATGTGACGGAGTTGTCGCTCGACGCGTTGAACGTGCCCGAGTTGCTGAATCTGCTCGGCGAGCTCGAGACGGATCGGCGTCGCCAGCCGACGGCTGAGCATCGTCTGATTCAGACGCTGCGTAGCCGGTGCGAGCCGGCCGACGTCGGCGCCAAGAACTGGACGAGCGCACTTGCCACTGCGTTGCGCGTATCCGACGACGAGGCTCGGCGGCGACTCAAGAGCGCGGAACTGCTCGGACCGCGGCAAGCCATGACCGGAGAGCCGCTGCCGCCGGTGCTCCCCAACCTCGCCGCGGCGCAGCGTCGAGGTGCCGTCGGATCCGAACAGGTCAAGATCGTCAAGGAGTTCTTCGACAAGCTGCCGTCCTATGTCCCGGCCGACCTGCGCCAGGAAGTGGAAGCCCACTTGGCGACCGTCGCCAGCGGACTCGGTCCGGCAGAGCTTCGCCAAGCCGCCGATCGACTGGCGCATCTCGCGAATCAGGACGGTGACCCGCCCAACGAGGCGGAACGGCGCCGCCGCCGGGGTCTCACGATTCACCGGCAGGGCATCGACGGGATGAGCGCGGTCAGCGGGTCACTGGATCCAGAGGCGCGTGCGACGCTCGATGCCGTCTTCGCCAAGATGGCGGCGCCGGGCATGTGCAATCCGGATGACGAGAATCCCCGCGTGGATGGCGAGCCCTGTGCCGAACGAGCTCGGACGGATCAGCGCAGCCAAGCCCAGCGCAACCATGACGCTTTAACTGCAATGGGCCGTGCACTTTTGGGGTCCGGTCAGCTCGGCAAGCACAACGGGTTGCCGACGAGCATCATCGTGTCCGCCACGCTGCAGGATCTCGAGTCCGGTACGGGCCAGGCCGTCACTGGTGGCGGGTCGATGATGCCGATGCGCGACGTGATCCGGCTCGCGAGCCATGCTCATCACTATCTCGTGATCTACGACAAGCACACGCGCGAGCCGTTGTACCTCGGCCACACCAAGCGATTCGCGTCGCCGGGTCAGCGGATCGTGTTGCATGCGCTCGACCGCGGCTGCACACGGCCGGGCTGCACCGCGCCCGGATACTGGTGCGAGGCGCACCACGTCGACGGGTGGGTAGCCGACAACGGGCGCACCGACATCACCAAACTGACCATGGCGTGCGGGCCCGACAACAGGCTTATCGAGAAGGGCGGCTGGGTCACGCGGAAGCGCAAAGACGGCCGTACCGAATGGATTCCACCGCCACACCTGGATACCGGCCAAGCCAGAGTGAGTAACTACCACCATCCGGAGAAGTACCTGCTGCCGGAGGACGACCAGGGACCGTAGCGCGCTCGATGCTCAGTTTGCCTTGCGCTTGAGAGTCCACGCGGGGATCCAATGCGTCACGGCTTTGCGTTTGGCGCCGTAGGCGATCTCGTAGGTGACCAGACCCCACCAGTGACCCTGTTCGCAGATCGCCCAACACGACAACCTGCCCTCGACCACCGAATGCATCTGTAGTCCGGCCGGGTTGTACCCACCCGACCGGTGCGGCTCGCGCGGAAATACGGTCGCCAGGTCAACGAGCACCGCTACCGGTGGGTCGACCCGGCGGAACGCCTGCTGCACGGGCTGCCCGTTGTAGCCGATCGACTGGAGCTCACCCACCATTCGATCATACGTTCGAACACGGCAGCACAAATGCGAACGGCCGCGGGAAGCCCAGCCCCGTCAGCCGTGACTCCCGCGCGGCAGCGCCGTCTACCGTGCGCAGCTCGCCCGACGACGGCTCGTAGCAGGTCAGCGCGCCGTCACTCGCGGCGACGATCAACACCCAATGCCGCGGAATCCCCCGACCGACGAGCATCGCCACCGGACGCTCGCGGCCGACCGCAGTGAGCACATCCTCGAGC